>Ga0316189_10003520_pt1 | contig 15172 bp, 13 predicted proteins | sample LowCovwburrow_MG_FD_204930 | JGI IMG/M metagenome (GOLD analysis project Ga0316189, IMG submission 204930) | Coastal sediment microbial communities from Maine, United States - Lowes Cove worm burrow | ecosystem: Environmental > Aquatic > Marine > Coastal > Sediment | place: USA: Maine... | reverse complement strand
GAAGCGCCGTTGCGCATGCTGATGAATAACCTCGATCCGGACGTGGCCGAACGACCAGAGGACCTTGTCGTGTATGGCGGTATCGGCAAGGCCGCGCGCAACTGGGATTGTTATCACGCAATCGTCGAGGCGCTTTGCGAACTGGAAGATGATGAGACATTGCTGGTGCAGTCCGGCAAACCCGTTGGCGTCTTTCGCACGCACGCTGACGCGCCGCGCGTGTTAATCGCCAACTCCAATATAGTGCCGGCCTGGGCAAACTGGGGACATTTTCGCGAACTCGATCGGCAAGGCCTGATGATGTACGGCCAGATGACGGCCGGTTCGTGGATCTACATAGGCAGCCAGGGAATAGTGCAGGGCACCTACGAGACCTTCGTCGAAATGGGCAGGCAGCATTACGACGGCGACCTTGGCGGGCGCTGGATACTGACGGCAGGGCTGGGAGGAATGGGCGGCGCGCAGCCGCTGGCGGCGACCATGGCCGGCGCTTCGATGCTGGCGATCGAGTGCCAGCAGGATCGCATCGACAAGCGCCTGCAGACGGGCTATCTCGATATTTGTGCCGAGTCGCTGCCAGAAGCGCTGCGACTTATCGAGCGCTCAGTCGAAGAACGCAAACCGCTGTCAGTTGGCCTGCTTGGCAATGCTGCCGACATTTTGCCGGAGCTTGTTCGGCTCGGCGTGCGGCCCGACGCAGTCACTGACCAGACATCGGCGCACGACCCGGCCAACGGTTATCTGCCGTCCGGCTGGACGGTGGAGAAATGGCAGGCGATGCGCGACAAGGACCCGGATGCTGTTGCTGCCGCTGCGGTGAAGTCTATCGCTGAACACGTCCGGGCAATGCTCGAGTTCAAGGCGATGGGAATCCCGACATTCGACTACGGCAACAACATTCGCCAGGTCGCGCTGGATCAGGGCGTTGCAGACGCCTTCGCGTTTCCCGGATTCGTACCTGCTTATGTGCGTCCCTTGTTTTGTCGTGGCATCGGGCCGTTTCGCTGGGTCGCGCTTTCCGGAGATCCAGAGGACATTTACAAGACAGACCAGAAGGTCAAGGAGCTGCTGCCTGACGACACGCACCTGCATGCGTGGCTAGATGCAGCTCGAGAACGTATCCAGTTCCAGGGGCTTCCGGCACGTATTTGCTGGGTTGGCCTCGGTGAACGGCATCGTCTTGGGCTGGCGTTTAATGAAATGGTGCGCACCGGCGAGCTCAAGGCCCCGGTCGTTATCGGTCGCGATCATCTTGATAGTGGTTCGGTCGCGAGTCCCAATCGTGAGACCGAGGCGATGCAGGATGGCAGCGATGCCGTGTCCGACTGGCCACTGCTCAACGCCCTGTTGAACACGGCCAGCGGTGCGACCTGGGTGTCCATACACCACGGCGGTGGCGTCGGCATGGGCTATTCGCAGCATGCCGGTGTGGTCATCGTCTGCGACGGCAGCGAGGCGGCCGACAAGCGAATCGAGCGCGTGCTCTGGAACGATCCCGCAACCGGCGTCATGCGGCATGCGGATGCCGGTTACAAAGTCGCCATTGACTGCGCCAGTGAGCGTGGCCTGAATCTGCCGATGGTCGGCAAAGGGGCAGCAACATGAAACTGATCCTCGACAACCAACTGGTTACGCTAGCCGAACTGCGCGAGGCATGGCAGGGGCCGGTCAACGTAGAGCTGGGACTGGACGCGCGTCGCCGAGTCGCCGAGTCGAACGAGTTCATTAACGAGGTGGTTAGCGGTGGTGACGATGTGTATGGCGTCAATACCGGCTTTGGTCAGTTTGCGAATGTGCGTATCAGCGAGGATGAGCTTGCGCACCTGCAGGAAAACCTGGTGCGCTCACATTCTGTAGGTGTTGGGCCGGACCTTGACGACAACATCGTGCGCCTGGTGATGTTGATGAAGGTCATCGCGCTTGCCGAGGGTTTTTCCGGCGTGCGCGTTGCTCTCGTCGATGCGCTTTGTGGGTTGATTAACAAGGACATCCATCCGCGCATTCCATCAAAGGGCTCGGTCGGTGCGTCTGGCGATCTCGCGCCACTCGCGCATATGACAGGCGTATTACTCGGTATGGGTGAAGCGCGCGTCAACGGTGACCTGGTGCCGGCACAGATCGCGCTGCATGAGGCAGGACTCGAGCCCGTGCAGCTTGCGCCCAAGGAAGGACTCGCGCTGCTGAACGGCACACAGGTGTCGACGGCCCTCGCACTCGCCGCGGTGTTTCGTTGCGAAAACGTGCTGGCCGCATCTCTGACAGCGGGTGCGATGTCAGCGGACGCCGTGAAGGGTAGCGACACGCCCTTCGATAAGCGCATCCAGCGCGTGCGTGGGCACGGCGGCCAGATTGCAGTGGCAGGTGTCCTGAGAGACCTCATGAGCGGCAGTGACATTCGTGATTCCCACCGCAGCTGTGATCGCGTGCAGGACCCGTACTCAATCCGCTGTCAGCCGCAGGTCATCGGCGCCTGTCTTGATGTTCTGCGCCACGTTTGCAGTGTTCTCGAAACTGAAGCGAATGCCGTTACCGACAACCCATTGGTGTTTGCTGACTCAAATGCCGTGCTCTCGGGTGGCAATTTCCACGCTGAACCTGTGGCGCTGGCAGCCGATTACCTGGCGCTTGCGATTGCGGAGATCGGAGCCCTGTCGGAGCGGCGCATCGCCATGCTTATAGACGAACACCTCAGCGGATTGCCGGCGTTCCTTGTGAAAGAAGGCGGTCTCAACAGCGGTTTCATGATGGCGCAGGTAACGGCGGCCGCGCTTGCATCCGAGAACAAGTCACTCGCGCACCCCGCTAGTGTCGACAGCCTGCCCACATCCGCAAATCAGGAAGATCACGTCAGCATGGCGACCTTTGCTGCCAGGCGCCTGCACGAGATGCTCGATAACGTTAACCACATTGTCGCCATCGAGCTGCTGTCCGCGGCACAGGGAATCGATTTCCACCATCCGTGCAAGAGCTCTGATGCCCTGGAGCAGGTCATCGCGGATATCCGCCTTGTGTCGCCAAACTACGATGAGGATCGTTCCTTGTCGGCCGACATCAGTCGTGTCGCGCAGATGATCGATCGCGGAGATTTCTGCCGACATGCCGAGTCGGTGTTGCCAAGCCTCGGATGATGCACGATAACTTCACGTTTCATGAGGGCACTACGCCGTTGCTGATCAGCGTGCCGCACGACGGGCGCCTGTTGCCGGATGACATCGAAGCCGACATGACGGCCATCGGCCGCTCGATTCCGGATACCGATTGGCACGTCGCCAGGTTGTATGCGTTCGCCCGCGATGCGGGCGCGTCACTGCTGCGGGCCAATTACTCGCGCTACGTCGTGGACCTTAACCGTTCGGCCAGCGACGAGGTATTGTATCCCGGCCAGCTGGTCACGGGTTTGTGCCCGAGCAAGACATTCGCGGGCGACGATATCTACGTCGATGCTCGTGACATCGACCCGGCTACGCAGCAGAGCAGGGTGGAGAGATACTGGAACCCCTATCATCACAAGCTCATGAGTATGCTGGAGTTGCTGCAGAAGAAGCACGGCTACGCGCTGCTGTGGGATGCGCACTCGATTCCCAGTGAGGTCCCCGGGCTGTTCGACGGCGAGCTGCCGGTGCTGAACATCGGCACGTGGGACGGCCGCAGTTGTTCCGCGGATCGTGAGCAAGCGGTCTTCGGGGTCGCGCGCGACAGTGGCTACAGCTCTGTATTGAACGGCCGCTTCAAAGGCGGCTACATCACCAGGCACTATGGCGCGCCGACGGCAGGTATACACGCGCTGCAGCTGGAAATCGCACAGCGGGGTTACATGCACGAGGGCAGTGGTGAGTTTGACGCCGATGCTGCGTCGCGGTTGCAGGCTACGCTAGGGGCTATGCTGGCAGCGTTCAATTTTCAGTCCGGGTTCAGGTAGCGGACACTACGCTGCGGCGTCCGGTTTGAGCTATCATAGCCGCCACTAGTAATGAGCGAAGGATCAGTCAATGAACAGAATCACGAAAGTACTCGCAACAGTCGGCACGCTTGTCGCACTGGTATTCGGCAATTCCGCCCTGGCTGCATCGGGCGAAGAAATCGATGCGAAATCCAATGAAGCATTGAAAGCGTTCCACCAAGAGGTCAAGGGTGCCGATGTGTTTCTCAGCCAGGCAGCGGGTTACCTGATATTTCCGCGTGTCATCAAGGTTGGTATCGGTGTCGGCGGCGAGACTGGTGAAGGTGCCCTGCGTGTTAACGGCAAGACCGTCGACTACTATCGCACCACGAGCGGCTCAATCGGTTTTCAGCTGGGTGCGCAGGCCAAGTCGATTGTCATCGCATTCATGACAAAAGAAGCGCTGGAGAAATTCCAGAACGCCAAAGGCTGGAAAGTCGGTGTTGATGGCTCGGTTGCCCTGATCGACCTGGGTGCTGGCAAGACGATCGATTCGACCAACATCAAAGATCCCGTCGTCGGCTTCATCTATGGCGCCAAGGGCCTGATGTACAACCTCACGCTCGAAGGCTCGAAGTTCAGCAAGCTCGACAAGTAGCGGCGCAATATTTAGCCGGGGCCTGATCAGGCCTCGGCGATTTGCGTTGCCTCCCTGGCGCGCTTCTCAAACTCATCCTGCCACTTGGAGCGCCGTGTTGCCGGTGCCACCTGCACCGCCGTGACCTTGTACTCCGGACAACTGGTCGCCCAGTCGCTGTATTCGGTTGTCACCACATTGGCGCCTGTCTCTGGATTGTGGAACGTGGTGTAGACGACGCCCGGCTTTACCTTTTCAGTAATGGTTGCCGTTAGCGTGATGTCACCCTTGCGGCTCGACAGCGATACCAGCTGTCCTTCCCTGACGCCCCGCAACTCGGCATCGCTTGGATGAATCTCCAGCACGTCTCGTTCGTGCCAGACGTTGTTTTCGGTGCGCCGCGTCTGCGCCCCGACGTTGTATTGCGAGAGGATGCGTCCGGTCGTCAACAGTAGCGGGAACTTGCGGTTGGTGCGCTCTTCCGTTGGCACGTAGTCGGTCTCTACAAACAGGCCCTTGCCGCGCACGAACTGCTCGATGTGCATGATCGGTGTTCCCATGGGAGCGTCTTCGTTGCAGGGCCACTGCACGCTGCCGACCTTATCGAGGAAATCGAAACTGACGTTGCTGAAGGTTGGCGTCAGCGCAGCGATTTCATCCATTATTTCGGCGGAGCTGCCAAAGTCCATGTCGTATCCCATCGCCTGCGACAATTCCTGGGTTATCAGCCATTCGTCTTTGCCCTGTTGCGGCTTCATGACCGGGCGCACGCGGTTGATGCGCCGCTCGGCGTTGATGAAGGTGCCGTCTTTCTCGAGGAAGGATGTTCCCGGCAGGAATACGTGGGCAAATTTCGAGGTCTCATTCAGGAACAGGTCCTGAACGACAATGCACTCCATGTTGCTGAGTGCCTCTTCTACGTGATGCGTATCGGGATCCGATTGCGCCAGATCCTCACCCTGGATGTACATGCCCTTGAAGTCGCCTGCACAGGCGGCATCAAACATGTTGGGGATTCGATGGCCTGGCTCGGCGTCTAATAAAACGCCCCAATGCTTCTCGAAGATGCCGCGTACCGCATCGTCCTGCACCGGACGGTAGCCCGGCAGTTCGTGCGGGAACGAGCCCATGTCGCAGGAGCCCTGCACGTTGTTCTGGCCGCGCATCGGGTTGACGCCGCAGCCTGAGAAGCCAATGTTGCCGGTTGCCATCGCGAGATTCGCCATGCCCATGACCATGGTAGAGCCCTGGCTGTGTTCCGTGACACCGAGCCCATAATAGATCGCTGCGCGGTCCGCATTTGCATACAGGCGAGCGGCTTCACGAATCGTGTCGGCATCAACACCCGATATTTTTGCGACAGCTTCCGGCGAGTTTTCCGGCTTCATGATCATCGCTTTCCAGGCTTCGAACGACTCCATGTCGCAGCGTTGCTGCACATAGTCTTCGTCGATCAGCCCTTCACTGACGACCACATGCGCAAGCGCGTTGATGATGGGTACGTTGGTGCCGGGCAGCAGCGGCAGATGATGCTCTGCTTTGATACGCGCTGATTTCACCAGGCCGATCTCGCGCGGGTCGACAACAATCAGCTTGGCGCCTTCACGCAAACGTTTCTTCATCTGCGAGCCAAACACCGGATGTGCTTCGGTGGGGTTGGAGCCGATAACCATCATCACATCGCAGTCCATAACGCTGTCGAAAGGCTGGGTTCCGGCCGAGGTGCCAAGCGTCTTGTTAAGGCCAAAACCTGTCGGTGAATGGCAAACGCGAGCACAGGTGTCGACGTTGTTGTTGCCCATGGCTGTGCGAACCAGTTTTTGCACGGCAAACACTTCCTCGTTGGTGCAGCGTGAGGAGGTAATGCCGCCAATAGATTTGCGCCCGTACTTTGCCTGGATCTCCTTGAACCGTCCGGCCGCGTACTTGATGGCCTCATCCCAGCTGACCTTGCGCCACGGCTCCGACGTGTTGTCGCGAATCATCGGTTCCAGCACGCGGTCCTGGTGCGATGCGTAACCCCAGGCAAAGCGACCCTTGACGCAGCTGTGGCCATGGTTGGCCTGGCCGTCCTCGTGCGGCGTCATTCTGACCACCTGGTCGCCCTTCAACTCCGCCTTGAATGAACATCCGACACCGCAATAGGCGCAGGTCGTAACAACGCTGCGATCGGGCAGGCCATTATCGATGACACTTTTTTCCATCAGGGTCGCCGTCGGGCATGCTTGCACGCATGCGCCGCAAGATACGCATTCGGAATCGAGGAAGCTCTCACCAATGCCGGCGGACACTTTCGATTTGAAACCGCGTCCTTCGATGGTCAGCGCGAACGTGCCCTGTACTTCGTCGCAGGCGCGTACGCATCGCGAGCAAACGATGCACTTGCTCGGGTCAAACTGGAAATAGGGGTTGCTGGTATCGGCGACCGCATCGAGGTGATTTTCACCGTCAAAGCCGTAACGGACGTCGCGCAGGCCGACGCGTCCCGCAACGTCCTGTAACTCGCAGTCGCCGTTGGCCGAGCAGGTCAGGCAGTCGAGCGGGTGATCCGAAATGTAGAGTTCCATGACGCTGCGTCGCAACGTTGCGAGCGCTTCCGTCTGTGTACGGATTTTCATACCGGCTTCGATGGGTGTCGTACAGGATGCGGCGTAGCCCTTGCGTCCTTCAATCTCAACCAGGCACATGCGGCATGAACCAAACGGTTTAACACTCGAATTCGCGCAGAGTTTCGGAATACTGATGCCGGACTCACGCGCAGCGCGCAGGATATTGCTGTCTGCGGGGACTGTCATTGGCAGTCCATCAATCTCTACGTCGATCGTTGCTTCCGTTTTGCTCATCGAGAGAAATCCTCCGGGAAGTGCTTGAGTATGCTGCGCACGGGGTAGGGTGTCATACCGCCCATAGCGCACAGCGATGCATGTTCCATGGTGTCGCACAGTTCGCGCAGCAAGACCTCGTTGGCTTGCCGCTGCTCGCCGGCAACGATGCGGTCGATCACCTCGACGCCGCGAGTGGAGCCAATTCGGCAGGGCGTGCACTTGCCGCAGGATTCAATTGCGCAAAACTCCATGGCGAAACGTGCCTGCTGTGCCATGTCAGTCGCGTCATCGAAGACAACGATACCGCCATGTCCGAGCATGCCGCCGATCGCTGCAAATGCTTCGTACTCCAGCGGCGTATCGAAATCGCTTGCCGGAATGTAGGCACCGAGCGGCCCGCCAACCTGCACGGCTTTGACGGGTCTGCCGGTTGCGGTGCCGCCGCCCCATTCTTCGACCAGTTCGCGCAGCGTAATACCGAAGGCTTTCTCCACGACGCCGCCACGCTTGATGTTGCCGGCCAGCTGGAATGGCAGAGTGCCCTTCGAACGATCGTTACCGTAGGCCGCGTAGCGCTGTGCCCCGAGCCTCAGGATATTGGGCACTGAGGCGAGCGTGATGACATTGTTGATAATGGTTGGCTTGCCGAAGAGCCCGCTTATTGCCGGCAGTGGCGGCTTCGAGCGAACGATGCCGCGTTTGCCTTCGAGGCTTTCCAGCATCGCGGTTTCTTCGCCGCAAACGTACGAGCCGGCGCCGACGTGCAACTCGATATCAAAACTGAAGTCGCTGCCCTGGATATTGTCGCCGAGCCAGCCGGCGCTGCGCGCGGCATCCAGCGCGCGCTCGAGAATGCGGCGTGTTAGCGGATACTCCGAGCGCAGGTAGATATAGCCTTTGTTCGCTCCCACCGCGTAGCCCGCGATCGCCATGCCTTCGAACAGGCACATCGGGTCGCCCTCCATCAGCAGGCGGTCAGAAAACGTGCCGCTGTCACCTTCATCGGCGTTACAGGCGATGTACTTCTGATCTGCGCTGGCATCCGCCGCAGTGCGCCACTTGATGCCGGTCGGGAAGCCGGCACCGCCGCGGCCGCGCAGCCCTGATTCGGTCACAGCCGCTATCACGGCATCCGATCCCATGCCGAGCGCCGCCTCGAGTCCCGCGAAGCCGCCGGTCTCGCGAAAGCCCTCGACCGACAGTGGTTCGATCAGTCCGCAACGAAACAGCGTCCAGCGATCCTGGTCAATAAGGTAGGGGATCTCGTTGGTGGGCCCCAGTCTCTTCGGGTGCGGAGCTCCTGCGAGGAGGCCTGCCTCGAAAAGGTCGGCAACGTCGCTTGCACTGACATTGCGGTACGCGATGCGCTGACCGTCGACCTCAACTTCCACCAGCGGCTCCAGCCAGCTCGCGCCCCAGGAACCATTACGGACCAGGGTTACAGAGCTGTCCGTCGATTTGGACACGCGCGCGATTTCAATGGCGACCTCATCGGCACCGACTGAGACCGCGGCTGTTTCCCTGGGGACGAAGATACGCGTGCTCGCCATTAGCGGCCTCCCGCCAGGCTTTCGACCAGTTCATCGAAGCGTTGCAGCGTGACTTTGCCGTAGGTCTTGTTATCAATCATGACGGCGGGCGAGCAGGCACAGTTGCCCAGGCAATAGACCGGTTGCAGCGTTATTTCTGTCGTGGATTCGTGCATCGCCACACCAAGCGATCGCTCTATATGCTGGCCGAGTTCGCGCGCGCCCATGGCCTGGCAGGCTTCTGCCTGGCACACCTTGATGACATGTTTTCCTGGCGGCGAGGTGCGGAAGTCGTCGTAGTAACTGACCACGCCATGTACGTCGGCGCGTGACAGGTTCAGTTCGTTTGCGAGCTGCCGAATGACGTCGTCCGGGATCCAGCCGATTGCGTCCATGACACCGTGAAGTACCTGCAACAACAGCTCTGCGCGCCCGCTGTGCCGCGCGACAATCTGGCTGACAATGTCGGGATCAAAGCTCTTTTCTGTCATGACACAAGCCGTTCGGGTGCAGAATAAACATTGTATGTGCTGCCGCGCAGGAAGCCCACCAGCGTCATATTGAATTCGCTGGCAAGACCGACCGCAAGGCTGGAAGGCGCACTGACTGCTGCGAGCAGCGGTATACCGGCGACGAGCGTCTTTTGCACGAGTTCGAAGCTGGCACGGCCCGATACCATCATGCCGTTGGTGCTGCCAGGCAGCGTGCCGTCCAGCAGCATCCGGCCAATCACCTTGTCCACCGCGTTGTGTCTGCCGACGTCCTCCATGACGGGGCCCAGCTTGCCATCGCTGCTGAACACTGTCGCAGCGTGCAGCCCACCGGTTGCATCAAATGTGTTCTGGGCGGCGCGCAGTTTGTCAGGGATTGAAGTGAGGGCAGATGCACTGAAGGTGACCTCCGCTGGCAGCGACTCGTGGCCGGCCACACGCAAGGCCTCGAGCGACGTTTTTCCGCAAACGCCACAACTGGAGGTTGTGTAGAAATGTCGCTGCAGCCTACCCAGGTCAACGCTGACATCTTGCTGCAATTCGACCCGAATAACGTTGTGGAGGCCGGATTCTGGCGCCGGCGGGCCACAGGTTTCGATGGCGTCGATATCGCTCTGGCCGCTGATAATTCCCTCGGTGTAGAGAAATCCTGCGGCCAGCTCGTTGTCGTTTCCCGGTGTTCGCATCGTAATTGAGATGCTGCGGGTTGCGCGTCCTTTCGGGGTCGACCACGCGAGGCGTATTTCGAGAGGCTCTTCAATGGCGACCATGTCCGCTACCCGCCGCTGCTCGCCGCCGGCAACCTTGTCAATATCCATGGAAAGACTGTGCATAGTCATCGTTTAGAATCAGTCTGTTAGCGGCCTGCCAGTATATAGGAAGGCCTCAAGGCCTATTTGCTAATGAGAATCGTTCGCATAAGCCATTGTAACTAAACGTATTTGTTCTCGGCTGTTGTGGTTTCGTTCAGGTTCAACGAGTAGAATCCGCGGCAGATAAGATATGTTGTTTAGTTAATCCCAAGGAGAATTCCGTTGAGCAAGATCGCCCGCCGCAAATTTATTCAGTTGTCAGCCGCCGCCGCCGCTGGCGTACTCGTACAGCCCGGCCGCAAAGCAATGGCCGCCGATATGCCGCAGTTGTCGGCAGACGATCCGATGGCAAAAGCCATGCGCTATACGCACGATGCGAGCACCGTTGATGCATCGAGCCGCGCTAACCCGGCTCCTGAGCAGAATTGCGCTAACTGCGCGCTTATCCAGGGTGCCGATGGCGATGCCTGGCGTCCGTGCCAGATCTTCCCGGGCAAATCTGTGAATGCCAAGGGCTGGTGCCAGGTATGGGCACCTAAAGCCTGACGCCAGGTTTAGCCCAGCAACACAAAACGCCGGCATCTGCCGGCGTTTTTCATTATTATTCCAGCGCCCTAAGCCAAAGCGGAGAAAATCGTGTTCCAGTCACTTGAGGCGATGCCAGCCGATGCCATTCTCGGTCTGATCGCTGAATACAAGAAGGATCATCGCGCCGACAAGATTGATCTCGGTGTGGGCGTCTACATGACACCCGAGGGAATGACGCCAGTACTGGACGTGGTAAAGATCGCTGAGCGATTCCTGCTGGAGACGCAGGAAACAAAGACCTACATCGGTACTTTCGGTGATATCGCTTTTTGCGACGCCATGCAGACGATGACGTTTGGCGACACGGGTGACGCGGATCGCATGACGACGCTGCAAGGTCCGGGTGGCTCGGGTTGCCTGCGGGTTGCCGCGGGCCTGCTCATGCGCGCAAGGCCCGGCGCTACGGTTTGGGTCAGTGATCCGACCTGGGCCAATCACATCCCGCTGCTGGGCGGCGTTGGTCTCGAGCTAAAGCCTTACCCGTATTACGATACTGAAAAGCACGTGCTGCGTGAGGACGCGATGCTGGAAACCTTGCGCAAGGCGCCGAAAGGCGACGTCGTACTGTTACATGCGTGTTGTCACAACCCGTCGGGGCTGGATCCGTCTGAAGAGCTGTGGCGAAAAATCTCGGATGTCGTCGTCGAACGCGAGCTCGTGCCGTTCATAGATATGGCGTACCAGGGTTTTGCCAGGGATCTTGAAGCGGACGCTTACTCGGTACATTACATGGCCGACAAAGTACCGGAGATGATTGTTTCCAACTCCTGCTCCAAGAACTTCGGCCTGTATCGTGATCGCGTTGGCAGCCTTTCCGTTCTATGTGAGAGCTCAGCCAGTCGTGACATCGTCAAGAGCCAGCTGAGCAACATTGTTCGCACGGTCTATTCTGTGCCACCCGATCACGGCGCCGCGATCGTCAGCCACGTTCTGCGTGATGAGGGGCTGCACAAGAGCTGGTTGATCGAAGTCGCAGCCATGCGGGATCGCATGCACGACATGCGCGAGCTGTTGCAAAGTGAGTTGAGCGAACGAGCGCCGGAGCATGATTTCTCACATCTGCGAAATGCGACCGGCATGTTCTGTTTTCTTGGTGTCACCGAGGAGCAGGTAGAAAGACTGAAGCGCGAGTTCGGCATCTATATGACCAGCAACAGCCGTATCAACGTGGCTGGTATCACGGAGTCGAACGTTACTTACCTGGCGGAGTCCATCGCCGCCGTTTGTTGACGCATGCCGCGCCAGATCAGTCTGCTGTTCAGGTCTATTTGATACTTGGCCGTGACGCCGCCATTTAGCTCCAGCACGTAACGCACGGGTTCATTCGGGCCCAGCGACTCGAGAGAGTGCGGTTCAGCATCAGTATGGATAGTGGCGATCGTGCCATCGGCACGAACGTACAGCATATCGAGCGGAATCAGCGTGTTCTTCATCCACATCGAGTGGTAGTCGTCTTCGTCATAGACAAACAGCATACCGGTCGTTTCAGGCATGTCGCGCACATGCATCAGCCCTCGCCGTGTCTGTGCCGGGGTGATCGCAAGGTAGATATCGAACAGGTAACAGGTGTGGCTGCTGCCGACGATAACCAGCACGTCTCGATCGAAGCTGTCGTCAAGTTCATCCGCGGCCAGAGACATGCAACCCGAGAGCAGCACCACCAGCCAGATTCTCACGATGAGTCTCACTTCGAGTCCCAGTCCAGCAAGCCAGAGAACGACAGCTCATCGATGGTCACGCTGCTGTCGCCGTTGACCTCGATGAGCGGTGCGATGCAGTACATGTTGCCGCTGATCGCGTAACGATTCTCATTCAGCAACTCCTGGCGAACAATGTCTGTCCAGCAGGCTTCTTCCACCGCCGTACTGAAAAAGCGACCGTTGCCTTCAAGTATCAGCGTCGCATTTGTCGCCAGCTCCTTGCCGGTTGCGCCGGGCTCGAGATCAGGCAGCGCGATGATGATTGCGACATCCTGGCCCGGCTCGGCCAGCCGCCCGGCGAAGCGCAGACGCGCTCCTTCATTGTTGGGTCGCGGCATGCCTTCGCAGGACACTTGCGTCGCATCCCAGTCGATTTCTGCGGAAATCGCACCGAACATGGTTGTTTGCAGCGATCCGCCGCGGCCACAGGTGAATTGCACCGTTGCGGCAACTTCAGGCGTCTCTTCGACAGGAAGGCTGTCCTCACCGCAGGCACACAAACAGCCTGCGAACAACAGGGGAAGCGGGATCCAGCGATTCCGGGTTACGTTAGTTTTTTGCAATGTCTGGTGTCGCTTGCGGTCAAATCGAGCACATTATTACTGAATTAGTGCCAGCGTGAGTAAAAAACCGCGCGACGTGTTGGCTTGTCGCAGCATCCTTCTTAGAATGGCACGCCTTTTTTATAGCTGGAGTCCTCAATGAGCGTCGTTGAACAAGTCCAAAAGCTCGAAGCCCATGCGAGCAGCCTGATCATCGGACAGGCTCACCTGATCAATCGCATGCTGATCGCGCTGTTGTGTGATGGTCACCTGCTGGTGGAGGGCGCCCCTGGACTGGCAAAGACCCGTGCGATCAAGGTTCTGGCCGAGAGTATCGAGGGCAACTTCCATCGACTGCAGTTCACGCCGGACCTGTTGCCTGCTGACCTTACGGGAACCGATATCTATCGGCCGCAGGAAGGCACGTTCGAGTTTCGCAAGGGACCGCTGTTTCACAACCTGATACTCGCCGACGAGATCAACCGCGCGCCTGCCAAGGTGCAGTCAGCGTTGCTCGAGGCCATGGAAGAGCGGCAGATTTCTGTTGGCGACAAGAGTTATCCGCTGGATGACCTGTTCATGGTGATGGCGACGCAGAACCCGATCGAGCAGGAGGGCACCTATCCGCTGCCCGAAGCGCAGCTCGATCGTTTTCTACTACACGTCGAGGTTGGCTACCCGAGCATTGAGGACGAGCGTCGTATCCTGGTACTGAACCGCGACGAGGCGAAGAGCGGCCAAAGAGATGCATTCCAGCCTCCCGAGCGCCTGTCTATTGAGTCCATCATGCAGGCGCGCCAGGAAATTCTGCGTCTGCACCTGGCGCCGGAGCTCGAGGAGTACATCGTCAACGTTGTGGTTGCGACCCGCGACCCAGCCAAAGTCGACGACTCGCTTGCCGGACAGGTGATGTACGGTGCCAGCCCGCGTGCCAGTATGGGCATCGATCGCGCCGCGCGCGCGCATGCCTGGCTCTCCGGACGCGACTATGTGGGACCCGAAGATATCCAGGCTGTCGCACCTGACGTGTTGCGTCATCGCCTGGTGCTCAGCTTCGAGGCTGAGGCGGACGGCATCAGCTCGAACGCGGTGATTGAAGGTATTCTCGACGGAGTCGGAGTGCCCTAGTGGTCAGATTTGATCACGTCCCGGAAGATTCATCGCCGGTCAGCGTCAGCCAGGAAGGGCTGATCAGACTGAACGGCCCGGCACGCGCGATCGCGCTGGACGTGCTGCGTGTGCGCTCGTTACAGACGGGCGCCTACGTGTCGCACTTCAAGGGCCGTGGCATGGAATTCGATGAGTCCCGGCCCTACCAGCCCGGTGATGACCCGCGTTCGATCGACTGGCGCGTGACTGCTCGCAGCACCACTGCATATACCAAGCTGTTCCGCGAAGAACGCGAACGCCCGGTGCTTGTCGTCGTCGACCTGCGTGCGACGATGCACTTCGCGACCCAGGGTTGCTTCAAGTCGGTCAATGCGAGTCGCGCAGCTGCATTGCTGGCGTGGTCGGCGCACCATCGAGGTGATCGACTCGGCGGGCTGATATTCGGCGATACAACGCATCGTGAACTGAAGCCCCGTCTTGGGCGTCGAGCAGCGCTGCAGTTTGTACATCAGCTTGCAGAGCACACTGACTGGGAGCATCGGCAACGTGCTGCGGGCGAGACTGGCGAGGAGCAACTGGAGCAGGCCATGTCGGCGTTGCGCCGTGTTGCCCGTCCCGGCAGCCTCGTCGTCATACTGAGTGATTTCCTCGGCATGACGCGCAAAGCGCAGTCGTACTTGTCGAGCGTCGCCCGCCACAACGAAATGTTGGCAGTACAACTTTATGACCCGTTCGAGCGGGAGCTGCCACCGCCGGGCCGCTACCGCGTGGTAGCAAAGGAAGACGAGCTCGCACTGGATACGGCGGTTGCCGCTGCGCGCCGTGATTACACCGCTGCTTATGACCAGCGCAGTCACGATTTTGAGGACTTCTGCCAACGCTATGGCATACATGTAATGCGCATGGCGACCACAGATGATCCGGTATCTTCGCTGCAAGCCGCACTGGGTCGAAGGACGCACTGACAATGGCGCAGTCAGAAATCCCATTGCGTGACCTGCACTTGCCGGAGGATATCGGCCTGTGGCCGTTGGCACCTGGCTGGTGGATGATCATTG
>Ga0316189_10003519_pt1 | contig 15174 bp, 6 predicted proteins | sample LowCovwburrow_MG_FD_204930 | JGI IMG/M metagenome (GOLD analysis project Ga0316189, IMG submission 204930) | Coastal sediment microbial communities from Maine, United States - Lowes Cove worm burrow | ecosystem: Environmental > Aquatic > Marine > Coastal > Sediment | place: USA: Maine... | reverse complement strand
TCGTCGACCGAGATCGACTCGGGGTCTCCGAGGTCCGGAGGCTGCGCCCGACACGAGCTGAGCGCTGCAGAGTGCCCCGACAGACGCAGGAGCCGGAGCCGGAGCCGGAGCCGGAGCCGGAGCCGGACTCGGTAGTACCCCGCGTCCGGATCTGTGCGGGGCGCAGGGCCCCTGCCGCGCTAACGCCCCAGTGCAGCATCCATGATGCCCTGTTGGAGATGAGCAGGAACACCTCGTGTTCCGTGAGACCCAGGGTTAATCTGGCCAGAATTCCAGCCGAAACGTATTCCGTCGTTCGGTTGCTTCAAGATGTAGAAGCCACTTGCTCTGCCTGGAGTTGCCGAGATGTCTTCACCGATTGCTGCTGTCAGGTCACTGAGCACCTGCCGATGACCACCATACTGCCTCACCCATCCTTCCGGCCGGGGAACAGCACTTGTACTGGGACGAAGAACAAACTGACCCGTCGCATGGTCAAACGCACCCGACATTCCTTGCCCTTCGGGCAATGACCAGAACATTTCCACGTTGTCGACAGCTCTTCGTGACCCGAGGTTTGTAAGAGAACCTGTCGTTTCGCTAGTCCTCGAGCCTATACGAGCGGCCTTGGACACTTAAAGTCCACTGCGAGCAGCACGGAGCCCCCCCGTACCAGGAGGTTCTCCATTCGCCACGCCATCAGCCGTAGCCACCGCACCTGCAAGACTCAATACGGCTCCAAGTGCCGGCCGTTGTGCAACTGCAGCTCCTACATATTCAGCAGCGTTACCTGCTGCGAGGTAGCCACGGGCGGCCAGTGTTGAGCGAGCTGCGATCGTGCCGACAGCGAGACCGGCTCCTAGGGTTGCTCCTGCAACAAGCGCTTCGCGCGCCCTGGCGCCGACGTCGCGTTGGGGGAACAGCCGAATCTGTAAGCAATCCCGCCAAGAAGCCGTTGTCTCGGTCTGGAACGACCGCGCGCGCTCCCGCGGTGTTGAGTGAGCCGAGGCTCGTCCAGCGGTCGCGGCCGTCGACGGTGGTCGCGGCGCGCAACTGGAGTTCGAAGGCTGAGACCGTCCCCGGGCGCGGCTCGGTGTCGGGAGCGGCGGCGGCCAGGCGCGGGCCTCAGAGGGATTGCTGGACACAGGTCGCGAGGGCGGGGTCGAGCGGTGGTCTGCGCGATTGAGATCGGGCTCAAATGCGCCGCCTATGGCGAGGCTGCGTCGCTCTGCGGAGATGGCGGACCGCCTGCAGACTATGGGTATATATGCCGGTCTTACGTGAGCGGAAGCTCCTTCAACGGGATGCCGTGCGGGTTGGCGGCCGAGGACTACTACGCCTGTCTAGCCGCGACGGACTGCGGGGCTCGGGGGGGGCGCGTGTACTGAGGAGAGTGATGCAAGCGAACTCGTGTGCAGCGAATTCCCAGACCCTTTCTAGCCGCGGTGAGAGGTCGTCTCTCGAGGAGCCGATAGTCTGATACCATCGCACGCAATGATCCTCTGTCGACTCCACCTGGGCCACTCGCCGCGTGGCGCCGGCGCGCTTCGAGCCGCTCTAGACGAGGTACTTGATGTCGTTGGTGAAGGTCGGATACGCGTAGAGCCCGCTCCTCAGCTCTGAGGCGGGGATTCCGTGACGCATCGCCAGGCTGAAGATGTGGATGACCTCGCCCGCGCCATGACCCAGGAGATGGGCGCCGACGATCATCCCGGTGCTGCGGTCGATCAGCACCTTCGCCCAGGAGGCGCGCTCACCGTGGGTCCGCGAGGAGATCCAGCCCTTCATCGCCGTCTCTTTGACCTCGACCTCGAGCCCTTGGGCGATCGCCTGGGCCTCGGTGAGACCGACGGTCGCCACCGTGGGGATCGTGAACACCGCGCTCGGAAGGCTCGAGTAGTCAGGCTCCCTCAGGTCATCGGGGTTTAGAAGGTTGTGGCCGACGAGGCGCCCCTCGTAGGTCGCGACAGGGGAGAGCTGCGGCGCTGTCGCGAGGGCATCGCCAGCGAACCAGACCGCCGGATTCTCCTTCGACTGGAGGCTCGGGGTCAGCGCAGGCCGGCCCCGATCCAGAGTGATACCGGCCCGCTCGATCGCGATGGTGTCGACGTTCGCCACCCGGCCGGCGCCGTTGAAGACGGCGTCCGCGGTGAGCCGATGGGTCGCCTCGCCGACGCGGACCCTGACCCCAAGGCCCTCGGCCCCGGAGTCGATGCCCTCGATTCGGACCCCCGTATGGATCGTGATCCCCTCAGCCTCACTGTGGGCCACAAGCTCCGCCACGAGCTCCGCGTCGAGCCGCCCGAGCGGGCGCGCGCCGACCTCGAGGAGGGTCACCTCAGAGCCCATGCGGGCGAGCAGATGGGCGAACTCAAAGGCGATCACGCCAGCGCCGACGAAGACCACCTTCTCCGGACGGGCCGGCGACCGAAGGAAGTCCTCGCTGGTCCGAAGGTGCTCGGCTCCGGGAAAGCTCAACGGTCTCGGCCGCGATCCTGTCGCGACGATGATCTGCTCGGCCTCGACGATCTTGCCGTCGACCTCGACGCTCCTCGGCCCGGCAAACTTGGCCTCACCGCGGAGCACATCGATCCCCCGCCCCTCGAGGCTCTGCGTCATCGCCCCGGGAAGGGGGCCGACAAAGCCCTCCTTGCGGGCGATCAGCGCTGGCCAGTCGAGCGTCGGCGCTCCCGTCGTGATCCCGTGGGTCGACGCGTGCTGAATGTGGTCAAGGGCCGTCGCAGCGGCGACAAGCACCTTCTTGGGCACACAGCCGCGGTTGGGGCACACCCCACCCACCTCACGCGACTCGATGATCGCTACGCTTCGACCCGCCTTCTTTACGGCTCCTGCGACAGCTTGGCCCGCATTCCCTGCTCCGAGAACCACTACATCGTACGTCATCGTCGCCTCCCATTGAAGGGGCCCTCTTCAGGCCCATGAATCCTGAATACGTGGGTAGAGCCCGGAGGTTACGCCCGTCCGCTGCAGGTCCCCCCTCGGCGGTGTCGCGCAACGGTCGCGATGACGATGGGGAGCTTCACTCCGCTGCGAGCGGTCGGGCCAGCGCTAGGACGCTCCCCGAGGGGTCTGCGAAGAAGTAGGCCAACTCATCCCCCCAAGCCCGTGGCGCGAGCGCGCTGAGCACAGGGGCGCCCGCCGACTCCAGGCGCTCGCTCGCCACCTCGAGCTCCACCGCTGGGTTGTTCGTCTGAGCCCGCGCCTAAGCGTCGCGGTCGGCTTCGCGCGTCCAGCCGCCGACGTCGCGTCGCGAAGGCCCGGCATGGGCAGTGAGCTAGCCTACAAACGCATCCCGCGGACCTGCAAGGTGGACATACAGTCGTTCTCGGCGCTGCCTCGCTTCGACAACCCAGGGGCCAAGGGAAATGGACCAGGAAAGTCTGGAACCAGGAGCGACCCTGCAAAGGCCGTAGTGGGTAGCACCCTTGCCCGCATCAAGGCGCCGCATCTACGGCATGTCATCAACATTAGCGCTGGATGGGAGCCCTTGACAGGCTGCATGGAGGCTCCTCTTCCCGCCGATGTCGAAGAGGTAAAGGACGCATTCGAGTTGGCGTTCTGTAGCGGCGCACCTGTCTTTGTCGCCTCCGGAAAATCAGCGGCTGCCAGGCAAAGATAGCCCCGGGCCTCTATGTCCCGCTCAATGGGGAGGTTGTCAGAGGATGACAAGGAGACCTCGGGTCGCGCCCCCGCGCGAGGGCGTCGGCCGGCGCCTTCGCGCGAGCTGTCCGAAGGGGTCAGGGCAGAGAGACCGTCGAGACCAGCTGCGCCGGCGCGCCGGCGGCGTCGGTGATGGTGAAGGTCAGCGACGCCGAAACTGACTGGCCCGGCGCGGTGAGGCCGGCGAGGGTCGTGAGCTGGCCGCCGACGCTGACGCGGTAGCGCGAGAGATCGACCTCCACCTCGGCGCTGCCGATGGTCACGTCGCTGAGGATGCCGCGGACGAGGTCGCCGGTGGCGAGGGTGAGGTCGAGGATCGGGTCCTGGATCGTGACCGCACCGCCGGTGTGATCGGGGTGGAGGGAGAGGAGGAGCTTGCCGCCGCGAACGGGGCACTCTGGACAGATCGGTATGTCGGGCTGGGGGCGCACCCAGGGGTCACCGAGAGCGGCCGCCGTGCCCGGAACGCCCGCGCCCTGGGTCGCGCCCGCGGGCTCGCAGCGGGTCTGGGTCTGGCTCGCGGCGCCGCATGTGATCTGTTCCTTCGTGCATACTAGCTGGACGGGCTGGGCCGGCATGTCGGGGGCCGCGGCGAGGGCCGCGAGGATCGGCGCGTCGAGGCGCTGGGCGATAGCAGCGCTGATCCCCGCCGGGCGGAAGGGGTTCTGGCAGGCCCCGCCCCGGATCGCGCAGACGCGATCGAAGGCCGCGTGGGCCGAGATCTGCTTCGCCGTGCCGCTCGGGCTCTGACCGATCGCCACGGGGTGCGAGGTCGCGGCCCCGCTCTGCTCGACGATCGCCATCACCTGGTGGCTCTGGAGCACCCGGTGCTTCGTCCACAGGAGTGCGGAGATCGCCGAGAGCGAGGTGGTGGCGACGGAGGTGCCGGTCCAGCTCCCGGTCTGCGTCGGTCCGTCGCCGACCAGCGCGTGGTCGGCCGGGAGGAGGCGCCGGGGGAGGCTCTCGGCCCGGGTGAGGGCGATCGGCGCCCCGCGGTAGTCGACGCCGCCGGCTGCGTAGAGCAGCGAGGGGCTCTGCACCGTCACGTTCGGGTCGCCGGCGCGCGGGGCCGGCAGCGGGCCGAAGAGCGTGGAGCAGACCGCCGGGTCGATCGCCGGGTAGCGCTCCCAGATCGCTGGCGCGAGGCCGCCGCGCTCCTGGCAGGGATCGCCGCTGCGGTTGCCCGAGGCTGCGATCGTCAGGACGTCAAGGCAGGAGGCGTAGGCGAGGATCGCGTGGACCGCCTGCACGGTCGCCGGCACCGACGCGCTCGGCGAGGTCAAGAGGTTGACATGCTTCGTCTCCTCGCCGGGCGCGGTCAGATCGGCGCCGAAGCGCGGATCCCAGCCAAGGCTGAGGTTCAGCACCAGCGGTGAGGTCCGCATGTCGCCGCTCTGCCAGCGGACCAGCGCCTCGCCGATCGCGTGGGCGAGGGAGCCGAGGGAGCCGAGCGGCCCGCCGCCGGCCTGCGGCAGCGGGGAGGCGGCGGTGTACGGGAAGGCCTGCGCGTGGAAGAGCTTCTCCCGACACTCTACCTGTCCCTTTGGACATCGTACTTCACGGGCGATCTCGGCGACGGCGAGGCCGTGGCGGAGGTGCGGTGCGGCGCCGGAGGTCGTCGCTCCGGCGTCGGCGAAGTCTGCGGTGTCGATCACCGCGATCCGGGCCGGACCTTCGACGCTGGCGTGGAGTGACGGATCCATCGTCGCATCGGGGAGCGCCCCGAGGGCGCCGAGGAAGGCCTCGCGGAGCGCGGACTGTAGCCCCGGATCATCAGCGAGGCGGGTGCCAGAGAGCTGCGGGACCACGATCTCGCGGTCGGCGTCGACGCGGACGACGTTGTCGGCGGGGGTGAAGATCGGCGGCGACGAGGGCGATCCGCCGCCGCTCCAGGTGTAGAGGCAAAAGCGCTCGAGCGCCTTCGGCAGGGTCTTGCCCTTGTCGTTGTCCTCGCCGAGGAGCTTCTGGACCTCGCCGGCGCGGTAGAGCGGCGATGCGTTCCAGCCGGTCGACGCGGGGCATGCATCGTCGGCGCCCTTGTCGACGAGGGCGACGTGGCGGTGGTGCACCGGCCGCGTCGTCGGCGACGCGTCGCAGGCGATCTGGGGCAGGCCCTCGGGGCAGGCGGTCAGCAGGAGCCCGAGGGCAGTGAGGGGCAGGATGCTTCTAGAGGCGCGCATGGCTGGTCGTCGAGGTCGAGGGTACGGTCTGGAGTGTCCCTAGACAGCGGCGCCCTCGATTCTTACGCAGGTGATCGATGGACGCTTGGCGGTCGATCAGCGGACGAACGCCCGAAATCGCGCCCACTCCGGGTGCGCGTCGGCGAGCGCCCCCTGGGCCTCGGCGAGGGCGTGGACGCCGTCGGCTCCCTCCGCGATCGCGGCGATCACTCGCGGCGTGAGGGCGGCGGCGAGGCGATCGTCGACCGGCGCGTCGGTGGCGATCACCAGCTCCGAGCCCGCGAGGAGGAACGCGCTCGCCAGGCTCATCCCGCCGGCGAGCGCCCGCGGATCGACGAGCCCCGTCTCGCACCCGCTGAGGATCACGCGCGCCGGTGCCCGCCCCGGGAGCGCGAAGAGGTCGCCGACGCTGAGTCGCCGATCGCCGACCAGCACGAGGGCGCTCTCCCAGCCACCGCGCTCGCCGCCCCCCGCGTGCCCGGCGTAAAAGAGGAGATCGCTGGCGACGATGCGGCGCATCAGGTCCTCCTCCTCGCCGCGGCGGCGCTCGATCGTCCAGCGCGCGCCGCCGAGGGAGGCCGTCGCCGCGTCGATCTCGGCCGGCACCGCCGCGAGGTTGCTCGGCGGCGCGAGGATCAGGGCCCGCCGCGCGACCTCGCGTGGTGCTGTCTCCTGGGCCAGGTCCATCGAGTAGGCGACATCGACCGTGGCGATCAGCGGCGCGCCGCGCCATGGGAGGGCGTGGAACGCCTCGGCGCTGAGCGGGCCGCTGGCGACGATCTCGAGGCGATCGGCGACGTCGATCGCCGCCGCGAAGGGGCCGAGGAGTCGATCCGCGCGCTCGCTGGGGGTCGCGCCGAGATCGGTGATCACGACGTGGTCGAGGGCGCCGTCGGGGGCGAGGGCGAAGGCGACGTCTCCGGTCGGTAGCGGGGCGTAGATCAGGCGGAGGGTCCCCGCGCCGGGGCGTGGGAGGGCGTCGCAGGCGGGCTCGAGCGCCGCGACGTCGATCGAGAGGGTCTGATCGAGGAGCGCCCGGGCCCGCGTGGCCTCGCGGCGCAGGCGGGCCCGCTCCGCCTCGCCGCGGCGTCGGGAGAGCTCCCAGCTCGCCTCGAAGGCGGCGTCGATGTCGGCGCGGACGCGGCGATACTCTACGAGCGCGGCCTCCTGCGCGCGCTGCTCGGCGGGTCTCAGGACCCGACGCCGGGTCTCAAACGCAAGTCCTTGGTGAGTGCGTCCCCGGGCCTGGCGGGCGGCGCAAAGGGCTTCCTCAAATTGCCCGGTGCGGAGGAGCAGATCGACGAGGCGCCGCGTCGATCGATCGCGCTGGCCGGCGAAGCGCTCGCGTCCGCCATTGATGGCCATGTCGGCGAGCGTCGCCGCCTGCTGAGCTTCGGCGTCGCGGTATCGAACCTTCGCCTCGTCGAAACGGCCGAGGGCCTCGAGAGCCTCGCCGGCTCCAACCAGCGCGAGCAACGCGAGCGATCGATCGTCGAGCCCATCAGCGACTCGTCCCAGCGCCGCGAAGGCGGCGAGAGCAGAGGCCGGTTGACCTCCGAGGAGCGACGAACGGGCGAGGAGATAGTCGCGCCATCGGCGAGTCTCGGGCCGCTGCGGCTCGAAGTCGCTTAATACAGACTGGGCTGCTTCGACGTCCCCCTGAAGGAGGGCGGAATACGCGAGGTTGATCCGAGCTTCGTCGGCGGACTCCCGATCGCCTTGGGAGTCCGCCAGCGTTTGTGCCTCGCGAAGGCGCGGCCGAGGATCGGAGGCGCCGTGTCCGCTGGCCAGCATCTCGAGGTCAATCCACGCCGCATTCACCAGCGCCCGCGCCCGCGCCCGCGCAGGAATTTCATCGTCCAGGGCGAAAGCCTCGGCGAAGGCTCGGTCGGCGCCGGTTCGATCGCCGATTCGCGCGAGAAGTACCCCTTTCTGCGCAAGGGCGGCGAAGAGGTGCTCTTGCCGACCAAGCGCCCGCGTCCCTCGCTCGTGCTCCTCGAGGAAAATGATGGCACCGCGCAGGTCTCCAGATCGATCGGCGAGGAGTGATGCGAAGTATCCATGTCGCAGGCGTGCCTCGGGGTACGTCGAATGGAGACCGGCCTGGCGCCGAAGCCACGCCGCAGAGGCCTCGCGATCCGCGAGGAGAATCAACGCCGCATAGCTCGACGTCATCGCGATGTCGCTCGCCCGCCGCAGCGCTCCCGCGGCCACAAGCGGCTCGAAGGCCCGCCTATACGCCTCTATCGCCGCCGCTGGATCGCCGTCGTAAAACCAAATATCGCCGATCAGCGCCAGCGCCTCGGCGCGATCCGCCAGCGCGAGCGCAGGCAGCAACCCCTCGATCTCCCCCCGCAGCCGCCCCCCGTCCGCGTCCTCCTTCGCCGCCGCCGCCGCGATCGCGACGACCCGCGGATCGATCACCGGCGGAGTCGCCAGCTCAAGCCCCCACGCAGCCCCTTCGCCCTCGATCCGCGCCGCCAGCGAGCCGACGAGCCCGGCAGCAATCTCGACCCGGAGCCCGCCGTCGACCTCGGTCCCCGCGACCTCGAGAGCCTGCCCATCAACGGTGAGCCGCAGCGTCGCCGACGAGGCCCCGGCGATCCACAGGCGCAGCGGCTCGTCCGCCGATCGAGCGCAGACGCGGCCGTTTAGGCCGGCGCAGCCGCTATACAGGATCTCTGGCGCGCTCACCCTCTGCAGCGTCGCCGCAGGCGCGCCCCCCTCCGGCGCCGGGCACCCGCTCAGCGCGATCGCCAGGCCCATCGCAACCCAGCGCCCAGACCCCCGCGGGTCCGCTCGCCGCTCACTCGAGGATCTGGATCCCATACCTCGGCGTCGCCTCGCGGACGACCCCGGCCGCGAGCGCCCCCTCCACCGCGCCCGCGTCCCCGGGCAGCCCCTCCGCCGGCCCGATCAAGAACCTCAGCGTATACTGCCCCGCCGCGGGCCCGAGCCGCTCGCCAATCGTCCCCCGGATCCGCAGCGCCCCCTCCTCGGAGCGCTCCACCGGTGGTTGTACCAGCGTCGAAAAATCTGTCCCTTCGACCAGGATTACGACGCCCGTCGCCGCGGCGATGGGCTCCGCCGGCGCGAGCACCCAGTCGATCTCGCTCTCTGTGCGGTACCGCGCGACCCCCGCCGTCTCTCCGCGCTCGTTCAGGACCGTCAGATTGCGGGCGACAAGCCCGTACTCCGGGAGGGCCAGGGGCTTCGCCGGCTCGCCGCTCGTCACCCAGAGCATCAGCGCGGCCGCGCCCGCGAGCGCCGCGCCACCGAGGCCGAGGCGCCGCCGCGCCCGCGCCGCCGCGAGATCGATCGGCGCAGGCGCCGCGCCACCACCCGTCGCGCCATGCCCGCCCTTCGTGATGTGTCCCATGGGACCTTTTCCCTGCGCCAGCATGGCCGCCATCCGCTCGACCAGCTCCGCCTCGTCCGATCCACTGTCCGCGCGCGGGCGCGGCTGCAGGAGCTCGGCGAGCGCCCGGGCCTCGTCCTCGCTCAGACCCTCGTCGCCGCCGGCTGCCAGCGCCTCCTCGACCGATCCGGCGCCCGCCGCGAACCGCTCCCAGGCGGCGCGGCCGCCGGCGCTCTCGCCGCGCTCCTCCTCACGCTCGCGCGCGATCGCGCCCAACGCCCGGAGAAGCTCGTCATCGTTACTCATGGGCTGATCGTCGTGGTGCCATCGCCACCGGCAGGACTACCGCATCCAGATCCCGCGAGGGAAGCCACTATACCTGTCGACGGGCTATCCGGCGAGCGTCAAGGGCGGCACGGTGATCGCGGTCGCCTCGCCGAAATTCCCGGCTGAACCCCCTTGAAGCGCCGAGCTGCAGCCAAGACGAGAGGGGGAGCAACCAGTTCAATCTGGGCGGTTCTCGGGTGCTGGTGGTTCGCGTGGGGAGGGTCGCGCGCGCGGAGGCGCTCTGGAGAAATACTGGAGACGGGCGCGATGGTGAGCCGTCCGACTGGAGGCTCTGCACCGTCACCGTCACCATGAACAGGATCGCATCCGCACCCGTGGACTCGATCGTCGCCAGGATGAACTACGGGCAAATGTCCGGCATACACACCTCGATCGTCCCCTCGAGCGGATCGCCGCCACAAGCGCAGCTGCCCTCAAAATCTTTGCAGTAGAAGCCGTGGAAGGTGGAGATAGTCTGGCAGACCTCTCCTGCTTTGCAGTTGCTGTCGGAGCTGCAGAGCCTTCGCAGGCATCCGTTCTCCGCGAAGAGGTCAGCGCAGCCCCCGCAGCCCGGGGCGCCAGGGGGGTCATCGGCGTCAGGGCACAGATAGGGGGATGTACAGTGAAACCGAGGGTGCTCCGGGCACTCTTGGACAGGTGACGTTGACGTGCCCTCCGTTGTCGAATCTGTCGAACCGGTGGATGTCGTAGACGTCGTAGACGTCGTAGACGTATCGACCTCAGCGAGGGTCGTCGTCCCCTTCGTTGACGGAGAGCTTCCGCCAGCGGTGCTCCTGTCCTCGGACACACACGCAAGACTCAGGGCCGCAGCAACCGCAATGCCCACACAGGAGGCGCCCCAGCGAATAGGGGATGTTCGCATGAAGCTGTCCACTTCATGAAGATACCGGCTCTGTGGATGGATAGCCAGCGTGGCGAAGCACGGGGGGAGGGCCGCCCCATCGGTGACTCAGATCGGCTCTGAGCGGCGCGCCTGAGGCTTCGGAGCCCGTCCGGTCGGATGCATGTGTCCACCGTTCAAGACTTGTCGACATCGATGGAGAGACGTTGCTCGCCCCGGACACCAGATCCAACGGACTGGGCGATTGGTTTGTCATCGGCCCCGAGTGGATATGGCTTGTCGAGAACAATGTAGGAGATGGCGCTACGTAGGTAGAGCCCCGAGGTTACGCCCGTCCGCTGCAGGTCCGCCCTCGGCGGTGTCGCGCAACGGTCGCGATGACGATGGGGAGCTTCACTCCGCTGCGAGCGGTCGGGCCAGCGCGAGGACGCTCGCCGAGGGGTCAGCGAAGTAGGCCACCTCATCCCCCCAAACCCGTGGCGCGAGCGCGCTGAGCACGGGGGCGCCCGCCGACTCGAGGCGCTCGAGCGCCACCTCGAGCTCCACCGCGTGGAGGTAGAGCTCGGTCGGCAAGAGCGCCCCGCGTGGCGCTCGGATCGGTCGTCACCGATCCCGCCGCCATCGCCAGGCCCCTACACGGCGCCCACGCACCGCCGAGACCCTGCCCTCCTGGACAGCTGGGGTTGTTCGCGTAAGCGCGCGCCGAGGCGTCGCGATCGGCTTCGCGCGCTCTGGCGCCGACCTATGAAAGAGATAAGTTCGATGATACTTTTCGACCATGATCTCCTCTCAATCTTGGCGTCTTTTGGTGCTCGTCGGCGGTGCTGTCGGCGTGGTTGCGGGCTGTGGTGATGACAGCGCGAGTTCGGCAAGCGACAGTGCGAGTGCGAGTGTGAGTGCGAGTGCGAGCGCGAGCGAGGGCGAGAGTGCAAGCGAAAGCGAAAGCGCGAGCGAGAGCGCAGGATCGGTCAGCGACTCGCAAGGCTCATCGTCAAGCGCGGGAGCAACAACATCCGAGGATACGACGACAAGCGCGGGGACGACCGCGTCAACCACAGCGAACGAGACCGCCCTATCGGACAGCAATAGTGATAGCGACAGCGACAGCGACTCCGGGACCACAGGAGCAGACTGCGGAGGGATGATGGGCGCCTTCGACTTCTCCTACCTTTGGGTGGCGAACACTGACCAGGGGAGCGTTTCAAAGGTCAACACCTTCACCCAGGTCGAAGAGGGGCGCTACTACTCAGACCCGATCGAGGATGCCAGCGCCGATCCATCGCGGACCAGCGTCAATATTGACGGCCATTACGTCGTCGTCTCGAACCGCGGCGCTGGTACGGTCACCAAGGTCGCCGCGAGCAAGGATGACTGCGTCGACAAGAATAACAATGGTATCGAGAGCTCGCCCGATAAGGATACCCTCCTCCCCTATGACTCCGAGGACTGTATTCTCTGGACGACAAAGGTTAATACGCCCTATGCTCCGAGCGCAGGTCCTCGGGCGACGGCCTGGGATCCTGGGACCTTGAACGAGGCGACCTGTGAGTACGATGATCAGAAGGTTTGGGTCGGCTACATGGCTGGACCTGGGAAGGCCGAGCTCGCCCGCATCAACGGCGATAGTGGAGAGATCGAAGCTACTGTAGAGCTCCCGAATTGGCCGCTCACCGTCGAACCTACCGGGTTTGCACCGTACGGGGCTGCCGCAGATGCGGTGGGCAATATCTGGACGACTGCGGTCTTCTCCAGCGTAGCCTACCGCATCAATCGAGAGACCCTTGAGGTCACGAGCTGGACTTCGCCCTTTGCGGAGCGACACTACGGGATGACGGTTGATAACAAGGGACGGGCGTGGTTCGCCAGCAACGATGCGCCAGCGGTCGGGGTCACGGTCTTCGATCCCTTCGATGAGAGCTGGACGGCAATTCCCGGGACTGAGGGGCTCCACGGTCGCGGAATCGCCGTGGATACCTCGGGCAGTGTCTGGGTCGCGACGAACCCGGCCGGACCCATGGGCTGTGGTGTCCTCCAAATTGACAGCGATACTCTCAGCGTGATTACCCATCATACCTTTGAGAAGTGTCAGATCCCGCTCGGGGTCAGCGTCGATGTCGATGGTATGATCTGGATGGTCGACTATTATGGTTGGGCCTACATGATCGACCCCGGGACCTACGAGAAGACTCTGGTGACGATCCCGAACATTCACTATACATACTCCGATATGACAGGGGGCGGCTTGGCCGGGGCCGTAAAGCCGCAGTAGAGGCGCTGGGGCGAGGTACCACCGGGCGACTTGCGCAAGTTGGGTCTGAAGGTCAAGGCTCGATCCACTAGCCCGCTCGGGGCTTGCTCCGGGTAGTCGTGGAGGCCGAGCGATGTAGACCAGTCGAGCGTGCCGTCAGGGTGATGGACCCAGAAGTACCCCTGTCTCGGCCCCGAGTGGATATGGCTTGTCGAGAACAATGTAGGGCAACGGTCGCGATGACGATGGGGAGCTTCACTCCGCTGCGAGCGGTCGGGCCAGCGATATGACCGTCGATGTCCTTTGCAGGGCACTCAGAAGATGCCCAAGGCGGGCCTTGCTCGTGGGGGTACCAGCGCGACGTTATGAGTACACTGGCGATGATGACTGCTCGTGATGGCTCTAACCCTCTCCGGCCGATGTTGAGAAAGTTCAGCACCCTTGTCTTCTCTGGGGGGGTCGCCTCCCTAGTGCTCCTGAAGGGGCCCGGATGTGATCCTGGGCCGCCGCCGACGGCAGAGAGCCCGCCCCCTGCCGAGCAGAGCGCCGAGCAGAGTGCCGAGGACGCTCAGCTCCGGGGAGCTCGAGCCAGGAGCGTCAATCCAGCCAAGCACAGCCCGCGGTGAAGGCTGAGCCCTCGAAGGGGGCATGGCGCGAACCAGTCACGGCGGGGCCGGCGCTTTGTACGACCCCCCTATACAGCCCGACACTGCCCGCTGCACTCGCTGCGCTTGCCCTCGGATGCTAGCCGCCGGATGCTCCTAGCGATGAGGCAACTATGGTCAAGATCCCCGCTCCTCTGTGCATTGGCGCTCGCGTGCGCGCTGGCCCCGGCCGGCTGCGGCGATGATTCGAGCCCGTCGACCACGGAGGACTCGAGTTCGATGGCGACCGGCACGACCGGCACGACCGGCACGACCGGCACATCGACCACAGACGCGTCGACCACGACGATGACTACGGGCTGGGTGACGACCACTTCGGGGGGCGTCCCGTGGATGCACAAGTGCCCCGCGGGCAGCACGACCTCCTATGACGAGGTGCCCTACGATCCGGGGCCCTGTCAATATGAGGATTCGTCCAACGCCTACAGCTTCTGCTCGTGCCGCTACCACGAGCTCTGCGTCGACGGCCTCGACCTGTTCTTCCCGAGCGGGATGAGCGGCTGGTACTCGGCGGGCGTCTGCGCCGCGCCGTGCACGACGGACGCTGATTGCCCGGCCTCCGCAGGGGGCGGCACTGCGCTCCCGGAGTGCCGGGAGATCGAGGGAGAGAAGTGGTGCGTGCTCGACTGTTCGGAGGGGAAGACCTGCGGCGATGGGATCTGCTCAGAGCCGCCTCAGGAGGTGTGTGTCGGGACCTACGTGCCCTGAGACGGGGGACCTTCACCACGGGCTGCTAGGGCTCGCGTCGCTGAACCCAGAGGCGTTCGCCGTCGGCCATCACCACCGTGCCGGCGATATAGATCTTCGAGTCGCCGTCGGTGGTCACCCCTAGGGCGCGAGCCGCCGACGCGCCGTCGTCGACGAGATCGGTGACCGACCAGATCTCGGAGCCGTCCGAGGGATCGAGCTTGGCTATCCAGGCCGCGCCCGCGCCAGGGGCGTCACCTGCCTCACCTACGACGATCACCTCCCCAGCGCCGTCGATCGTGATCGCGTGGGCCTGCTGGTGACTGGTCTCGGCGCGGGTGAGCGACCAGCGGACGTCGCCGGTGCCGCCGTGGAAGCGGCCGATCCACGCGGCGCTCGGCCCATCGACGTAGCCGAGGGTCGCGACCGAGCCCGTCGTCCCGGCGACGATCGGATCGCCGTCGTAGGTGACCGCGACTCCGTGGGCGATCCCCGCCGTCTCGCTGAGGGTCGCCTGCCAGGTCGGCTCGAGAGCGCCGCCGAAGCGGCCGACCCAGATCCTCGCGGCGAGCTCGAAGGGGCGGACTCCGACTGCATAGACCGAACTCCCGTCGGGGTGGAGGCCGATCGCCTGCGCGCTCGCGTGCCAGGGGTCCCCCTGCGCCTCGACCCAGGCGGTCTCGAGCTCGCCGCCAGCGCTCGTCAGGTGGCGGATCCAGATCACGCCATCGTCGCTCATCGGCGCCGCGCCATAGACCCTGCCTGCGACCACCAGCGAGCCGTCGGCCCGGGTGACAACCCCGAGGCCGGCATCGTCGGCGAAGTTGCTCCCGCTCGCGGTCGTCGTCCAGAGGGTGCTGGCGTCGGCGCCGATCGCCCGGACCCAGACGTCGCCTTGGTCGATCTGGACCTGGCCGACGACGACCACGCTCTCGGCGTCGAGGGGGGCGATCGCGAACCCTCGATCGTAGCCCGAGATCAGGGTGTCATGGACCAGGGTCCAGACCTCGATGCCGTCGCGGGTGAGCTTGCGGATGAAGATGTCGAGGTTGGGCAGGAGTGCGCTGGGGTGGGTGCTCTCCGGGCCCTCGATCCAGCCGGCGATGTAGAGGTGACCGTCGCCGCCGACAGTGATCCCGCGGGCGGCCGCAGCCTCGCCCTCGGGCGGATCGACGAGGTGGTTCCAG
>Ga0316189_10003518_pt1 | contig 15182 bp, 17 predicted proteins | sample LowCovwburrow_MG_FD_204930 | JGI IMG/M metagenome (GOLD analysis project Ga0316189, IMG submission 204930) | Coastal sediment microbial communities from Maine, United States - Lowes Cove worm burrow | ecosystem: Environmental > Aquatic > Marine > Coastal > Sediment | place: USA: Maine... | reverse complement strand
TCGACCTGAGTCCCGATGGACGGTTCATGTATATCTCCCTGGAAGACGACGGCGCCCTCGGCGTATTGGATATGCAATCCAAGGAGATGGTCGCGGAGATCGAGGTGGGTGAGGAGCCGGAAGGCGTCTTGACCGGACCGGGGGGTGAGGTGGTGTATGTGACCTCCGAGGTGGCCAATATGGTCCACGTGGTGGACACCGAGTCACGCGAACTCAAGGCCAATATCCTGGTCGGCAACCGACCGCGGCGCTTCGCCATGACACCGGACGGTTCCGAACTCTGGGTGTCCAACGAACTCAGCGGTTCAATCAGCATCATCGATCCGAACACCAACAAGGTGGTGGACGAGATCGTATTCACACCCAAGGGGTTCCGCCCGGAGGACGTGACCCCGGTCGGGGTCACCATGACCGCCGACGGCGGCACCGCATTCGTCGCCCTGGGTCGGGCCAATCATGTTGCGGTGGTTGACGTGCCGGAGCGGAAGGTGGAGGACTACATCCTGGTGGGTAACCGGGCCTGGAACGCGGCGCTCAGCCGCGACAACACACGGTTGCTGGTGGCCAACGGTCTCAGCGACGATATTTCGGTGATCGACGTCGCCAAGCGCAAGGTGATCAAGTCGGTGCCCGTGGGCCGGGTTCCCTACATGGTGGTGATCGACGATTGAACACCTTGTTGCGCGCCGGCTTGATGTTGTTCTCGATCCTGGCCTCCGTCCCGGCCGGGGCCGCCGACACCATGACCGTCGCCTATCTGGAACTGATTGGCGACCCACGCTATCGCGAGAAAGCGATCGAAGCGCGCTATCTGGGCAAACCCTGGGGCCGACCATTCGCTGGAGCGGACGCGGCACGGCGCGAGTCGAAGTTTGTGGGCAGCGCCATTGGCGTGGATTTTCAGCTTGAGCGCATCGAAGGCAAAGATGCAGCCGAACTGATCGAACAGGTCCAGTCCCTCCCAGGGTCACCGGTCAGTTTCGTGCTGGCCGATCTCCCCGCTCAGGTCTTGTCCCAGGTGGCCGAAGGGCTGAGTGATCTTCCCCTGCTGGTGCTGAACGTATCCGCGCCCGACGATACGCTGCGCCAGGCGTCCTGCCAGACCAACCTGCTGCATGTGTTCCCAAGCTACGCCATGTTAAGCGACGCCTTGGCTCAGTTTCTGGTCTCGCAGAAATGGCGTGAGGTATTGGTGCTGGAAGGGCCGCTCGAGACCGATCGGCAACTGGTGCAGGCATTTGACCGATCCGCCAAGCGCTACGGCCTGGATACCACAGAAAAACGCAACTTCCTGCTGGGTACTGATCCACGCAAGCGGGAGCAGAACAACCTGGCCCTGCTGACCCGCGGTGACTACGACGTGGTGTTCGTGGCCGACACCGAGGGCGAATTCGCCCGGGGCCTGCCCTATCGCACACTACAGCCCAGGCCGGTGGTGGGCACCGAGGGGCTGGCGCCTCTAGCCTGGCACTGGGCCTGGGAACGCCATGGGGCGCCCCAGCTCAACAACCGATTCCTGAAACGGGCCAAACGGGAACAGACCGGCTATGACTGGGCGGCATGGATGGCCTACAAAGCGGTGGTCGAGGCCACGCTCCGGGTGGGCAGCACCGATTTCGAAGCGGTCAGCGCCTACTTGCGAGGTCAGGACATCGTGCTCGACGGATTCAAGGGCAACCGCTTGAGTTTTCGCCCCTGGAGCAACCAACTGCGACAACCGATTTTGTTGGGCACCCACAACTGGGTCATAGACCGGGCGCCGATACAGGGCTTTTTGCACGCCAGCAACAATCTGGACACCCTGGGCTACGACCAACGGGAGACCCTGTGTGAGCAATGATGCGGGCAATCGGCCCTGCGAACGGCGACAGACAACATGACGCTGAGCCACGCTCTGCAGGCGCTGAGCGCGGTAACCAACCGTGAGGTGGTCAAGTTCGTCCATCAGACCGGACGACTGATTTCAGCGCTGGTTCGCCCCACGCTATGGCTGCTGGTGTTCGCGGCCGGCTTCCAGAACGTGTTCGGTGTCTCAATCATCCCGCCCTACGAAACCTACATCCGCTATGAGGTCTATATAGTGCCCGGTTTGATTGGCATGGTGTTGTTGTTCAATGGCATGCAGTCCTCCCTGGCCATGGTATACGACCGGGAAATGGGGATCATGCGGCTGCTGCTGACGGCCCCGCTGCCCCGCTGGTACCTGCTGCTGTGCAAGCTATTGGCCGGCACCCTGTTGTCAGTCCTGCAAGCCTATGCCTTCCTGGCGGTGGCGGCCCTGTTTCGAGTTGATATCCCCTGGAGTGGATGGTTCACCGTTTTTCCCGCACTGATACTGGGCGGTATGACGCTGGGCGCCGCGGGACTGCTGCTGTCAGTCTATGTGAAGCAGTTAGAGAACTTCGCCGGCACCATGAACTTTGTCATTTTCCCCATGTTTTTTCTGTCCAGTGCCCTTTATCCGCTTTGGAAATTGCAGGAATCAGGCGCCGAGATCGTGTTTCAAATGGCCCGTTTCAATCCCTTCACCCATGTGGTGGAACTGATCAGGTTCGCGCTCTACGGTCAGTTCAACGGCGTGTCCTGCGCCGTTGTGGTGGGCACGCTGATTGTGTTCTTCGCACTGGCCGCTTGGGGCTATGACCCACAGCGCGGACTGGTCCGCCAGATCAGGCAAGCCGGCTGATGGAGGCCAGGCTCTATCCGGAGATCGATGCCGACAACAGCGGCCTGCTTTCGGTAGGGAACGGGCACCAGCTGTGGTTTGAAACCAGCGGCAACCCCGATGGCTTGCCGGCCGTATTTCTACACGGTGGTCCGGGATCCGGCTGTCAAGCCGGGCACCGACGGGTGTTTGACCCCGCTCGCTATCGTACCGTTCTGTACGACCAGCGCGGCGCCGGCCGTTCCCTGCCCAGTGGCGCCACGGCACAGAACAATCCGGATGAGCTGGTTGCGGATCTGGAACATCTACGCGAGTCGCTGGGCATCGAACAGTGGGTTTTGTGCGGCGGTTCCTGGGGCGTGGCCCTTGCCCTGCTGTACGCGCAGCGCCACCCCGCGCAGGTTGCCGCCATGGTGCTGAGAGGCATCTTTCTGAGCCGACCCCAGGATCTTGAGTGGTTCGTGGGCGGTCAGGGCGCGGCGCGGATGTTTCCCGAGGCATACGGGCGATTCGTGCAGGCCTCGGGCGAGCCCAACAATCCGTTGACCGGCTATCACCGCGCCCTGAACGGCGCCGGACCCGAGCGGGCATTGACAGCAGCGAGGGCCTGGTCGGCGTGGGAGTCGGCGATCCTGGCGCCCACCCTGCCCGCTTCGGAACCGGGCGGAATCGAACCTGACCCAGCCGCGACCGTCGCCCGAGTGCGCATCGCGGTGCATTACGCGGCCCACGGTTTTTTCCTGGATCAACGGGGCGTGATGGTGGACCCGGCCCGGCTGGCCGGCATTCCCGGAATCATCATCCATGGACGGCTGGATCTGCTGACACCGGCGGAGAATGCATTGGCACTGCACTCGGTCTGGCCCCAGGCTGAGCTGAGAATACTGGCCGATTGCGGTCACACACTGGCCGAGCCGGGCATGGCAACAGCGGTGCGGGAGGCCATGGATCAGACCGCGGATGGAATCCTGACCTAACCGTCAGGACGCAGCGACATATCCCGGAGGGGCGCAGACGCGGGTCTAGGACAAAGCCTTGGAATTCCTGGGGTTGCGAAACACCAGCGGTTTTTCCACCACCTCAGCCAGGCGCTGATCCGGTGTATCGATCGCGGCCAGAACCCGTTCATGAAACGGCGACTTGTCACAGACGGGATCGGCGTTGGCGGGGTCACCGGTCAGCATGTAAGCCTGGCAACGGCATCCGCCGAAGTCCTTGGTCTTCTCCGGACAGCTGCGGCACGGTTCCTTCATCCAATCGTAGCCGCGAAAATGATTGAACGCGTCGGACCGGTGCCAGATGTCGTCGATGCTGGCATCCCGCACATTGGGGAAACTGATCCCCGGCAGCTGCCGCGCCGCATGACAGGGTAAGGCAGTGCCATCAGGGGCGATGGTCAGAAACATCTGCCCCCAGCCGTTCATGCAGGGCTTTGGACGGGTCTCATAGTAGTCGGGCACCACATAGTAGATTTTCATGTCACCGGCCCGTTGTTCGCGAAACCGGTTGGTGGCCTGCTCGGCCGCCTTGAGTTGCTCGCGGGTCGGCATCAGTCGCTCTCGATTCACCCAGGCCCAGCCGTAGTACTGGGTGGTGGCCAGTTCCACATAGTCGGCGTTCAGCGACTTGGCCAATTCCAGAAGGTCATCGACGCGATCCATGTTGTCCCGATGGAGCACAAAACAGAGCACCATGGGGAAACCGTTGGCCTTCACCGCGCGCGCCATGTCCAGCTTGTGCTGAAACGATGTGGTGCCGGCGATGAGGTCGTTGAGTTCAGCATCGCTGGCCTGGAAACTGACCTGTATGTGATCCAGGCCGATCTCCCGGAACCGGGCCACGCGCTCGGCGTCCATGCCCACCGCGGAAGTGATGAGGTTGGTGTAGTAACCCAGCTTGCGGGCCTCTGCGATCAGCGTGTCCAGATCGCGTCGGGCCAAGGGCTCACCGCCGGAAAATCCAAGCTGGGTAGCCCCCATGGCGCGCGCCTCGCGCAGCACCCTAAGCCAATCTTCGGTGGACAACTCCGCACCATGGGCGGCGAAATCCACCGGATTGCTGCAGTACGGGCATTGCAGCGGACAGGCATAGGTCAGCTCCGCCAGCAGCCAAAGCGGTCGGGGACCGTCATCCATCAGCAAACCCATCCCCGGGTACGGGCGTCACTCAGAAAGGCGCGGACGTCGTCGGCCAGACCATCGTTGCCGGGAAACTGCTGCTGCAAGGCTTCTATCACCTGTGTTTCGGTGCGAGTGCCGTCGCAATGCTTGAGTATCTCGCCGGCGGGCCCATTGAGCTTGACCATGCCCTCAGGGTAGAGCAGCACATGGGCCTGCTGCGCTTCCTCCCACTGGAACCGGTAGGTGGGCGCTAACCGCACGGGCTGCCGATCGATCGGGTCTTTCATCGACCGCCCTCCACGTTGAAATAGGGCGGCATATCGGCGACATAGGCCATGTGCATGGCATCCAGCATGGTCCAGAGCACATCCAGTTTGAACCGCAGGATTTCCAGAGCCCGCTCCTGACGTTCACGGCTGTCAAACCGTTCCAACACCAAGGCCAAGCCATGTTCCACGTCCCGATGGGCTTCGGTCAGCCGGTTGCGGAAATACTGCAGGCCGTCAGATTCGATCCAGGGGTAATGCTCGGGCCAACTGGCCAGACGCGCCTTATGAATCGTGGGGGCGAACAACTCGGTCAGAGACGAAGCGACAGCCTCGTCCCAAGGGGCTCGGCGAACGAAGTTGACATAGGCGTCCACCGCGAATCGCACACCGGGCAACACATCGCGGCAGGAGACGATCCGATCCCGATCCAGACCGCAGGCCTCCCCGAGGCGAATCCAGGCCTCGATGCCGCCCTCGCCGTCCGCCCGTCCGTCGTGATCCAGTATGCGTTGAATCCATTGACGTCGCACCGCGCGATCCGGGCAATTGGCCAACAGGGCGCCATCCTTGTTCGGAATGCGAATCTGATAGTAGAAACGATTGAGGACCCATCCCTGGATCTGCTCCCGGCTGAGTTCACCCGCATTCATCCGGACCTGATAGGGATGGTGGATGTGGTACCGGGGCGCATGGCTGCGCAGTTTTTGCTCGAAGACTTCCGCCGACCAGGCGTCGCCGGAAGTCGGAGTTGGGATTGGAGTATTCACAGGTGGATGTCCATGCCGTCGAACGCAACCTCGATGCCTGCTGCCGAAAGGACGGCCCGCTCCTCAGAAGCCTCGTCCAGAATCGGGTTGGTGTTGTTGATGTGTATCAGCACCCGGCGCGTATCGGGGTATCGTCCCAGGACCTCAACCATGCCGCCCGGACCGCTCTGTGGAAGATGCCCCATGGCCGATGCCCCTTTGCTTCCCACGCCGCGGCGTATCATCTCGTCCTCAGTCCAGAACGTGCCGTCCACCAGAAGACAATCTGCGGATTCGAACAACGGCAACAGGTGGGGCTCGATTTCACCCAGTCCCGGCGCATAAAAGACGCCCTGGCCGCTCCCGGTGTCTTCTATCCACAAGCCGATGTTGTCGCCGGGATGGGGATCGTTTCGATGGGGTGAGTAAGGGGGCGCCTTGCTGCTCAGCGCTATGGCGCGAAAGCGCAAACCCGGCACTCCGGAAAGCGCAAACGGTTCACCCTCCAGCCCCAAAGTGTGCCAATCAACACCGCAGTAATGTTCCAGCATGCTGAGCACCGGAAACCCGGACGTCAGATCCTGATAGACCATCTCGGTGCAGTACAGGGGTAAGCGCTCGCCCTCGCGCAGGATCAGCAGGCCCGTGGTGTGATCGATCTGGCTGTCGATCAGAATCACCCCGCGTATCCCGGTATCGCGCTTGGCTCGGCCGGGCTGTAGAGGCGCGAATGACTGAATCTGCTGTCGAATATCCGGCGAGGTGTTGATCAGCGCCCAGTTGACGCCATCGGCGCTGACCGTAATCGAGGACTGCGTCCGCGCCCGAGCCTTGAGCGTACCCTGACGCAGCCCGCTGCAGTTATCGCAGTTGCAATTCCATTGGGGGAAGCCGCCACCGGCGGCCGAGCCGAGCACGCGAATATGCATCGAAACTCCGCCACGATCGTGGGCTGAGCCCGAAACCGACCGCGTAACACTGGCTTGAGTAATATCGCTGGGCCATGAATCAGCCCGCGCTGGAACAGTGTGCCGACTGGCCTCAACCGTATTTCAGGCGAGGCCAGTCGACCGGTCTCGTGTCTTACCTCAGCGGTTGCTGACGTACATGGTGACTTCGAAACCCAGACGCATTTCGGTGTAGGCGGGCTTTGACCACTGCATACTCAATCCTCCTGACGTTGTCATCTGTGCGGATAAGCAAAATCAGGCCCGGACAACAACGGGCCAGACTGCGGGTTGAGCAGGTTGCATGCCAGACGTCGCTCGCAACGCGTCATGCATAGCTGAACTCTGCAATACAAACGAGACTAAGTCTAGAGTACAACTAACAAAATTTCAGCAGTCGATGCTTTCAACCAAGCGCTGTCCAGGGCGTAACAGAGCCCAAGTGCTGGCCGTATGGTGGCTGGCAGCATGGCGCCCTGTCCCACGGATGCCCAGTGGGTGGTGCATTGTGTACCGCAATCAGGACAGCGCCTGCGTACGCAACGAATTCACCGCCGCACCCCAATGTTGTGTTTTCGAAGCTTGCGGTAAAGGGTATTTCGGCTCACGCTCAGGAATTGGGCCGCACAGGGGCGAAGCAATCTTGAATCAAGTGGGGCTCCCCTTCGGCCCGATGTGCCCTTGCGATGGCGGGCATTTCATTGGAGCGGCGCTTGCAGGCTAAGACGGTTTCAACGGCGGTTGCACTCAGCGGACTCGGTACCCGCAAAGGTGCCGGAACGGTCTACCGGGCACAGCTGCTCTATGTCCGGGTCATGATGTGGCTGATCGGCCGCCTGTTACAGGCGGCCAGTGCCGTTGATCCTGTGATCCGCAGGGAAGTGGCGGTACTGCCGGCGGATTTCACATTTGCCATGAGAACCCACTCGGGGCTCTCAGGGTTCGCTCTGGCCCGGGACGGGCGCCGTCTGGCCACTCGGCGTTCCCGGCCCGACGAGTCGCCCACCCTGTTGTTCGAGTTCAAACACGTCACGCATGCTTTCCTTGTGCTCAGCTTCGTTGAAGGCACGGCTCAATCATTTGCGAACGACCGCATGTCGCTCGGTGGCGATGCCGCGCTGGCCATGAAGATTGTCCGCTGCCTCGACCGCCTGGAAGTGGTTGTTCTACCGAGATTCATCGCCGAACGTGGGGTCAAGCACTATCCGGATATAGGCCTGGCCACCAAACTCGGGCTGGCGCTCCGGATCTACCGTCGTTTCCTGATGGATCTGTTTGGAGGCTGACCTCATGCGCCGCGAGTTCTACGAGTTCTTCTGCCCGGTCAAGACCGTCGCGGGTTACAAAGCGCTTGAACACATGGCCTTCGAGCTCAGGTCACGGCGCGTGTCGCGCCCGCTGATTGTCAGCGACAAGGGCGTGGTTGGCGCCGGGCTTGCGGCCACCGTGATCGACGCACTGGAGTCGGACGGGATCGTTCCCGGCGGCCTGTTCGACGATGTTCCCTCCGATTCGTCGTTTACTGCGGTCAAGGCAGGCGTCGCTGTGTTCAGGACGCTGGACTGCGACAGCCTGGTCGCCATCGGCGGTGGCTCGGTAATGGACACGGCCAAAGCGATCAACATTCTGGCAGCCGAGGGGGGCGACGATATCCGTCCCTTCGCCGGCGTCAACAATCTGAGCCGCCCGCTCAAGCCCTTGCTGGCCGTGCCAACCACCGCCGGCACCGGGTCGGAGGTAACCTCTGTCACGATTATCAAAGACGAGGACACGCACGCCAAATTGCCGGTGGTCTCGCCGTTCCTGCTGCCCGATGTCGCGATCCTCGATCCACGCATGACACTCAAGCTACCGCTGCAGATCACCGCGGCGACTGCGCTGGACGCCCTGACTCATGCGATTGAGGCTTTTACCTGCCTGGCGAAAAATCCGATCAGTGACGCATACGCGACGACGGCGATCCGGGGCGTGGCGCGCTGGCTCATCCCCGTCCTCGAAAAACCGTCCGACCCCGAAGGTCGGCTGGAACTGGCCCAGGCCGCAACCATGGCCGGCATCGCCTTCAGCAACTCAATGGTCGGCCTGGTGCATGCTCTGGGCCACGCCGTCGGCGCCACCGCGAGCGTCCACCACGGCACCTGCATGGGCATCTTTCTACCGCTCGTACTGGAATTCAATCTGTCGGCTCGCCGCCACGAGATCGGGGAACTGCTTTTGTATCTGAGCGATGCCGAAACCTATGCCGCCACCGCGCCGGCCGATCGCCCGGCGGCGGCCATCGCACGCATCCGTACGTTGAAGGACCGGGTCAATGCGATCAGCGGCCTGCCACGCACGCTGTCGGAGACCGGCCAGGTTCGGCGGGAAGACCTCGGTACGATCGCCGCCCTGGCCCTGGACGATGGCTCGATGATCATGAATCCGGTGGACGTGACGCTGACCGAAGCTCAGGCTCTGCTTGATCGAGCTTGGTGAGGGTCGGCGACACGCCTCGCACCGACCCAGCATGTACCATGGGCGCTTGCCTCGATCTCAACCCCGCCTATTCCTTATGGCTGGGGCAGCGTAGACTTCGGCCGAACCAAAGTGCCTTGAACGGGTCCAGTTCAGGACTGGATGCGAGGATTGGGTGTGAACATGAAGCTGACCGTCAAACTCTACGCCACCTTGGGTAAGTATCTGCCTCCGGGGGCTGTGCGCAATGCGCTGGAGATGCAGGTGGAGGACGGCATCACGGCACAGCAGCTGATCGACCAGCTCAAGCTGCCGCCGGAGCTGACTCATCTGGTGCTGGTGAACGGAGTTTACCTGGATCCGGAACAACGCGCCGAGCGGATATTGACGCCCGAAGACCAGTTCGCGGTGTTCCCGCCCATTGCCGGTGGCTGAACAAGCCACTGACATGACGATGCAGCAAACCCGCGAGATGGGCATGACCCATCAGGATTTCTTCCGCGGATTTCCGATGGTGGCCCGGGGACACCGCTGGCGCCAGGACAACGACACTGTGACCCTGGATACCGAGGAAGGGTCTGTTTCCATCCATCTCGGACCCCAGGGAGAGCGGCGCATCGCACTGCTGGTGCTGCCGGTAACGCATCTTACGTTTACCTTCAGCGGCTATGACCGGGACGCGGTTGACCGGTTCATGGCCAGGTTCGATTTCGCCTTCCGCCGTGGCGGCGGCTGACGGAGACGTGATCGGAACGCAGGCCAAACCCGATCCCGTCATCCAGGTCACCGCCGTCATCCTGGCGGGCGGCATGGCCCGGCGCATGGGTGGACTGGACAAGGGCCTGATCGAGTTGGCGGGCCGTCCCATGGTAGCCCACATCCATCGTGCAATCGCACCCCAGGTTCGCGCGGTGGTGATCAATGCCAACCGTAATCTGGACGCCTACGCGGCCCTTGGAACTGCAGTCGTCCCCGATGCCCTGACCGGATTTCAGGGACCGCTGGCGGGCATGGCAAGCGGCCTTCGCGCCGCCCACACCGATTGGATCCTGACCCTGCCCTGCGACTCTCCTTTCGTACCCCCGGATATGGCGGACCGCATGTGTGCCGCCCTGCTGGAGCAGGCCGCGGAACTGGCGGTGGCCAGCGACGGACAACGCCTGCAGCCCGTGTTCGCCCTGCTGTCGCGCTCGCTGCTGCCGAGCCTGGACGCGTTTCTGGGCGAAGGCGAGCGCAAGATCGACCGCTGGTTCGCCCGCCACCGAATGGCGACCGTCTCCTTCGCCGACCATCCCGACGCCTTCATCAACGTCAACACACCAGAGCAGCGCGCCGCGGTGGAGGCCCAACTCGGCGCCGCGCTCTAGTCCGCTGGATTTGACCCCATCCGCAAGATTTCGGCGTCGATCCCGGTCTTTACCTGTGGAGACGTCGAAATCCCGGCGTGTCCCAACCCAGGGAGACACGATCATGAGTACCCAGCAAGACCTCGTTCGCAGTGCAATCGCGGGCCTGATGGCCATCGGCCTGGCAGCCGGCGCCGGTCAAGCGCTGGCCGGCAAGCCCGGCATGGAGAAATGCGCCGGCTTCGTAAAGGCCGGCATGAACGACTGCGGCACCGCTCAGCACGCCTGTGCCGGGCAATCCACGGTGGATGCGGACCCCGAGGAGTGGATTTATGTCCCCGCGGGCAGCTGCGAAAAAATCGTCGGCGCGACCGTCAAGGAAGCGGCGCCGCAAGGGTAAGCCGCCGGATCCGTGTCATTGCCAATGGCCTGGGCGGCTGCCATCCGCCCAGGCCATTGGCACCCACCGAAACATCATCCACAACACCCATTGATCTTGGTCATATCGCAATGCCCGTCAGTCTCTAGAATCGTAGTGACCCGCGTGTGTCGACACGGGGGCTTTAGCGATCCCAGAGGAAAGCGACGATGGAGGACACACTAGAGCGCTTGCTGGCGGCGGAGGAACGGGCTCAGTCTCTGGTGCGGGAGGCGGATACCGAACGCGAGCGCATGGTCCATGCGGCCCTGACCGAGACCGGCGACGCCGAGCGGCGTTTCGAGGCCCGGATTCCCGAGCTCAGGCGGTCCCATATGGAACGCGCCGAACAACAGGCCAAGCAGGAAATCGGCGAGATCAAGCGCCGTTACGAAGAACGTCATGCGGCCCTGCGCACTCTGGCCGAGGCGCGGGAGGCGCAGGCGGTTGAGGACGCACTGGCCGTCCTGCTGGATCCCACCCAGTAGTCCATGAGCGCCCACAGCCGCTACGTCTACCTCAATACCCGGGTATCGCTTATGGCGGCCCAACTCCTTAACGCGCCGCAGCTTGAGTCCATGTTGCGGGGCCGGGCCGAGGACCAGGAAGCCCTGTTGCGCCATGCTGGATTGGGCGATCTGGCGCTGGATCAATTGCACGGGGCCAGCGAGCTTGAGTCGGTGCTGATGCGCCGGCAACTGGAAGAGCTGAGCCTCCTGTTGCGACCCCTGACCGGTCCGGCGCGGGAGTTTTTCGCCTACTGGGGACGCCGGGCGGAGGTGGGCAATCTCAAAGCGCTGATCCGCGGCAAACTCTCGGGGCAGACACGGGAGAGCATCGAGCAACATCTAATCGACATCGAACCCTACGCCCGCCTACCCGTTCGGACATTGCTGGAAAGCGACGACGCGGCCGAAATGCTGCGGCGCCTGGAACGGATTCCGGAGTATGCTGAGATCGCGCGTCAAGCCCGGCGCATCGTGGCGGGTGGGGCGGAGCTGTTCACAGTCGACTCGGCACTGGACCGCCAGTACTACGCCGGCGTGCATCGACGGGCTCAAGCGGTGCCGAAGGCAGATCGTATTGGGCTGCTGATGCTGGTGGGGGATCTGCTGGATCGAATCAATCTGGTCTGGCTGTTACGCTATCGGGTGGCCTATCAACTGCCCCCGGCAGAGGCCTACTTCCACCTGCTGCCCGGCGGCAATCACCTGGGCCGCACGCAACTGCTGCGCCTGGCCCAGCTGGACACGGTGGAAGCAGTAGCAAACGCCCTGCCGGAACCGCTCAAATCCCTGCTGGCCGGGTTGCAGACACCGACCGAGATCATGGGCCGACTCCAGGTCTATCAGTGGCAGGCGGCGGAAAAGGCCATCCGGGACAATCGACCCGGTCTGGACCGGGTGTTCGCCTACCTGCTGTTACGGGAGCGCGACGTGCGCGCCGTCCGCGGCGTGCTCTACGGCCAGTCGCTCCAACTCGGCAAGGACTTGATCGCAGACGCCCTCAATCTGGACATCTGGTCCGACCCGGTGGCATCGAACTCAGCCGGCGCCTTGGCCCGTCTGCGCAGACAGGCCCATGTTTAGGCCCTTACCCATGGCCCGGGTGACGGTGCAGCTGCTGGCTGAGGATGCCCGCGACGCCAGCCTGCTGATGGCCCAGCATGGGGCATTCCAGGTGGAGAAGGGCGACCCGGCCAATCCCGGTCTGCCGGATGACCCGGCGGCGGAGTACCGCCGCACGTACGCCAGCGCCCGTGCCAGGCTGAGCAAGATTCTGAACCACACCACACTGCCTGATCGCCACCCGCCCGAGGTGACCAATGCGCCCAACGAGGGACAGCTGGCGGATATCGACCGCCAACTGGGTGCACTGTGGCAGAAAATTTCCGAGCGCGAAGAACAGGTCCGGCTGTGCCGGGAACACAAGCAACACATCGAACGGCAGCTTCTCAGCCTGGAGAACTTCCAGAGCCTCAAGGTGGACCTGGGCCGGCTGCGGCAGGATCGCACTTTTCTGGATCTGCGCGTCGGCACCGTGCCGAGCAAACAATATGCGCGTTTCGAAGAGGCCATGGGTTTGGCGGGATTCACCATCAGCCGCTTTCTGGAAAGCAACGGCGCGGCCCATGTCATCCTGGCCGGCCAGAAGGGCACGGTGACCGGCATTGAGCCGGTGCTCAAGGCCGCCGGCTGGCACGCCCTGGAGATTCCAGAGAACTTCGAGGATCGACCCGAGGAGATCCGGTCCCAGTTACTGGCCGAGAGCGCCCAGTGCGACGCCGACTGCGCACGGTTGCAGGCGGAGATCCGGGCACTCTGCCAAGCCGATGCCGAGCCGCTGGCCACCGCCGCCGCCCAGATCGAGCTCGCCTCGCCCTACGCCCAGCTTGGTGACGGGCTGCGCGCCCGGGGCGGGCTCGCGCTCATCACCGGCTGGGTTCCCCGCAGCGCGGTCGAGGGTCTCCAAGCGGCGCTGGAGTCGAAACTTAAAGGCCCGGTGCTGATGCAGCAACGGCATCCTCTGCCGGACGAATCGGTGCCCTCGGTCCTCAGACACCACCGCTTGTTGTCGCCGTTCGTCCGACTGGTTACCAATTACGGGGTGCCGCGCTATGGCGAAGTCGATCCCACCGTCGTGTTCGCGGTGTCCTTTATCGCCATGTTCGGGATGATGTTCGGCGATATAGGCCACGGCGCCGTGATCGCGATTGTCGCCCTACCGTTACGGCGACGACTCGGCGCCTTCACCCCTTTCCTGATCGCCTGCGGGTTCTCCTCCATGGTGTTCGGGGCGCTGTATGGCAGCGTTTTCGGTTTCGAGGAGTGGGTGCATCCACTGTGGATTTCCCCGCTGACCGATCCGCTGCTGATGCTGCGGGTGGCACTGTACTGGGGTATCGGTTTCATCCTGGTGGCCTCGCTGTTGACCGTGTACAACCAGCTGACCGACCGCCACTACCTGGCGGCCCTGTTGGGCGGTAGCGGGCTGGCCGGGATCTCACTCTATCTGTCCTTGATCTGGCTGGTCTACGGATGGTTTGCCCAGGGTCGGTGGTCCGTGGCGCCGTCACTGCTGGCCGTGCTGGGATTGATCGGGGTGATGGGTTATCTATGGCATAAAAATCAACGGCCGCTGGGGGAGCGGATTCTGACCGTGATCATAGAAACCCTCGAGACAGTCATGTCATATGTCTCCGGCAGCCTCTCGTTCCTGCGGGTGGCGGCATTCAGTCTCAATCATGTGGCCCTGGCGGCGGCGGTGTTCGCCATCGCCGAAATGATGAACACCGTGGGCCACTGGATCACCATTGTAGTGGGCAATCTCTTCATTCTGGTGCTGGAGGGCGCCATCGTCGGGATCCAGGTCATACGGCTCGAGTACTACGAGGGATTCTCACGGTTCTACCACGGCGACGGGCGGGCGTTCCGACCGCTGCGGGTGCTGCAGTCGAACCCGCGGGGTCCACAGTCCGGTCCACACGACAGCTGAAGGATTCATCCGGGTTTTGAGTTCAACATGGGAGTAGGCACATGTACTGGCTTGTTGCGCTTATGGCGCTGAGTGTCCTCGGCATCGTGGCGATCGGTATCTACCTGGAACTGAGCCCCCCGGGCCGGGACAGTCCGCTGCCGGTCTGGCTGAAAAGCAGTCTCGGCGGCAACCTGCTGGTGTTTCTCGCGGCCCCGGTGGCGATGGTATTGCTGGGCCTGCAGGACGTCCTGGCCCAGGAAACCGTGATTGTCGAACGGGAGGTTTCCATCGGCATGGGGCTGGCGCTGATCGGCGCTGCCCTGCCCACCGCCCTGGCCACCGTCGGCGCGGCCATCGCGGTGGGGCCAGTGGGCGCCGCCGCCCTGGCGGTGATCGCCGAGAAACCCGAGGCATTCGGGCGCAGCCTGGTGTATCTGGGTCTGGCCGAGGGCATCGCCATCTACGGGCTGGTGGTGAGCATACTCATTCTAGGGAAGGTCTGATCAATTGATACGAAACGCGTTTCGGCCCAGGAGACGATAATGAATGACCCCCGGCGAACGAGAATGATCGCCATGGGGTCCGCCGCCCTGGTGGACGCCTTTGCCCTGGTGGGTTTCGAAACCTACCCGGATGCCAATGCGGAAACCCTGGAAGCGGTGCTGGACGGCCTGTCCAAGACCCGTGCCAGTGCGTTGGTCATTTTGGAGCAGGATCTGGCCCGTAGCCAGGGTCCCGCC
>Ga0316189_10003517_pt1 | contig 15185 bp, 14 predicted proteins | sample LowCovwburrow_MG_FD_204930 | JGI IMG/M metagenome (GOLD analysis project Ga0316189, IMG submission 204930) | Coastal sediment microbial communities from Maine, United States - Lowes Cove worm burrow | ecosystem: Environmental > Aquatic > Marine > Coastal > Sediment | place: USA: Maine... | reverse complement strand
CCTTCCATTGTTCCGATTCCAGACCTGTAATAAACCGATTGGTGTTATAACCCGGCTGACTTAACAAGGCGATAACGCCGCCAGTTTCTACATCCAGTACAACAACAGCGCCTGTTCTGTCGCCCAGAGCATCGGCAGCAGCCTTCTGGACATTCACGTTCAGAGCCAGCTGCAACTCTTCACCCATTATGGAAGCAGTGCGGTTGAGTACTGCAATACGTCGGCCACGCGCATCCACTTCTTCCTGCTGTGACCCCAGTGTGCCACGTAATTGCTGCTCAAAAGATTTTTCCACACCGGTTCGGCCAACAAACTCAGTGGAAACATAACCGGCCTCGACATCCCGTTTCCGTGCCAACGACAAATAGCCCAGGAGATGTGAAGTCAGCTGTGCATAAGGGTAGTGCCGGTAACTACCAGCCTCCACATCTATGCCTGCCAAATGATGCAATCTGGCAGCAATCGGTGAGACCTGATCCCACTGCAGCTTATCATCAAGCAGGACAGGCCGGTCGGGTCGTGAGCGCTTAATTCGCTTGTGAATATGAGCCAGCTTATTCTCACTCCAGCCTAGTTTAGCAGTCAACACATCCAGCGTTTCATTAAGTTTTTCAACACGCTCTGGAATCAATAATACCCGGTAGGCAATCTTATTGGCCGCAAGGCTTCGTCCGGTTGCATCAATAATCTCACCACGCACAGGTAAAGCTGGTACAATATTAAGCCGGTTCTGGTCGGCCTGCAGCGCCAGTTGTTCATGCTCAAACCACTGAAGTTGTAACAGATGTAGTGATAGCAGGCTCAGTAATAGCAGTGGCGTTGCAAAGAAGAGAAGCATGCGCGCATCGAAGCGCTGGCGACTCTCAAGCTGGTTGTTGTGCATATTGTCTCGTTAGAAAATGCCAGATCGGGATGCAAAGGCACAGCGTTAACAGGCATGCCGAAAAACCCCAGCCCCAGGGCAAGAGTAGTAGAACCGCTAACAGCAACAGGGCAAAACGCTGCGGCAAGCCTGGCCCAAGGTGCTGGTCAAAGTAGATCATGGCAAATGGAATGACAGCCAGCACCGGCAGGCTAACGGTAAACGTCCAGTGCAAAATCAGATCATGAAGCAAGGCTGCCGGTAACACCCATATCCAGTTTTTCCGACGTGCCAGCAGGCTTGCCAACAGCAGGGCCAGTGCCCAGTCCGGCTGTGTCAGCGCGCTGGAAAAAGCCAGGTTCATACTAATACCTAGAAAGGCCAGCACTATAATAACAAGGCCAATCATTGAGAAAGTTCAGGGAGCTGAGACGCGACAGCTAGCCAGTTATCGCGCTGCCAATGCGCAACAGGTTCAGCAATCACGCTGACAAATAGCTGTCCAGGAACAGGCTGTACATTGGTGATGCGTGCAACGGCTATGCCAGGAGGAAACATGCCACCGGCACCGCTGGTGTACAGTAACTCACCGATTTTGAGCGCGTCCTCCTTGGGGACAAAGTTAATAGACAGCCGGTCGCCCTCTCCGCGAGATAGAGCGGCCAGTGCTGTTCCCGGAACAGTTACCGGGACAGACAATGAAGCATCAAAAATTGTGCGCACTGTGGCGTAATGTTCCGATGTGCTGTCAATAACCCCGACCAGCCCTTCACTGGAAACAATCACATCATCTACCGATGCGTCATATACTTTAATGAGAATTCTTTGACTCATGGCCTCTGGACTGCGACCACGAACTTTGGCGGCATGCCAGCGATAACCCCGAATGCCTACGATATCGAGAATTTTCCGCAGTTGCCGGTTCTCTTCTCGCAGGCTATTTGCCTCCTGAACCAGTGCGGCTTGCTGCTGTGCTTTTTTTCGAAAATACAGTCGTTCAGTCTGTAATGTCTGACGATCTTTAAGCCACTGGCTGGATGATTCCCACCACTGTACAGGCGCATGCAAAATTTCAAGCGCTGGCCACATGGACAACATAGACCATGAACCCACAGATATCCGGGACACAACAACAAGGAAAACAAGAAACAATCCAACAATCAGCAACAGCCTGTAGCGGTTTCTGATCATGGCCACGTATTATTCCTCGAAAAGAACGCCCCGCATGCGATCCAACTCATCCAGTACGCGCCCACTGCCAATAACCACACAGTCCAGCGGATTTTCAGCAATGGTTACCGGCAGGCCGGTTTCTTCACGCAGCAATTGATCGAGGCCGACTAGCAATGCGCCGCCACCGGTCAGGACAATTCCTTTATCAACAATATCAGCCGCCAGTTCCGGGGGCGTACGCTCCAGGCACACTTTGATCCCTTCAACAATCGCATTGACCGATTCAGTCAGCGCTTCAAGAATTTCCGAATCATCCAGCAGCAGATTCTTCGGCACACCATTGATCAGATCTCGACCTTTCACTTGCATTTCCCGTCGCGATTCCTGCGGGAAGGCACTGCCCAATTCCATTTTGATCTTTTCTGCCGTCGGAGCACCGATAAGCAGGCTGTATTTGCGGCGCAGATGATTAATAATAGCCTCATCCATCTTATCACCGCCGACACGAACCGAGCGTGAATAAACAATGCCGCCATAGGAAATCACGGCAATTTCACTGGTGCCGCCGCCAATATCCACCACCAGCGAACCTGAAGCTTCAGTTACAGGTAAATCAGCGCCAATGGCTGCCGCCATGGGTTCTTCAATCAGGTAAACCTCTCTGGCACCGGCCGAAAGGGCAGATTCACGGATTGCACGGCGCTCAACAGGCGTCGATCCGTAGGGTACACAAATGACGATGCGCGGATGTATGCCCCATGTACGATTATGCACCTTGCGTATAAACTGCTTCAGCATTTCCTCAGTAACGACAAAATCGGCGATTACACCGTCTTTCAGCGGCCGAATGGCTTGAATCGAATCAGGAGTACGACCAATCATACGTTTTGCGTCGCTGCCTACGGCCAATACGCGCCGTTGCTGGCCGCCCCCGCCTACATGTATGGCCACAACTGAGGGCTCATTAAGCACGATGCCTGAGCCACGCACATAGATCAGTGTATTGGCAGTTCCCAGGTCGATAGATATGTCGCGGGAAAAAATCCCAAAAAGGCGTTGTAGCATATAGGTTACCTATTACCGAATAAACTTTGTACGGACGCTAGTTGCATAATGTAAGCAGGTAAAGTGATGCAGGTAACAAATCTGAGTCTGCAAAAAAACATGGTGCATCAACCGTAGTGGACAGCAATAGCATAAAATACCCGAAATTATGTAGGCTGGGCAAATAAAACCCATACAGGCGCATGGTCACTGGGACGTTCCAGTGTTCTGAAGTCAGTATACACTCCCGCCTCAACAGCCTGCATGGTGGCACTCGCCAGCACATGATCGATACGCAGGCCCCAGCCGCGCCGGAATGCATTCATGCGATAATCCCACCAACTGAACACAGACTTATCCTGATGCAATTGACGCACAGCATCAGTCAGTCCCAAATCTATCAATGACTGGAACATTTCCCTTTCAGCTGTAGAGCACATGATTTTTCCCTGCCAACGGTCCGGGTCGTGCACATCCAGATCAGCCGGGGCTATATTATAGTCGCCAAGCACTATCAGTTGTTCGTGTTCAGCAATTTCCTGCTGTAGATAATCACGGAACGCATTCAGCCAGCTGAATTTATATGCATATTTCTCTGAACTCACTTCCTGACCATTCGGAATATAAACATCAATGATGCGGATACCATTGACTGTTGCTGCCAGCAAACGACGTTGCGGGTCATCAAGGCCGGGAACATCGAATACGCAATCCGAGGCCTTCTGGCGGCTTAGTATGGCCACGCCATTGTAAGTCTTCTGCCCTGAGAATACGACCTGGTATCCTGCTTGTGCAATCTCAGCCAGAGGGAACTTCTCATCCGGCACTTTTGTTTCCTGAAGCACAAGTACATCCGGCTGGTGTTTAACCAACAGCTCAAGCACATGCGGCAAGCGCACATTCAGTGAATTCACATTCCAGCTGATGACTTTCATTTGCCCATGCTGGCCTGACCACGGGATAGCCTCAAGGCAAAACCACCACAATGTGTATATAGTCACAGTATCCGCGTATACCGGTGTCAGCATGGCGGCATCAATCTTGCTCAAGTTGTTTATGGCGTAAGCGATAGATTAATAAAGACGACTCAAAATCAGCAGGAGGTTACTATGGAAAACAATAGAGCACGCAAAATTTCCGAATCTTTTTCCCGTATCCATGCCTTTGCAGTTGAAAACACTTCACAAGGCATTTGCGTTCATTATCAGGGCAATCTTGCCTACTTTGTGCGCGAAACATGCTTCTGGGCATTTGCATTCAACCTGGGCAGGGTCAGCCATGAAGAGGGTCAAATAGCCGAAATTGAAGCTGAGTTAACTGCCTAAGCCGCTGTGCGCATCAAGCCCATGCATCTGCTTTCATAAATAGTCAGGGCCGACTCCTAGAACGGGCCGGCTTGTACCACAACCTCCGGCACTTCACTTTCAAATGGTGCAAAGGCCTTTTTAAAGCTCGCGGCCAGTGCCTTGGCTGCCTCCATATATGCGTCCTGATCACTCCATGTTTCCATCGGATCAAGCGTTTCCGGCATTTGCAGGCCGAAAATCGGATGCGTTTTATACGCAACCTCATCCATTTCACCGTTCAGAGCAGCGCTGAGCAGTGAGCGCGTCAGATCAATATCCATGCGTTCGCCCACGCCGTAGGCGCCGCCACTCCAGCCGGTATTAAGCAACCAGCAGTTGATGCCTCCACCACTGATTTTTTCTCCCAGCAAACGCGCATAAACGGACGGATGACGAGCCATGAATGGTGCACCAAAACAAGGGCTGAAGGTGGTTTTTGGTTCAATAATACCAACCTCGGTACCAGCAACCTTGGCTGTGTAACCGAGCAGGAAGTAATACATTGCCTGCTCCGGTGTTAATTTTGAAATTGCTGGTAATACGCCAAAGGCATCAGCAGTAAGCATGACAATATTATTAGGCGATCCTGCTACGCCAGGAGTAATGGCGTTGGGAATTGCCTGGATTTGATACGCTGCACGGGTATTTTCGGTCAGGCTGACATCATCAAAATCAACCCAACGCGTTTTCATGTCCATGCCGACATTCTCCAGAATTGCACCAAAGCGTACGGAAGCATCATAAACCAGCGGCTCCTTCTCCCGCGACAGGTTTTGCGCCTTGGCATAACAACCGCCCTCAAAGTTGAAAATATGATTCTTACTCCAGCCCAGTTCATCATCGCCGACCAGTTTGCGATCAGGGTCGGATGAGAGCGTGGTCTTGCCGGTACCTGAGAGACCGAAAAATACTGCAGAATCACCATTGTCACCAACATTGGCGGAGGCATGCATCGGCAGCACATCCTCATCAGGCAGCAGATAGTTCATAATAGTAAAAATCGATTTTTTGATTTCACCGGCATAGGCAGTGCCACCAATCAGCACGAGGCGACGGGTCAGGTTCAAAATTACAAATGCTTCCGAATTGGTTCCGTCATGGCTGGGCATGGCATAGAAATGCGGCACGTGCAGAACGGTAAACTCCGGCTCATCAACCTCGAGTTCACGTCCGGTATCGGTCGGACGCACAAACATTGTGCGTGCAAACAGCGCATGCCAGGCATCCTGAGTAATTACCCTGAGCGGTTTCTCAAAGCGTGTATCCGCTCCCACCAGGCAATCCTCTACATAAACCTGCTGACCCTCCAGATAACGCTGCACACGCTTATATAACGCATCAAACTTTTCCTCGGTAATGGCCGCATTGAACTCACCCCACCACACCTTGTCATGCGAAGTACTATCATCGACAACAAACTTATCCTTTACAGCACGACCTGTGAAATGACCTGTGCGTACGACCAGAGCGCCGTTTCGGGCCAGGTGCCCTTCGCGGTTCCGAATAACATGTTCATAAAGGCGTGCCGTAGGCAGGTTCCAGTGGACATCTTCAAGATTTTTCAACCCCAGATGATTCATTTCCAGCTCTTCACTGATATTTGATTTATTGTAAGGCATGCTTGCCACTCCCGATTTGAATCTTTCAGTCCCCTGATACATTGCATTTATCGCGTCATTATTGTGATCTAAATGCAATAAATGAAAACACTCTCGCTCTCAGCAGAAAAATCAATCATATCATTAATTCATACATAAGAGACTGCTCTATCCAGCCCGGCACAATGGAAAAAAAGAGCCTGTACAGAACTAAAAAATAGGGCAGGGATTGATATGAAGTAGTCTGGCAAGGCGAAGAGGTTGTTGAGATTATTTAGATTAGGGCCCTTAGGATCGGGTCAGCCCAAGTTAAGTGATTGAAATTAATCGATGGAGTCAGATACGATTGATTCCAGGTGAATTTATTTTGTTCTGAGCTTCAGAGCCTGAAATATTTTGTCAGCGTGGAATGATGAGCGGACAAGCGGGCCAGATGCCACCATGCCAAAGCCTTTTTTCTCAGCCAGATATTTTAGCTCATCAAATTCTTTGGGGCTCCAGTACTTCATCACTGGATGATGTTTCGGGCTTGGGCGCAGATATTGGCCGATAGTGAGAATATCAATGCCTGCTTCGCACATATCATCCAGCACCTGCAATACCTCATCACGCTCTTCGCCCAGACCCAGCATAATGCCTGATTTGGTGACTACAGATGGGTCGATTTCTTTGGCACGCTGTAACAGGCGTAAACTGGTAAAGTAGCGGGCGCCCGGACGCACTGAGCGATACAGACGTGGCACAGTTTCGAGGTTATGGTTAAAAATATCCGGTTGGGCATGAATGATGGTATCCAGACAGGAATCGGGTTTGCGCTGAAAATCAGGGGTGAGCACTTCAATCGTCACCTCAGGCTGCCGCTGCCTCAGTTCCCTGATCACGGTGGCATAATGGCCTGCTCCCCCATCTGTCAGGTCATCGCGGTCAACCGAGGTGATCACGACATGTTTCAGACCAATCTGCGCCACAGCTTTGGCCAGATTCACTGCCTCATCAGCATCAACCAGATCAGGCTTGCCGGTGGCAACATCGCAAAAAGCACAGGTTCTGGTACAAATCCGGCCCAGAATCATGAATGTGGCGGAGCCATGCTTCCAGCAGTCGCCGATATTCGGACACGATGCTTCTTCACATACTGTGTTCAGTTTTAAATCACGCATGGTGCGGGAAATGGATTTATATTCCTGTGACAGCGGTGCACGCACTTTTAACCACCTGGGCTTGCCTGCCATGGGTTCACCCTGATTTTCCAGCTGATTCGGAATCACTTTTCTACTCATCTGCCCATGCTAACGCATTGGCGGAGTCCGTAAATCAAAGGAAGTTGCTGATAAACGTGCGTTTACTGAAAATTCTTGGCAGTGTTGCCGGCAGTGAAAGCCTCTCTCTTTTTCAGCTTTCGATAATTTTGGCCTGCCGGGTGCTGCAGGTGTGGGGTACATATGAGTTTTTCCTGTTTTGTTAAGTTGTTTGCGGCCGCAATCGCGGCCTCTCTGGTCGGTTTTTTTGCTGTCAAAGCTATCGGTACGGGAGGCCTGCCTGCCGAATCATTATTCGCCACAGGCATCACCATTGGCACGCTATTCGGTGGCCTGCTGGTTATTCTTTACCCAGCTGCGGAAGGTGGCAGCAAGGATGCCAGTGGCACCAGCAGCGTTTATGTTGGCAATCTGCCATTTAATGCTGGCGAAAGTGATGTCAAAAACCTGTTTGCACCTTATGGCAAGGTCATAGAAGTCAGATTGGTGAAAGATAGGCGCAGCCGCCGCCCTAAAGGTTACGGTTTCGTCGAAATGGATTCGACTGAGGCCAGGTCAGCCATCAAGCACCTCAATGGCACCGATTACGCCGGTCGCACGCTGCGCATTAACGAAGGTAAAAAGAAAGGCGAAGAATAAGCGCCTGACTAGCCTCTAAATAAAACTAGGAGATCTCCCGGTTTCGCTGGGAAGCATTCGAAGTTTGGCCATGCCGGTACTCTCACAGTAACGCTTCTTTCTTTGGCGGCAAAGAAAGAAGAAAAGAAAGCCGCCCCCAAACACCTCTGTCCTTCGGATTCCCTCACCTGCACATGTCCAAATGATCACGGCCCTGCCGCTTTACTCATTTGTTCATGTTTGTCTCGGCAGAGATCTAAGGGGGGATTGAGTAAGCAGAGCCCTATGAAAAGATGATTTTCATCCCCCTCCAAGACTTGCCAAAGTGGCGCTTAAAAAGGTGGCAACGAGCTGCGGAGCAGTGACCGCCTTTTTCAGTGCTGCTTTGGGTACCCGAAGGGCAAAGATTGCGGGGCGCCTTTTCTTTCATCCTTTCTTTTTGCGCAAAAAGAAAGGATGGTCATTTACAAGTTTCGTTTGATTCCGACTATGCCGGGGAGGGGGATATTTACGCTGATACTTCCCGACGTTTACGCACGGCTTCGGCGAGCGTGCGCAGCAAATCTTCAGAAGCCTCCCATCCCAGACATGCATCGGTAATGCTAATGCCAAATGCAGGTTTCTCGCCCTCAACAACATTCTGACGCCCTTCATGTAAATGGCTTTCAATCATGATGCCGGTAATGTGTTTGCTGCCACCGGCAATCTGATTGGCCAGATCATGGCCGACATCAACCTGCCGCTCAAATTTCTTACTGCTGTTGGCATGACTGCAATCCACCATAAGATTGCCATCAACACCGGCACGCTCCAACTCAACAACAGCCTGTGCAACGCTGGCGGCATCGAAATTAGGCTGTTTACCGCCGCGTAAAATAATATGGCAATCATCATTGCCTGCTGTTGAAAAGATGGCCGACTTGCCCTCTTTGGTCAGTGAAATAAATACATGCGGGTGTTTAGCAGCGCCAATGGCATCGATAGCAACCTGAAAACCACCATCCGTTCCATTCTTGAAACCCACTGGGCAGGACAGGCCGCTGGCCAGTTCCCTGTGCCCCTGTGATTCGGTCGTACGTGCGCCAATAGCACCCCAGCTGACCAGATCAGCCACATATTGCGGTGTAATCAGGTCGAGGAATTCAGTGCCGGCAGGTACGCCCATTTCATTAACATCAAGCAGCAGCTTGCGGGCCAGGCGAATGCCTTTATTGATTTCAAAGCTACCATCAATATTCGGGTCGTTGATCAGGCCTTTCCAGCCCACTGTCGTGCGCGGCTTTTCAAAATAAACCCGCATCACAATCAGCAGGTCATCTGAAAGCTCGTCGCGCATGGCCTGTATGTGTTTTGCATATTCAATGGCTGCATCGGGATTATGGATAGAACATGGTCCTACCACCACCAGCACACGATCATCCTCACCCTGCAAGATCTCATGAATGGACTGCCGGGTATCGTGTACCATGCGTGCCGCATTTTCACTGATCGGAAATTCAGCATGCACCTCTTCAGGGGCAGCAATTTCACTCATGCCACTAATGCGGAGATCATCGGTAATATATTTCATAGCCATGGTATTCTTAAGCCTCAGAACCTTTTATTGACTGCCAGCGGCTGCCGGAGTCGGCGCAGTATTGCAGAAAACAGGCAAAATGTTAGCCCCGTTATTTTCACAGCGCGACTTCGCTTGCTGCCGCAACCAGATTTACAGCCAGCAGTGCATGTTGGTCAGGCTTTACGGGTAGCGGAATTTTCACCTGATGCCCACTGCCGGGCGCAACATCCATCGGATGGCCGTAGCGGGCATCATTGATCGATTCCAGTATGAAAGTGGTATTGCCATCCGGGTTGATTAATTCAATCGAATCACCGACTGAAAACTTATTTTTCACAACCACTTCGGCCATTTTGCTCTCTTCGTCATATTCAACCACTTCACCGACGAAACGTTGACTGTCAAATTGAGAGTTGCCGGTTTCGTAGTTCTGACTGGAGGAGCTGCGTTTGCGGGTATAAAAGCCGTCGGTGTAACCCCGATTGGCGAGTGCATCCAGTTGATGCACCAGTAATGTATCAAACGGCCTGCCAGCCAGAGCATCATCAATGGCTGTACGATACGTTTGTGTGGTACGCGCCACGTAATAGTGCGATTTAGTGCGCCCTTCGATTTTCAGCGAATCAACACCAATCTTCACCAGCCGTTCGATATGCTGCACGGCGCGCAGATCTTTCGAGTTCATGATGTAGGTGCCGTGTTCATCTTCAAAGATCGGCATCTGCTCATCAGGCCGGTTCGGTTCGGTCAGCGTATAGATCTGATCAGCCAGAGGATGACGTTCTATCTGACCACAGTCGGCAAACGGTTGCGGATTCATGCCATCAAGCACCTGTGCTGGAATGATATCACCGCTGACATCTTCGGCCGCTGCTTCCATGCCATATTCCCAGCGGCAGGCATTGGTGCATGAGCCCTGATTGGCATCGCGGTGATTAAAATAACCGGAAAGCAGGCAACGGCCTGAATAGGCCATGCAGAGCGCACCATGCACAAACACTTCCAGCTCGATATCAGGACAGCGCTGACGGATTTCCTCAACCTCATCCAGGGATAATTCACGCGACAGAATAATCCGCGACACACCCACCGACTGCCAGAATTTCACTGCTGCCCAGTTCATCGTATTGGCCTGCACGGATAGATGAATCGGCATTTCAGGCCACTTCTCACGCACCATCATCATCAGGCCGGGGTCGGCCATAATCAGCGCATCAGGTCGCATATCAATCACCGGCTGCATATGCTCCAGATAGCGTTTCAACTTGCTGTTATGCGGTAACAGATTGCTGGCCACAAAAAACTTTTTGTTTTGAGCATGTGCCTCATCAATGCCCGTTTTCAGATTCTCCAGCTGGAAATCATTATTGCGTACGCGCAACGAATAGCGCGGCTGCCCGGCATAAACCGCATCAGCACCAAAAGCAAACGCATAACGCATATTCTTAATCGTCCCAGCCGGAGCCAGCAGTTCAATTGATGGATGTGTCACTTGTTAATGCTCATGGCTGCGAAGTCTAGAGCAAGACAACATAAGTGCATCCATTTCCCATTTCCAATAAATTGAGAGTGGACTAGGCAAAGCATTTGAGGGGGTGTTTCTGTGTCAATTATCCCTTTTTGCTTACGTTGTCGCGAATCAGGGCCAGATGCATGCGTAAATTGTATAACTCATCAGAATAGGACAGCGGCACATGAATCTTTCTAATATCCGCTTCAATGCGATCCAGATCATCAAGCAGGGTTTGATCAAAACTATCAGCCAGTGCCGCATCAATGCGGTTTAATTCATCATACCAGCGGTAAATGCGCGAACGCACCCGCCAGCGGTAGAGCGGCGGCATGACCTTGAACATCGGGATCAGCAGAGCAATAAATGGCAGCAGCATCACTTTCAGGCGGTCCACCATGGTGGCGGCCCAGAATGGCAGATAGCGCTGCAAGAATGGTGGCCCGGACTTGTAATAGCGCTCGGCTTCCTTGCTCAGCGGAATAGCGGTGTAGCGTGATGTTGGAAATTCTCCGGCAGTGGAAAACAGGCTCCTGCCGCCATGCACGTGTGCAACGGTCTGCATTAACAGATCCTGCAAGGCCGGGTGAATGTTCTCATTCACCAGCAGCGTGGCCGTGGCTGCCAGCAGTTTGATGTTCTGCGCCGGTGAATTGGCGCCCAGATCAAGCGACCCCTGCGGCAGGCTTAAAGCAGACAGGGTTGAGATACGGCGGGTATAAGCTTCAGCACGATCAAAGCTGAGCAATTTCACTTTGGCATTATGATTCAGCTGCAAAACCATATCCGCGTTTGCCGCAGCGACCAGAAAAACGGCGTCCACCTTGCCGCTCAACAGTGCATCGGCAGCCTTGCTGCCACCGGCTGCCAGCAAGCTGGCATTGTTTTCGTCCACTCCATTTTCCTGCAACAGTTGCAGGCTTAGAACACGCGTGCCACTACCTTCCGGGCCGATGGCAATGGATTTACCTTTCAACTCAATCAGCGAATTAATATGGACATCTGCCCGCACAAACACCCATAACGGCTCATAGTACAAGCTGCCAAGCGAGGCAAGCTTGCTGTTTTCAGGACTGGCAATGCCGCTCTGCACAAAAGCTACATCGGCTGTGCCCTGGCTCAGGCGTTCGACATTTTCCAGCGAGCCGGCTGATTCGAGAATATTGACCGTGATACCGCGCTGTTTCAGATAATCACGATAGGACTCAGCATGCTTATAATACGCCCCTTCTTTCGAACCTGCTGAAAGGGTGACTGTGTTTGGCGGCGCCGGATCGACAAACTGGTAGGCGAGCATGAAAGCAGCCACTGTAAGAATCAGTGCCGGAAGAAACGTCTTTAGCTTGTCATTACTCATAACAAGGGGTGATTGTAGAAGCCAGAGCTATTACTGCAATCTCTTCGGATAATCAAAATCAATTAACTCGGCATTATTTCTCAATTCAGACCAGTGATCGACAGGCAGACTTAATGTAAGAACGCCACAGGTTGGCACATTGTCGATGTCCGCATTTGTCAGCTGATTAACCAGCTCGGTGACACCCGGATTATGGGCCAGTAAGGCCAGCGTTTGTACATCATCAGCCGTTTGCCTAATAACGGATTTCATGGTGGCAGGGCTAGCCAGATATAACTCATCTATCCATTGGATGTCAGCTGAAGAAAATCCAAGGGCACAGGCCATAAGACTAGCTGTTGTTTTTGCCCTGCAGGCTGTGCTGACAGTAAATGCGTCAGGTTGAATATCGCGCTCTGCCAGTCTCTGCCCCATAAGCGGGGCATCACGTTTGCCACGGGCATTGAGCTCACGGTCATAGTCTCTGGCGCTGAAATCACCCCAGTCTGATTTAGCATGGCGCATCAGAATCAGTGTCTTCATGCCGTGTTTCTCCTTTTATCAAGCATCTCTGTTTTTAATTGCCCGCAGGCTGCGGATATATCCTGTCCGCGTGATTGACGGATAACTGCCACCATACTGGCCTCAACCAATATGGCACGAAAAGCCGCCACACCGGCATCTGACGGACGTTTGTATAACGATCCGGCATAAGGATTAAAAGGCAGCAGATTCACCGTACAATTCATTCCTTTCAATAAATCACACAGGCGGTGAGCATCCTGTATGGTGTCATTAATGCCTGCCAGTAATACATATTCGATCAGCACCCGTTTATTACCGCGTTTGGCAATATATTCGCGCACGGCGGCCATTAAATCACCTATGGGATATTTGCGGTTGATCGGCATGAGCTGGTCACGCACATCATCGGTCGTGGCATTGAGTGAAATAGCCAAATTACAGGGCAGTTTTTCATCCATCATGCGTCTGATGCCTGGTATCAACCCAGAGGTGGACAGGGTGACCCGGTTGGGCGAAAAAGCCATGCCTTTCGGATCGGTGGCGATACGAACAAAGCGGGCGACCTGCTCATAATTGTGCAGTGGTTCACCCATACCCATCAGCACCAGGTTGCGCACTGCCCTGCCACTGCTGTGCTGGCCTGCCATAAGCTGAGCGACTATTTCAGCTGTGCTCAGATTTCGAATCAACCCTGTACTTGCAGTCAGGCAGAAGCTGCAAGCAATGGCACATCCTGCCTGAGTCGAAATACATTGTGTCACTCTGCCCTTTCCCGGTATCAGTACAGTCTCGACTTCTGTTCCATCCGGCATTCGCAGCAGTAATTTCTGTGTGCCATCTTTTGCCTGTTGCTTCGCTGTGCATACCATTTCAAGCTGGCTGGTGTTGTGAACAAGGTATTCCCGCAACACAGTTGGCAGCTCAGGGATGGCATCAATATCAGTGTTATAGTTCCGGAATATCGCAGCGACCAGACGTTCGGCATGTGCGGATTTGGCGCCTGCTTTTTTGCACAGCAAGAGCAGTTGTTCATGGCTCATGCCAATCAGGTATTGGGGCTCATGTTCTTTCATATGTGGAATCGTTACTCACTTACAAATAAAAAACGCATGTGCAGGAATCCTGCACATGCGTGTAAATGGAGATTGCTGGAGCAGTTCTACTGGTAACCGCGCTTGGCCTTATTAGCAGCTACTTCCTCTGCACTTGGCGGCTCATGATCAATAACTTCAGCCAGATCAAACTCGTCACGCCTGCTATCGCATAACTCATTCAGTGCAGTATCGTCTTCAAAGACATCCGGCACATCTTCTTCAGGGAAAATGGCTTCCCATGGGCATTCCGGCTCACAGACGGCACAATCAATACACTCTTCAGGTGAAATAAACAGCATATTGGGTGTCTCATCAGTAATTTCCTTAGGCTGGTAGAAACAGTCAACAGGACAGACTGCGACGCAAGCTGTATCTACGCAATCTTTGCAAAGCTGGGTGACAGTAAAAGTCATATGGTTTACCTCGTTTGTTTGTGGAGGCGGAGAATAACAAGTGCCGCTATGGATTGCTACCGCTATTCACCCTTATTTTATTTAGGCTTTTACGGATTGAGACTGAGTTTCACTCGCGCAGGCGGCTTACTGATGCGCACCTTCAGACTGCCTGGAATTTTTTCCTGCCGCCATTCATAGATGCTGATGAAAGCCATAACCTGCTGCACATAACGCCGGGTTTGATTAAATGGAATAGCTTCAATCCATACATCAGCATGATCAAAAGGTGTGCGTTTCAACCAGCTGTTCACCCGGCGAGCTCCGGCATTATACGCTGCTGCCGCAAGTGCCGGATTGCCGCCAAAACGTTTTGTCATTTCAGACAGATATAGAGTGCCAAGGCGAATGTTTATTTCAGGAGAAAAAAGATCACCTTTTCTCAATTTATGCCGCTTGCTTACACCACGCGCTGTCCTGGGCATTAATTGCATCAGGCCTCGTGCCCCGGCCCCGGAAACGGCCTGATGATTGAATGCTGATTCTTGCCTGATAACGCTCCAGACAAAGGCTGGTTCAAGACCGGTTTGTTTTGATGCCCGCATGACAAGTGATTCAAATCCCATAGGGAAACGATCTACGAGAGCGTTATTCTCACCTGCCCGGTATGCAGCCTGAATAGTGCGGTCATACCAGTTCCATGATGCAGCAATATATGCTGCTACTTTCCACTGCTCCAGCGATGCATCAGCAAGGAGCATATCCCACTCACGACTGGCCTTGTACATTTTGCCCAGCTGTAGCCATTCATAAGTCCGGACGATTGCAGGATTCCGGCTGGCTTTCTGGTATGTAGTATCAGAAACCGGT
>Ga0316189_10003516_pt1 | contig 15185 bp, 15 predicted proteins | sample LowCovwburrow_MG_FD_204930 | JGI IMG/M metagenome (GOLD analysis project Ga0316189, IMG submission 204930) | Coastal sediment microbial communities from Maine, United States - Lowes Cove worm burrow | ecosystem: Environmental > Aquatic > Marine > Coastal > Sediment | place: USA: Maine... | reverse complement strand
TGGTCACCAAACACCAACGTACCGACTCCATCAACTACCTTATAGGCCATTGAAGAACGTAGCCTCGAGTCAGATTCATAGACCCACTTGGCGCAACCGCTGTTGGTATCCAAGGCAAATACTTGACCGGTATCGGTGGCGGCATAAAAAATAGTTGAACCAACGATCACCGGCGCAGCGCGCATACTGGATGTATTGGGGAAAGCGATCGCCCAGGCCAATTCCAACTTCGATAGATCGGCCGTCGTCAGGCCCGCCTGCGCGGCATCCAAGTGGCGCGGATTGTTGCCATCAGCTGCAGTAAAGGAGAATGATAAGGTCTGATCTAGGTCTACCGAACGCTTATCCACTTCGCACATGGAAGCCATGACCCAGTCCTCGACCCCCTCTTCCGTCGTTTCCTGAGCCAAGCTTGGCTGAGCAACGGTCAAACCTACGCTTAGTAGCGCGGCCAGGGGCAGATAGGATCTAAAACGTGCTTGAAGATAGGAGTAAAAAAACATAAGTAATGCCTGCTCGATGGATGTGAATTGTTAGTTCCCCTCCAATTTGAACCCCGTGCCTTGAGGCCGGTTCATTTGGCAGCTGAAACCCAGTGTTAAAAATACAATAATTGTCGGCATTGTGCGAACTCCCCCACCTCCATCTATCCAAATCGCACAGCAGACTATCGTATCCTCAATACATCGATTCAACTACGAATCGGTTGCAAGGTTGGATGAGAACCTCTCGACTAACTATCCCCTCGATGCCCTTCACCTATTCGCCTGCTTTCTATCTGCTTCGTCTATTGAATTGTCAATATCGGGCTACGCGATGTTGACTAGTTTTAGCAGTTGCGATTTATTCTTCACCAAATCCGCTACGGTGTAGCCATCCAGCACTTTCAAGAACGCCTTAGTGGCTTCATTGAAAGCTTTCTCCAATCGGCAAGAGGGGGTTAATGGACATTCTGTACCAACACAATCGACTATTTTTAAAGTCTGCTCCATAGATCGCACAATATCACCCACAATAATTTTGTTAGCAGGCCTTACCAGAAATATGCCTCCGCCCCGGCCTTTAGATGAGCCTATAAAACCAAAAGTAACTAATTCATGCACAACCTTTACAAGGTGGTTTTGTGACACATTGTAAATTTCAGCAATTTCTTTGATGGTTGCGCGCTCTCCGGAATTGAGCGCCAAATGAATCATTACCCGTAGCGATATGTCTGTGTGTTTTGTAAGTTGCATAATTCGTTACTTCTAAAATTACGAGTTTTTAGTGAAGACTGCTAACTAGCCAAATTCATGCACTAGTTCATCGCATTTTATCATACGCTGCCTAGTCATGATTGTTAGCTTATCGGCACTTGTGTCATGCCATTGAACATCTGCCTGAGCCAGTTTTAAGCCCTTCGGTTACACGTCTATCAGGAAATAAACTCAACAGAAAAATTGGGCTCAGGACGTGCTTGGTGCGGACGAGCCTTCTTCAGGCTGAGCTCCTACAAAGAGCGGTACCAGCCAGACTACGCACAGCAAGCCGCCGATCAATAACATTGTCTGTCCAAGAGCAGATTGGTCACTGATCAGGTAGCTGTTACATAGACGCTCAGGAGAAATTAGGTACAACCAGCCTAATCTAAACAACATTGCCAAGAACTCTAGTTTGACGACACCTCGTGTAATGAACCCGGCCCGTTGCCAGCTTAGTCCTAGCGGCATTCCCGCAATGAATATCAGGCTCGTATATTTAGCGATGCCTACTACAGGGTCTTGCAGCGAGGCATCAAGCCATCTCGGAATCATCCAGAACGCAATCGTAAAAGTGACTAGTAACAATCCTGATATGCCACCACCGTTAAAGTATCCTAGCGCACGATGCAGGTAGGGTTTAATTGCTGCGCCCAGAGCCCAACCCGCCACAACTAGCAGTGGAATTTCAATCAGCACATGCCCAACCAGCGTACGCTCCAGAATTTGTCCCACTGGTGTGAGACAGATGAGGCACGCAATTGCGATACCTACAAGCAATGACGAATGGCTTAAGAAGCGCCTAATTGACTTAGATGCCATTTCACTTCTTCTATTAGCTGTGACGTATCATCGATATTGAATATTCCTACTACTGAGTCGCTCACGACAAGATAGAATGCAGCATTGTGAACAAAGCCATGAGGCTCATTTGGGATGACAACAACGCCAAGCTCATCGAGTACTGAATGCAAATCCTCAGATTTACTGAATTTTGCCGCCGACCACCTTGCGCCGATTGCACCAAATGCCTCCAAGTAGCCCTGCAACTGTTCTATGCTGTCATTCTCTTGATCAAAAGTTAGCGAGACGAGCTGCACTCGATTAGCAGGATCGAACTCCGAGAGAACAGTTTGTAAGTCTCTAAACTCCGCACCCATAGCAAGGCAGACATCGGGGCAGCTCGTGTAGATAAAATCGACTATCTGTAGAGATTTAGAATTGTTCACCAAGGTGGACTCGCCACCTTTCGTGCTTTGTAGGGGGTAATTGTCCAATAGTAGTGGCTGTCTTCGTATCTCTAGGCGACGGGCGGACTCGGCTGTCCATGCCAAGCCCCCCTCCGTTCCCACCCAGATACTCAGGATTCCGGCTGTCAAAATTCCACTTATTGCCAGAGCCGTCAGCCACTTGCTCATGCCAGACGCGCTCCCTTAAGACCGGCAATGAATCGCACAGCGAAATATATAACTGTAACCACAACTAGAGCACTAACAACAGAAGCGTAACCACTGTAGCTGACCCATTCAGGCAAGTGCACGGCCCAGCGCCTAGGCACTGAGTTGTAGCCACTCAATAGAAATGTCAGTGACAAGCCAACCCCACCAACTGCAAATAGCCAGAAGGCCACCTTATCCAGTCCACTTGTCTTTTCGCCTAGGTTTGCTACATAGAATTTAAACCCAAATAGCATTGAGACAAGACCGACTGTTAAGTACATATGAAAATGACCTGGCACCCACATTGTATTGTGCATAATATTATTCACCGCAATGGTTCCGTCGATAACTGCGGGTATAACCCCCACCGCCCATCCAAACATGGACAGAAAAAGCAGACCAGAAACCATGTCCCATTTGATACCTGAACGATAAACAAGAGTTAGCGCCCCAAAAGCTGTGACAACAAGAATTGGAAACCCTCCTAGATAGGAGAATACCTGACCCATGACAAGAGCCCAGGTTGGCATTACGAAGTCCATCAGCAAATGATGTGGGTAAACCGCCATTACCATCACGGTAGATGCCGACCATGCCGCCAAGAAGACCCTATTCACTTTCCAGGGACGCTTCGCATACTCCGGTAATATCTCATAGACAGCGATAACGGCTTGATAGATTGTCGCATTGATAAAAACGTGCCCAAAGAAGTAGGTTAGGTTTTTCGTCAGCAACGGATTCACTTCGAATTCCGGAACGAACAAATTAGTAATTATCAGCACTAGAACGACGGCCCCCGCCAATATTCCCGCAATGTTGACGATCAGTACCATAGACGCAGCAACAACTGCTGCAGGCGGGCATTCAGCATCTGACTTAGCAAACAACTGCGGCCAACCTAAGCTTCGCGCTAGGCTCCCATACTTTGCAATGATCGCACGGGCAACATCGAGATACAGAAGCAGAAATCCAACGCCTATAAGCAGCAGGCCAATAAGAAACGATGCTGCGCCACTAACCCCCCACAAACCCATGCTGTTGGAAGGCAATGGAAACAGGAAAGTCCACCCTCCCGCATAGCCTCCCAAAAATATTCCACCCAGTATGAGCACAACCCCAAGCAGGAACAGACCAAGATTTGCCCACAGTATGCCAACTGTTAGATCAACGTAGCGTCTTAGGAAATACCACATCACCACGGAGCCCGCTAGCCCGGAGATACCCACCATTCCAGCCCCATGTGCCGTCATGATCTGGTAGAAAAGATCAGGGTTAACGCCGATCCAGGTTGCCTGACTCATTCGCATCACTGTGCCGAACACCATCATCAATACAAAGACAATCGCGGAGATACTCAAATAGACGAGAATCGCAGTCCTGGATGACCCAGGTAGAGGTGCAATAGCTGTAGAATTATTCATTTTATTTTCCTTAATTCCCTAAGACTTCGATTTCACTAATCATGGCATGATGCGCAAGCCCACAATATTCCATACAGAGTAATTTGTAGGTTCCTGGATCAGTCAGCGTAAGTCGTAAGGAATTGGCATATCCTGGCATAGCTTGAGTTTGCCCCAGCATTCGCATACTAGGGTCGTAAATACCTATCCCGTGATTCACATCACTTGCCGTGACATTGAAGACCACCGTATCTCCAGCGTGTATGTCTTCGTGCTCCCCTAATGCCCAGAACCATTGCCTGCCCTCAACATCAATCTCAATTGCCGCCACCGAAGTGTCACCATGTGTCGCCGCATACGGCAGATCAACGGTAGTAATCATGGTAATAATCAAACTCGCAACAAGGAGAACCCAAAAAAACTTAGATCTTATGCTGTAGGCACTTTTCTGCACTGGCGCGTACTCAACCACTTCCGTGCTAGCCGATTTGGCAACGACAATGAACACAGCCATTAATGCCCCCATTAGTACCAAAGTCAGCACCAAAACAACGTCTTGTATCATCTTAATTCTCCGCAGAAATATTAGCTTCATTAAATATGCATGCAAAATACATATTAAAGACGCCTCATGTCAACTTAAAAAAACGATAAATAGAGGCATGCCGATCTTAATATGTATCCATTTTACATATTTAAACTATTCAGCTATAGTTCGCCCAGCTAACCATGGAGTAAATGTAAGATGTACGCTGATACGGTCAACCACTTCGCTGAAGTGGCGCGAAAGAAAACAGATCTATTAGCCAACTCCCCTTCCGCTTTTATGATCGCGGCACTAATGGCAGGAGCCTATGTCGGCATAGGTATCATTCTTATCTTCACGGTTGGCGCCACTATCGACCCAGCATGGCAGAAGCTCGTCATGGGGCTGTCATTCGGGATTGCGTTGACCCTTGTCGTTTTTGCTGGCTCCGAACTATTCACCGGCCATACCATGTATATGACATTTGGCTGGCTGAAAAAAGCTACAAACATGAAAGATCTGCTTAAGGTTTGGTCTGCTTCTTGGGTATTCAACTTCGTGGGAGCCATTCTGTTAGCCTTCCTCTTTACCGCAGGTGGAGGCGGTGTACTTTTCGCAGACGGCGCGCCACTCCTGCATAAGATTGCTGCCGCCAAAATGAATTCTGGGACAATAGAGCTCCTTGCCCGAGGCGCCCTATGCAATTGGCTTGTATGCCTGGCACTGTGGATGGCGGCACGAACAACTAACGACTCGGCAAAGCTGATTGTAATCTTCTGGTGTCTGTTTGCCTTCATCGCCAGCGGTTACGAACACAGCATTGCCAATATGACACTGCTTACGCTTGCGGTGATTAGCGAGCACCCTGATAGCATCTCCGTAACAGGCCTTGTCTACAATCTTTTCTGGGTGACCCTTGGAAACATTGTTGGAGGCAGTGTATTTATGGGTTTTGGCTACTGGAAGGCCTCCGCCCTGAATGCTCCATCGACGAATAGCAAACCAATCGAAGAAAGCTGATCGTCATTTAGAATAGCAATCTCTAATTTCAGGAGTTATTCTCAGCTAAGCAAGATATTGTCAACCTACGAATACACACAATTCTCTTTACCTAGGGAAACTCTCGCTTATGACAGATGCCGTCGAAGTCTCCCTCATTCCTCACTCGCCCAGCCAAGACAATATTTACTTCTACTCAAGCCGAGCCTTGCTCGGGATTGTGTGAGTTAGTTCTTTCATCTTCGGTTTATACATCTTGGCAAATTATGCCGCGGCCTATTTCGATAAAGACCTGCAGCGCTGGAATAACGTACTTCCGGAAATTTACACGCCGGGTCAGCCGACTGCCTCCATTGGCATAGGAATTCATTTTGCAGCCGGCGGGATAATTCTATTGTTAGGGGGTTTGCAGCTGATAGCGAGCATCCGCAGCAACTATCCTAAAGTGCACCACTGGACCGGCAGGTTTTATGTCTTCGTGTCCATGCTTGCGATGGCGCGGGTTGTTACCATCAGCAGCCGTGAAGGAAAAGGAAGGCGCCTGCGTCAGATCTACCGCGCGGTTACCGGCCTCGCACATGGACGCGGCTACCCAGTCCTCGGCCCCCTCTTCCGTCGTTTCCTGAGCCAAGCTTGGCTGAGCAACGGTCAAACCTACGCTTAGTAGCGCGGCCAGAGACAGGTAAGATCTAAAAGTGGTGCGAAGACGAGAGTAAAAAAACATAAACAATGCCTGTTCGATTGATATTAATTGTTAGTTCCCCTCCATTAAAACCGCGAGCTTTGAGGTCGGTTCGATTGGCAGCTGAAACCCAACGCTAAATACAATAATTGTCGGCATTGTGCGAATTCAGATTGGATTAAGAGGGAAAAAGTAGAGACAGAACGGCTCCTTTTGATTAGGAAAGAATCCCTGCCCCTCCCAGTGTTCTGATTTCATTACATCTGATTTAGAAAATAGCCACTTTCGCTGAGCGTGACGCGGTACGATTACACTGCCTCTGGCAGCAATTCTTCGGTAGTATCTCAGTTTGAATCTTGCACTGATTCTGAAGGGCAGTGGATCTTTGGTGATGATTGGCGCCAATCGAGGCAGGACGCCGAGCTCGAGCGTACAGGTGTGAATTTACAGCGTGTGTTAATCATCACCAAAGATTTACTGCCCCAGCACCGAACCCAAAGGCGCTGGCATTTAAATAGTCGATTATCAAACTGAGACACTGCCAATTCTTCGATAACATTGACACACGTATCCTATGTGCCGCACTGTTGCCCCACTCTGCAATAAAAGGACCTGGAAATGCCCCTTCGAATCCGACAACTGCTAAGCCTTATCCTGACTCTCTCACTCTGGGCCAACCTTAACGCCCAAGAGATCTCCAGAGAATCTCTTGGGCAGCCTGGGCCTTATCAGGTTGCTTACTATTCAAGCTATCCGGCGGTAGCAGAATTTAGTGCCGCTACTATTTATTTTCCTGCCAACAAAGGGGAAGACTTCCCAGGCATAGCTATATCGCCAGGGTTTGTGGAGACGCAGGAAAATATGAGCTGGTGGGGAAGACACCTGGCATCTCACGGCTACGCGGTATTAACCCTTGATACCAATGAACTGCGAGACGACCCGTCTCTGCGCGCAGACGCCTTAATGGCCGCAATCGAAGTACTGCGCAATGAAGGCAATCGCATGGGGGGAACATTGCGAGGAAAGATCCTCAACGACCGCATGGCAATCATGGGGCATTCCATGGGCGGTGGCGGCACAATGATTGCGGCGAATGCACACAGCGCTGAACTGAAAGCGGCAATCCCTTTCACCCCTTGGCAACCAGAAGGTAATTTTTCGGCAATTACAATTCCTACATTAGTCATTGCCGGTGAGAATGATCGCATCGCGCCGGTAGCCGACCATGCCCTGCCGCATTTCGAGAGCCTATCGGAAGACATTCCTAAAATGTATCTCGAAATTAAAGGTGGCAATCACTTCATTGCCAATACAGATACTGGTGATGATCGACTTACACCCAATATCGATGTGCACGACCTAGTAGGCGGAATGGCTGTGGCTTGGTTAAAATTATTTGTCGATGGTGATGAGAGTTACCGAGAGCTCGTGTTTGGAGAGATGCCCGCAAGTGACAGGGAGAGACTGTCCGAATGGGAGTTTTCCGAATAAGGGCATGAGCACCGCCAAATAAATAGATGGGCTCACCCCACTGCTGTCCCATAAGTTCGTTGAGTCTTTATTTGGAAGCTGGGACAGTGCGGGCATTGCGGCTCTTGGCTTTCGTGCCAAGACATGAATCCGGTGTTGCCGACTGTGACCCGCCGTAAATACGTCCATGTAGGCTCGGCGCCCGCGTCCTGCGGGCGACGGTCACACCCGGCAACACCGGATTCCTGCCTGCAGGTTTTGTGGGACAGTAGTGGGGCTCTCTCAACTCACTCTTCTGGGATCAAAACCTCACCCGAAGCCGCCGCGAGTCCCGCGCCATTCTGGAAAGCCACCTTACCATTCACTATAACGACCTCGAATCCCTCGGCGAGTTGCAGCGGATCGGAATAACTTGCTGTTGCCCTGACAAGAGCAGGGTCGAAGATGATTAGATCGGCGGCCTTACCTACCTCAACACTGCCTCGGTCGGTGACGCCGAGCAGCGCTGCCGCGTAAGACGTCATCTTACGCACCGCCTCTTCCAGAGATAATGCGCCGCGGTTTACTACATACTCCTCGATAATTTTCGCAAAGGTACCATGGCCTCTCGGATGGAAGCCTGTAGGGCTGCCGTCGGAGGAAACGGTTATATTCTCATCCATCAGCAATCTGGATTGCAGCTCATCGTCCATGATGAAATAGGCACCACTGCCGCCCTGCGGGCCGATCACGTCGATTAAAATCTTCTCAAAAGGCAGCCCCAACTCTTGCTCCAGGTCGGCTAGTGTTTTCCCGGTGTAAGGGTCTGTTGCGAGCAGCGTTGCCTCGGGCCCATTGCGTATCGTTATACGGTTAATTAGGTATTCTTCCAACTCCTCTCTTCGATCGCGCAGCGCTACGGCAAATTCCTCATCGGTTTTCGACCAGACTGGAAACAGCAGGGCAAGTCCAGCATAACTGGCATTGTAGGGATAAACATCCGCGCTTAACTCGATGCCAGATTGTCGCGCTCTCTCTATCACCTCTAAGATTTCTTCGGCGCGCGCACTGCCCTTGCCATAGACCGACTTAAGATGAGAAATATGCACTCTCGCATACAGACCTTGACTCAACAGTTCGTCAATCGACTCCTCTAACTGATCATCGTCTTCATTGCGCATATGACTCATGATGACGCGCTCACGACTGCCTACTACTTTAGCCATTTCAACTAGCTCAGATTCCGGAGCATGCAGGCCAGGATTGTATTCGAGCCCTGTGCTTAAGCCGAAGGCATAGTCCAGAGAGTTGTTCAGCAGCTCCAACATGCGCTGGATTTGATCGGGGCCGGGAGCCGGGTCCTGCCCTATTCCTGACAGTTCACGCAGCGTTCCATGGCCGACGAACATAGCTAGGTTCACGCCAATGCCGTTCTCGCTTACTTCCTCGACCCACTCACCCAGATCGGACACATTGGGACTGTCACCGTCCTGGCCTAGGGTAATAGTGGTTACTCCCTGAGCGAGGAAGTTTTCGAAGTCGGGAGTCTCTAGGGGGTCACCATGGGAGTGGACATCGATGAATCCTGGCGCAATGATCTTCCCAGTGGCGTCTATAATATTTGTTACGGAAGCGTCGAGCTCACCAGGAGCGGTAATGGCAGCTATAACACCTTCATTAAGATAAACGTCGGCCGCTCTGGCTGAACCACCCAAGCCATCGACGAGTTGTCCATTTCTTATTAAGCTATCAAACTGACGCAGCTCATTGCTAGGCGAATCGCTACAAGCAATCAGACCTATTAAGATGAAAAGACCTAGGCCTGATTTTCTAATTCTATTTGGCATTACTAATCCTTTTGCGCTGTTCTAATTTTTTAATTGTTCATCTAAATAATTGAAGCCAATGACAAGACCCGGAATAAAACACAGCCGCGATTTACTCGCTTGATACTTGCTCAAACCTCATGCTCTTTACTGGAGCGAAATGGCTGAGCAGTAGCCAACCAGGAAACTGCTTGCGTAACTTTGAGCTCCCTTCCAGAACAACGGAGCCTGTAGAGATTTCATCCCGCAAGTCGCGAATGCCCCTCCATACCTCAGCCATCACGCGCACTGTCGAGAGGACTTTTACATCAGAATCGAAACTAGGGTATTTCACACAAACATCTACATCGCCATCATTTATTATTAGCCAGTAGAAACATTTTCGCCGCCGCGCATCGCTAAACTCAATATTAATTACAGTTCTGCCGGCGGGCATCTTGTCTGTAGCAATACGACGGTGCATGTTCCACACCACCCAACTGGGGTCTAAATCCTGACCCTCCATTTCTCGAGCCCAGATTCATGACTAGATCAATTCTGGAAACCTATTAGAATGATCACACTATCACGGTGCATAGCCTCAAAAAAGGCCATAATCCTACACTAACCCTAGCGACTATAGACGAACAATATGAACAGAATCGTGAAACCCTTAGCCATTACTTCGATGATACTGGCCATTTTCGTTGCTACAACGGCCGCGGAAATGGAAGACATCCCTCGAACCGAGTTCGGTCAACCGGATCTGCAAGGCATATGGTACTACGGGACCAGCACACCCATTGTGCGACCTGAGAGGCTGGGCACTAAGCAATCTTATACAGCAGACGAAGCACTTGAGCTATTGCGAGTACTAGAGGAGAGCGACAGGGCAAAAGCCGAACCACTGCAAAGTAGCAGAAGCGCTCCTTCGGCTGGGGCGACCATCGCTCAGGGCGCGGACCATAACTTCGCCAGCTTGCGCACGAATCCAGTAATGATTGACGGTCAATATCGCACTTCACAGATCATCAGCCCAGAAAATGGAAGATTCCCATTTAAAGATGGGAGTATGGATATGTTTCAGAAATGGCAAAGCCAGGGCCATGGCGCATTCGATGGGCCGGAGATAAGACCAGCAAGCGAGCGCTGTGCCGGACCTAACGGTGGTCCCATGGCCCCGATGATAGGCTGGTTCTACAACGCAAATATGCAGATAGTCCAGACTGAGGACTATATTATGTTGCTGGCAGAAATGAATCACGATGCGCGTATCATTTCATTGACTAAGCCCACTACTGACAATCTTCAGCCAAAATGGATGGGGAACTCCTTCGGACACTGGGAAGGCAACGTGCTGATTGTAGAGACTAGCGGCTTCCGACCCGAACAATCATGGTTCGCTTTTCTAATGTCTGAACAGCTTGAAGTCACTGAGCGATTCGAACTTCTAAACGAAGATGAGATCAGATACAGCTATACATTCGTCGACCCAGAAATTTACAGCGATGCAGTGACGGTGGAGAAGAACATCACTCGAAGGGCTGAAGGAGAACAGATATTCGAATATGCCTGTCACGAAGGAAATTACTCAATGGCGTCGATATTAGCTGGGGCACGTAGGCTTGAAGCTGACATGGCGGAATCTGGGAATTAGCGCCCACAAAGAGTCAGAGCACCCTATCTCATTGCTACACATAAGTTCATTCAGTAGCTATCTTGAGGCAGGGACGGTACGAGCATTGGGTAAATTGCCTTTCGTGCCTAAGCATGACTCGAGTATTCCCTATTCCTGCCTAAAGGAATTGTGGGAAAACTGTACTTACTCCCTTTTTTATCTTTTTCACTAATTGCTAAGTTCTGCAAAGCCTTCTGGCTCTCTTCTATGCCTAGTCCTTTGCTCATAGGCATAGGCCAATTCTATTAACAGGCCTTCCGCATAGGGGCGGCCTACGAACTGAAGACCGGCAGGCAGCCTGTCCTGCCAAAAGCCCATGGGAATAGTCACGGCTGGCAAACCCGCATCTGGCGCCAGGCGCTGATTATTGTCTCCCTTGTATTCTTCATTAGCTCTATCGATATGAGCAGGAGGGTTTGACCAAGTTGGAAAGATGAGGGCATCAATCTGCGCCCCATCCATCGCCTCTATGGCGTTGGCGAGCAGTTGATTGCGCTGTGGATGATTCGGCCACGTCGGGCAAGGGACTTCCCATTCATCAGGCACCACATCCAATGGATACTGTGCATAGAAATCAAATGAGCCACGAGTCTCTGGTGCAATCTCTCCCGTTTCCAATACTTGGTTTACATCCAATAGAGGCGGATTCTCAAGCGTCTTAAAATATTGGCCCACGTCATATCTGAACCTGCCGCAGAATGGGATCTCGTCGCTTATCGCCTGAAAATTCCGAATCTCTAACGGATCGACAATTATGGCTCCCGCAGCGGCCAAGTCACGAAGAGCCTGGTCAAAAATAGCCTTGATTTCTGGGTCGGCATCTTCATGGTCCACCAGCGATCTAAATACCCCCAGACGCTTTCCTTCGAGACCATCGGCATTCAGGAATTCCAGATAATTCTCTTCGCGCTTGTCGGGCAATGTGAGTGAGTCCGCCGGATCATATCCCGCGACTACATTGAAGAGCCTAGCGCCATCTTCAACAGTTCGCGCCATTGGCCCGGCAATGTCTCTATCGAAGACTAAGGGTATGACACCATCGCGACTGGTCAGGCCGATGGTGGAGCGGATACCAAACAAGGCCAGATGAGAAGAAGGCCCGCGTATCGAATTGCCGGTGTCGCTGCCCATCCCCGCTACGCCAAAACTGGCTGCCACCCCAGAGGCGGTTCCTCCCGAAGAACCCGCAGGAACGAAATCGACATCGTAGGCATTTGCTGTGCGGCCATAGGACGAGGAAACGGTTTCTCTTGGGCTAAAGGCCCATTCCGCCATATTGGTTTTGGCGAGGACGATGGCACCGGCTTCGCGTAGTTTGCGAACCATGAAGGCGTCATCCGGTGGAAAGCTGTCTATTAGAGCGATCGACCCACCTGTTGTAACCATGTCATGGGTATCAAAATTGTCTTTGACAAGCAGCGGGGAACAGAACAACTCCGGCAATGCTTCGCCTCTGCTCACTGCCAAGTCGATTGCGTCTGCTGTTGCGAGAGCATTGGGGTTTATTTGAGTTATGGCATTTATGCCGCGAGATTGGTCGTAGGCTTCGATGCGTTTTATGTATCCTGCCACTATGTCATGACAACTGGAGTCCCCTTGCAGGATTGCCGACTGTATTTCGGCAATCGACGCTTCGACGAAATCGAATGGAGAGTCTTGTGGCGCAGAGCAAGCAGCGAGCGCTGCTAGCAATGCCAACCCTAAGGTTTGCGCTGTGATTTTTAACATAGCCTTTTCCTCAGCAGTGACGCCTGTCTTACTGACTCAACTCTTTCGCCACGCTATAAAGAAATTCATAGCCACCGTACAAAGACTCTTTCAACAGCCGCTCATCCTGGCCGTGGATGCGCATATCATTGCGATCCACGAACAACCCTGAAGTGCCGTAGGTTGGTATTCCTGCGCGGCGCATGCGTGCACCATCGGTTGCGCCTGTCGACATCGTAGGCATGACGGTGACGCCGGGCCACATTGCCTCGGTAACAGTCTCCACCGCCGCCATGATTTCCTCAGACAATGGAGAAGGATCGGTGATCGAGCCACCGCCGCGGTACTCAACTAACAGCTCGGGGTTGTCTACTACTTCGATCAATGTATTCAAGACATCTTGAGGGTTGGAGCCGGGCAACATGCGTACATTAACATTCGCTACGGCCGTTTGCGGCAACGCGTTCGGCGCATGACCACCATCTAACAAGGTTGCTACGGCGGTGGTGCGCAGCTGTGCATTGATTGCCGCCTCGGCACTCAACCTGTCTAGAGAATCTTGTGGAATAGGCGATTCGAGTAGCGCACGAAAGTCGGCGGCACGCTCACCGGTGTTGATCTCAGCCTGACGCTGAAAACTAACGCGCATTACATCATTAAGCTCAACCGGGAATTTGAAGTCGCGAATCTTTAGCAGCGCCTCGGCTAGGTCATAAATGGCATTGTCATCTCTGGGTAATGAAGAATGGCCGCCGGGGTTCTTCGCGGTAACGCGAAACGTGGCATAGATCTTTTCTGCTATCTGGATGGTATTGGCAAGGGGCTGGCCATCTTGCAAGAGGCCGTAGCCACCCTCGTTAATTGCGAGTGCGCCTTGTATCAAGCCAGGATGGTTATCCAACAGCCAGCCGATGCCGTTGCTACCGCCGCTCTCCTCATCCGAGGTTAGCGCGACGATAAAGTCTCTATCCGGAACATAGCCCTCTCGCTTAAAGCGTATGAGATTCGCAATGAAGATGGCTCCCATGGCCTTGTCATCGATGGTGCCGCGACCGTAGTAATATTCGTCGTCTTCATTGAGCACGAAAGGATCGAGATTCCAGTCGGCGCGTTCTGCGGTCACCACATCCAGATGCGCCATCATCACGATGGGCTCCTTCGCGCCGGTGCCTCTATAGCGCGCAACCACATTGCCCTTGTGTGGCAAGGCGCCGCCGATGAAGATATCTTCCGCTGGGAACCCTGCTGCCTGCAACCACGCCGCCATGCCCTCAGCCGCGATGGTGTTGTTCTCCTCATCTACCGTGGACTTATACTCGATCAGCTCTTTGTAGATCTCGTACAGCAGCTCCCTGTCATCCTCCGGAATCGTGCGCTGCGCGTTGGCGGTCTGTACGACCAACAGGCTCAACACAGATAGTATCGTTAGGAGTTTTGCGCTTATTCGAATTCCCATTGTCTTGTTCTCACCGTATTCGTATTGCTATTCGTGAAGGGTCAATTTAACCTTACTAAGTATTGCCGCAGTTTTCTAGCATCAGAGGCTACATAGGATGAGTCTTGAACTCTAAATAGCAGACTCTTTGCATATAGCGCTCTAAACAGGACAACTCATAGAAATGTTAGTTTCCATTTTAATAATTATCGGACTCGTCGCTACAACAGTGGTAATTCACTACGAGGTGCTGCGATTACTCTGGGTAACTATACCGAAACTGAGGATGAGGCATCGGGTGAGGGTCATCATAGGAGTTTTCGGCACTATCTGCGGCCATATCATCGAGGTTTGGATATTCGGTCTCGCCTTCTATCTAATGATTAGCTACGGTGACTTTGGCAGCTTAGATGGAAGATTCGATGGCAGCCTGACCGACGCGGTGTATTTCTCGTTTACCAACTACACAACCGTAGGCTACGGAGATATCGAACCTAGCGGGCATCTGCGCTTTCTTGCCGGCATGGAGGCGATTACCGGTCTATCGCTTATTACCTGGTCCGCCTCCTTCATGTTTATGGAGATGATGAAGTTCTGGGAAGAGTAGCCGGCTTCTAAAGCTTAAGCTAACAAACTAAAAAAGGGCCATAAGGCCCCTTTTTATTGATGCATATGTATTCAACAACTACTGCTCTTCCATCTCCAGTCGACGTGCGCCAGCCAAGATGCCGGGCAACCCATAGTTGCCTTCATGGCAGGCATATTCATAAGGCTGTGTATCCGTCGCATTGAACGCCATCTCACCACTCCAAGCTTCGGTGTAGAAG
>Ga0316189_10003515_pt1 | contig 15186 bp, 16 predicted proteins | sample LowCovwburrow_MG_FD_204930 | JGI IMG/M metagenome (GOLD analysis project Ga0316189, IMG submission 204930) | Coastal sediment microbial communities from Maine, United States - Lowes Cove worm burrow | ecosystem: Environmental > Aquatic > Marine > Coastal > Sediment | place: USA: Maine... | reverse complement strand
GTTTTGCCGGATCCCATCAAACCATTCAAAGATCGCTTATATGGTTTAACCACAGAAGCGCATCGTCTGGGTAATATCCGTCAGGAACGCAGACCCAATAGTCGCTATTCATCCATCGAACAATGCCGCTATGAATTGCGCGCTACTGAAGAAATGTACCATCGACACAATATCCGCTTTCTCAATACAACGAATATGTCGGTCGAAGAAATAGCGGCCCGCATCGTCGAAGACACAGGCTTACACCGGGTTGAACAATCGGTTTAAGGCCATACCTAGTAGGTTGATAAAGGTTAACGCCTCGGTAGTTTTTGTATATCTCTCAATAACCCCGAGTTCATTACAGGGCAGGGAATGAAGGAATGCTCGAACAGGTTGAAATGACTGTTTTTGACCAGCACAAAAAAATGCCCAAAGGTTTTAGTCTTTGGGCAAAGTATCACCAGGATAATGACGAGCCCTGTTCCTTAGGCCGTCGAGGTTATACGATTAATTTAATTGCTGATTGAACGAATTTTGTGTGCTTGCAACCCTTTCGGGCCGTCGTCAATTTCGAATTCAATTTTTTGACCCGACGTGAGTTTTTTGTAACCATCCATTTCGATGGCCGAGAAGTGTACGAAAATATCAGCATCTTCGTTATCTTCTGTGTTTACAAAACCGTAGCCTTTTACATTACTAAACCATTTAACTGTACCAATAGGCATAAGAGTTCCTCTTAATTTTGAGAAAAATAAGTAATGAAGTTTAAATGTTTATCAATAGAAATTTTCTATTTATTTATAGCCGAAGACTATAAAAAACCTCTAAAATTCATCGATTCACCACGAAAGCAATGATAGCTTAGCCTTGAAATTATTCAAGCCCCTATTATTTAATAAATATAATTTATGAAAAATATCACTATGTCACACCAAGATTCTGATAATGAGAGCGATGACACAGTTTTGCTGGAACCGGCAAAGCCTAAACTTAAGAAGCCTCCAATGTACAAAGTCATTCTTTTGAATGACGATTTCACGCCCATGGAGTTTGTCGTCCACGTGCTAGAAGCTATTTTCGGTCACAATCGCGAGACCGCCACGCGTATTATGCTCAATGTTCATAAGAGCGGAAAAGGCGTTTGCGGCATTTTCACCAAGGATGTAGCTGAAACTAAAGTCACGCAGGTGAATAGTTACGCTAGAGAAAATAAACACCCGCTATTATGCGATATGGAAGAAAACTAGAATGCGTTGCCTCACAATGATGCGTTTCCAGGCCTTGCTAATATTCTGGCGAATTATGCGGAAATTTTGCGGTCATATAGGCTATATTCAAACTAATGTTAAATGAGTTATCCCGGAATAGACGATGTTAAATAAAGAACTCGAACACTCGCTCAATAAAGCATTTCATGTTGCTAACGAAAAGCGTCATGAATTTATTACGGTCGAGCACCTGTTACTGATGCTCATTGACAACGACTCGGCGGCAGCCGTTTTAGAAGCCTGTGGCGGCGATACCGGATTACTTAGAACCGAGTTAGAAATATTTGTCGACCAGAATACGCCACTGTTGCTGTCCGATGAGGACCGAGACACACAGCCAACACTTGGCTTCCAGCGTGTTTTGCAGCGTGCTTTATTCCATGTGCAATCCTCCGGCAATGGCGAGGTATCGGGCGCCAATGTGCTGGTAGCGATCTTTTCCGAGCAGGATTCACATGCGGTTTATCTATTGAACAAGCATAATATTGAACGCCTCGATGTCACCAATTACCTGTCTCATGGTATTACCCGCATTAACGAAGAAAACGAAGACGAGTCCTTTGCACATGAAAGCGATGCCTCAGTCGCTGAACCGCCCCAGGAAAACGTGCTTGAGAAATTTGCCACCAATCTCAATGCCCAGGCAATCGACGGAAAAATTGACCCTTTGATTGGACGAGATCATGAAGTAGAGCGTCTAATCCAGACCCTTTGTCGTCGTCGTAAGAACAATCCACTGTTAGTCGGTGAAGCTGGCGTTGGCAAAACAGCCATCGCCGAAGGTTTAGCACGAAGAATTGTCGAAGAAGAAGTCCCCGATATTTTACTCGACTGCACCATCTACGCGCTCGACCTTGGTGCATTAGTAGCGGGTACCAAATATCGAGGTGATTTTGAAAAACGCCTGAAAGGGGTGATTACGCAATTGACCAATGAGCCGGGTGCTGTTTTGTTTATCGATGAAATCCATACCATCATCGGTGCTGGTTCTGCTTCTGGTGGCGTCATGGATGCCTCTAATCTAATCAAACCAGTGCTCGCCAATGGAGATATCAAATGCATTGGTTCTACGACCTATACGGAATATCGTGGGGTGTTCGAAAAAGATCGCGCGCTGGCACGACGTTTTCAAAAAATAGACGTACCCGAACCCACGGTTGAAGAGGCCTATTTAATCCTGAAAGGTTTAAAGTCGAGATTCGAAGAACACCACAACGTTAAATATACGTTGCCTGCGCTGCGAAAAGCCACCGAATTATCATCACGTTATATCAATGATCGTCATCTGCCCGATAAGGCGATTGATGTCATCGACGAAGCGGGCGCAAGACGTCGACTGGTACCTGCCAAACAACGCAAGAAGACCATCGGTATTCACGATATCGAGGCAATCGTCGCTAAAATCGCCAGAATTCCCCCGAATACGGTCAGCACTAACGATCTGGAAATGCTCAAATATCTTGGCAAGAATCTTTCTCGGGTTGTATTTGGTCAGGATCAGGCGATTACCGCGCTGGATGCCGCGATTAAAATGTCGCGATCGGGTTTGGGCCGGGAGTCGAAACCAATTGGTTCCTTCCTGTTTTCAGGGCCTACCGGTGTCGGTAAGACCGAGGTCTGTAAACAAATTGCCAAGATTATGGGCGTAGAATTAATTCGTTTTGATATGTCAGAATATATGGAGAGACATACCGTATCACGTCTAATCGGTGCGCCTCCAGGCTATGTTGGATTCGATCAGGGTGGCCTGCTCACCGAAGAGATTAACAAACATCCGCATTCGGTTGTGCTGTTAGATGAAATCGAAAAAGCTCACCCCGACGTCTTCAATTTGTTATTGCAGGTTATGGATAACGGCACGCTTACCGATACCAATGGTCGCAAGGCCGATTTTCGCAATGCCATTTTGGTGATGACCACGAATGCAGGTGCGGAAATGATGAGTCGTGCCTCAATGGGCTTCACGCTGCAGGATCACACACTGGATTCTGGCGAGGCGATTAAAAAGACTTTCACGCCCGAGTTCAGAAACCGACTCGATGCGGTGATTCAGTTTAAAGCCCTGGATACAAAAGTGATTATGAATGTTGTCGACAAGTTCCTGATCGAGCTTGAGTCGCAACTTGAGGCCAAGAAAGTCAGCATGACCGTGACTGATCGCGCGCGCAGACTACTCGCCGAGAAAGGCTATGACCCGCAAATGGGTGCCAGGCCGATGGCTCGGGTTATACAGGATGAAATCAAGCAGGTACTGGCCGACGAACTCCTGTTCGGCGGACTCACCAATGGTGGTCACGTCAAAATTGACGCCAGCAAAAACAAGTTAGTCTGTAGAGTGAAGACAACCAGAGCCGAAAAGCAAACGGTTGAATAATTTGAGAGATGAAGTGGTTGGTGAGCGTTGTCTATCTTTCGCGAAAGGTTATACGTCCTTTACTCAGGTCATACGGCGTTAATTCGACAGTTACCGAATCGCCTGTGAGAATCCGAATATAGTGTTTGCGCATTTTTCCGGAGATATGCGCAGTCACGACATGTCCGTTTTCTAATTCAACTCGAAACATCGTATTCGGCAAGGTATCTTTAACCGTGCCGCGCATTTCAATATGGTCGCCTTTCGACATCCTGTAACCCTGTATTAAAAGAGGCGTCATTATGCATTTTTTTGTATTGATGGCAACTGACTTGTACTGCGGTCTTAAACGCTGTGATAATATGCGCTGGTTTTTTTTACACTAGTAAATTCAATGACAAAAGCAGCATATGTATTCCCTGGACAGGGCTCGCAATCGATTGGCATGATGAGCGACTGGGCTGAACATCAACCCGTTGTCGACGCCGTTTACGCCGAAGCATCCGCGACACTCGGTTATGACCTGTGGAAAATAGTCGCCGAAGGCCCTGATACCGAGCTTAATCAAACCGAAATAACGCAACCCGCCATGTTATGTGCCGGCGTTGCCAGCTGGCGAATTGCCAGCGAAGTTGACGGTCTTGCGGAAGTTCAGGTCATGGCTGGGCATAGCCTGGGAGAATATACAGCGCTTGTTTGCGCCCAAAGCATGGATCTCGCCAGTGCCGTTGCTCTGGTCGCCAAACGCGGTGCGCTGATGCAAACCGCGGTAGCAGCAGGGGAAGGCTCGATGGCCGCTATCATCGGTCTTGATGATGCGGGCGTTATTCAGGCCTGTAACGATGTTGATTCAGGCGTTGTTGAAGCGGTGAATTTCAATGCACCCGGTCAGGTGGTTATCGCTGGTAATAAACTGGCGGTAGAAAAGGCCATGGAAAATGCCAAAGCATTGGGGGCAAAACGGGCGCTGCCATTGCCCGTCAGTGTACCTTCGCATTGTTCGCTAATGCAGGGTGCGGCCGAACAACTCGCCGAAACACTAAATACGATTGATATCAAAATACCCGTGGTGCCTGTACTGCATAATCAAAATGCAGCCGTCGCAGAATCGGTGGAAGAAATCAGAAGCTTACTCAAAATGCAGTTGTATCAACCGGTGAAATGGGTAGAAACAGTGCAGAATATCAAATCTCAGGGAATCGACGATTTAATCGAATGCGGTCCGGGCAAGGTATTAAGCGGGCTCACGCGTCGAATCGATAAAACCATGCAGGGTCATGCCATTTATGACCAGGCTTCTCTGCAAAAAACACTCGAATCTTTTACATCATAATTAAAAACGGAGTCGATATTCCATGTTAACAGATCAAGTTGCGCTTGTTACGGGCGCCAGCCGCGGCATTGGCCAGGCGATTGCCAGGTCGCTAGGCGAGCAAGGGGCCATCGTGATTGGCACGGCAACCAGCGAATCTGGTGCGCAGAAAATTACTGAATCACTGCGATCGGCAGGCATTAAAGGTGGGGGCATGGTTCTGAATGTCTCCGACTCGGAATCGGTGAAAGATTGCCTGAGCAGAATTGCCGACGAATACGGTGCGCCTGACATACTTGTCAATAATGCAGGCATCACCCGCGATACCTTATTGATGATGATGAAAGACGAGCAGTGGGACGATATTATAAACACTAACCTGACTTCAATATTCCGCATGTGCAAAGCTGTTATTCGCGCCATGATGAAGAAACGTACAGGCCGTATTATCAATATCTCCTCCGTGGTTGGTTCAACCGGTAATCCGGGGCAAACCAATTATGCAGCGGCAAAAGCCGGATTAGTGGGTTTTAGCAAATCTCTGGCGCGAGAAATCGGCTCAAGAAATATTACTGTTAACACCGTCGCCCCCGGTTTTATCGATACGGATATGACGCGGGAACTACCCGAAGAGCAACGCGACAAACTCGCAAGTCAAATTCCATTAGGCCGACTGGGTAACGCCGAAGAGGTCGCTGCTGCGGTTATTTTTCTGGCTTCACCAGGTGCAGCTTATATCACTGGAGAGACTATCCACGTTAACGGCGGCATGTATATGCCCTAGAAAAAATGGCGATAGAATAAGCCGTTTTTTTTGATCAGATTAAAAATTTTGTTAATCGCTTTATTGATTGTGCAATTGCCGGAATAGCTCGATTTTGTCGGGTGATAAATACCCGTGGGTTTATCCTAATTAGACCAGATTAAGCTAACTTATTGTTTTTATTGAATAAAAAAAATGGAGACAATTCTGGCAACTCGTACAGGTTTTCAATACAATATCGCCACTTAACAAGCTATCGAATTAATAACCAGGAGAAACTCTCAAATGAGCTCTGTTGAAGAACGTGTAAAAAAGATTGTTGCAGAACAATTAGGCGTCAAGGAAGAGGAAGTAACGAATAATGCATCTTTCGTTGATGACCTTGGAGCTGATTCACTCGATACTGTCGAATTAGTCATGGCTTTGGAAGAAGAGTTTGAAACTGAAATTCCCGACGAAGAAGCCGAAAAGATCACCAGTGTTCAGCTAGCTATCGACTACGTCAACGCTAACCTATAACGAATACTGTTCACAAGCAATGCCGCTTATCATCTTAGTATGTTAGGCGGCTTTTTTTATTTGCAACCAGACTTCTAGCTAAGAGGAATTTATCTTGTCAAAACGTCGTGTAGTGGTAACAGGTCTCGGTTTACTAACTCCTGTTGGTAATACGGTTGAAGATTCATGGAAGAATATTCTTGCAGGTAAAAGTGGGATCGGTCCGATTACTGCCTTTGATGCGACAGGATTCTCGTCGAGAATTTCAGGATCGGTAAAAGATTTCGATGCGTCTTTGTATATATCGAACAAAGACATGAAAAAAATGGATACCTTTATCCATTACGGCCTGGCAGCAGGCATGCAGGCTCTGGATGATTCCGGTCTGGAAGTCACCGAAGCAAATGCAGATCGTATTGGCGTAGCTATAGGTTCTGGCATAGGTGGATTGCCAAGCATAGAACGCAACCGCGATGCTTTTGTCGCTGGTGGCCCACGGAAAATATCACCATTTTTTGTGCCCAGTTCTATTATCAATATGGTCTCGGGCAATCTGTCGATTATGCGTGGACTTCGCGGCCCGAATATCTCGATTGTCAGCGCCTGCACCACGGGTGCTCACAATATTGGCGATGCCGCCCGTATGATTTCTTACGGCGATGCCGATGCGATGGTAGCCGGTGGCGCAGAAATGGCTACATCGGCACTGGGTGTTGGTGGCTTCGCCGCCGCACGTGCCCTGTCAACCCGCAACGATGACCCTGAAGCCGCGAGCCGTCCCTGGGACAAAGATCGCGATGGTTTTGTTTTAGGCGATGGCGCCGGTGTTGTTGTCCTCGAAGAGTACGAAATGGCAAAAGCGCGCGGTGCGAATATTTACTGCGAACTAGTCGGTTATGGCATGAGCGGCGATGCTTATCACATGACCTCGCCATCAATGGGCGGCGAAGGTGCGGCGCGTTGCATGAAAAACGCCATGAATGACGGTGGTTTGAATCCAGACGACATCGATTATATCAATGCCCATGGCACATCCACGCCAGCAGGCGACGTAGCAGAAACGATGGCGGTCAAACTGGCCTTGGGCGATCATGCCCACCAGGTCGCAGTGAGTTCAACTAAATCGATGACCGGGCATTTGCTCGGTGCTGCTGGCGGTATTGAAGCCGTATTTTCAATCCTGGCGATTCGTGATCAGGTCGCGCCGCCGACGATTAATCTAGATAACCAGGATCCAGAATGCGATCTCGATTATGTGCCCAATACTGCGCGGGAAATGCCATTGAACGTCTCCATGTCGAACTCCTTCGGTTTTGGCGGCACTAATGGAACCTGCATTTTCAAGAAGATATAATTTGAACAATAAATCGGTATTGAAGAGGCTGAGTCTATAAAATCAGGTTCTTCGATTACTGTTCCAAGAGTCAGTCGGCACACATAATGGTATTCAAACTTGTAAAGAAAATTACCATTTTAGGATTGCTGATACTAATCCTCGCGGTTAGTACGCTATCCTATCAACTGATTCGATTTCAATTCGAACCCATCAATATCAGCACTGAAAACCAGAGCTTTACAATAAAGTCTGGCAGTAATATCAAATCGATAGCGCAGAATTTAAGTCTCGAAAAAATCATCGACGACCCCTGGCTATTCATTCTCATGGCTAGAATCAAGGCTGTAGATACCGAAGTCAGGGCAGGGGAGTACCGGTTAATACCGGGTAGTACTACTGCCGATTTGCTGGAAACCTTCACCAAAGGTGTGTCGATACAATACAGCTTTACCATTATCGAGGGCTGGACCTTTCGACAAATGTTAGCCGAAATGGCAAAGAACCCGCATTTAATCAATACCTTGCAGGCAAAGACCGATGAAGAAATTATGGCGGCGATCGGCCAGCCCGATCAGCATCCCGAGGGACAGTTCTTTCCCGATACCTATAGCTTTCCAAAAAACACCACCGATGTTGCTTTCCTCAAACGTGCTTATCAGTTAATGCAACAACACCTGACTTACCAGTGGCAGAATCGTGGTGAAAATATCGCCGTCAAGTCCAGTTACGAGGCTTTGATTCTGGCGTCAATTGTTGAAAAGGAAACCGGTGCCGCGTTTGAACGCCCACTTATCGCGGGCGTTTTTACACAGCGCCTCAAACTTAATATGCGTTTGCAAACCGATCCTACGGTTATCTATGGTATGGGCGATGCCTTTGACGGCGATATTCGTTTTCGCGATCTAAAAAAAGACACGCCGTATAACACCTATACGCGCAAGGGTTTAACACCGACACCCATTGCATTACCGGGTCTGGATGCGATAAAGGCAGTTTTACATCCCACCGATACCAAAGCATTGTTCTTTGTGTCGAAAGGCGATGGTACGCATTATTTTTCCGAAACATTGAAAGAACACAATAGCGCGGTAAGTAAATATCAGCTCAATGGGCGCAAGGCCAAACGTCAATCGACCTCAGGATCTGAATAGTGTCGAAGCCAAACAATATGATCGTCATTGATGGTGTCGATGGTGCCGGTAAAGGCGTGCAGAGCAAGCGTTTGCTTCAATCGATGCAAGAGGCTGGGATGGAAGTGATACCGACCCGCGAACCTGGTGGTTCACCGGCTGCCGAAGATATTCGTAAAATCCTGGTCGAAGGCGAGCCAGAAAAATGGGATAGCATGACCGAATTGCTGCTCATGTATGCTTCGAGACGGGCGCATTTGCGTGACACCATCTGGCCAGCGATCGAGGCCGGTAAATGGGTGATCAGTGATCGCTTTGCCGACTCTAGCCGAGCTTTTCAGGGGATCGCAGGTGAATTAGGCCTGGAGCTGGTCGAGCAAATCCATCAAATCGTTGTCGGCGACTTCGAACCAGGTCTGGTTTTAATCCTCGATATACCGGAGTCTATTGCCCTGGAGCGAGCAGCATTGCGTGGCGGTAACGAAGATCGTTTCGAGAAAAAAGGTGCCGATTATCATGCCAAAGTTCGTGAAGCCTACCGGCAGATTGCTTTTGGTAATCCCGATTTATACCGTTTGATCGATGCCAATCGAGGCATAGACGAAGTTAGCCAGCAGATTCTTAAAGCCGTTAATCAACATTTCAACCTCGAGCTGGTATCTGGCGATGGCAGCTGAAGCTAAGAAGGAAATTGAATCGGCAGTTATAAAGCCCAGTTGTCTGCCCTGGTACAGACCCTTTTTGCAGCAGATTACCGAACTCCATCAGCAACAGCGCCTACCACATGCGATTTTGATGTCGTTACCGGGAGAAGCCGACGAGCTCGAGTTTATCTGGCATCTGTCGATGGTATTGCTTTGTCAGAATACACAGACCGAGCGCCCCTGTGGTGAGTGTTCTTCCTGTCATTTAATGTTGTCGAATACTTATCCGGATTTCAAACTGGTTGGGCTTGAGCATGATGAAAAAACAAAAAAACTTAATAAAAACATAAAAATAGAACAGATACGTGAAGTCATACATGAAGTTTATTTGACACGTAGTTACGATAATTTAAAGATAATTGCGATATATCCCGCAGACAAAATGAGTCATGCCGGCGCCAATAGTTTGTTAAAAACACTGGAAGAACCCGCCGCGAATGTTTTCATTGTGCTGGCCACGCATAACCCGGGTAAAATTCCAGTGACACTTCGCAGTCGCTGTCAGCATTGGAATCCAGCCCTGCCAAATCCAGATGAATCGCTAAACTGGCTTCAGTCACAGGGCATGGCTGACGAACTCGCACGTCAGCACCTCGAACTGGCTAACAACGACCCGATTCTGGCTTTTAAATTAAATTCTATCGGATATCTGGAAATCGTCGCTGACTTTAAGCAACAGTTTTCCCGTTATCTGAAAAATCAGATCGATGTGACCCAATTAACACAGAAGCTGACGACTTACGAACTTGCCATCGTTCGGCGCTTAATTTCGATGGTCATCAAAGCCTATTGTTATCAGTACAGTGGATTTCAGGGACAGCAAGCTACACCGGGGACGACCAACAAGGCCGCGGCCCAGGCAATGATTGCGTTGTTGGCGGAAACCGAACGGCAATTAATGACAGAAGAAAACAATCTCGATATTAAACTTCAGCTGGAAGACGTGCTAATATCAGTCAAACAGATTATTACTCGGAGTCACCATTAATGGCCGCACCAAGCCAGGGCATCCTGTCTCTCAATATCAAAGATAAAAGCGCGCTTTACGCGGCCTATATGCCTTACGTAAAGAACGGCGGTTTGTTTATTCCGACTAACAAAAAGTATTCACTGGGTGATGAAGTTTTCATGCTTTTGAGTCTCATGGAAGACAAGGAACGCTTGCCAGTTGCTGGAAAAATCATCTGGGTAACACCGCAGGGCGCGCAGAGCAATAAGGCCGCCGGCATAGGCGTGCAGTTCAGCGCCCAGGACAACGGTACCACACGCAATACCATAGAAGGCTATCTGGCGGGCGCCTTGCAGGCGGATCGACCCACTCATACGATGTAGGTTAAACGCCAGCAATCAATGTTTTTCGATTCTCATTGCCATCTAGATCGTATCGACCTGGATGATCACGACAGTAGTTTTCAATCCCTGCTCGACACCATCCGCGCCGCGAGTGTGACGCGGATGCTGTGCATTAGCGTTAATCTGGAATCATTCGACTCAATGTACGATTGCATCAAATCGGAGCCCGATATTTTCTGCAGTGCAGGTGTGCACCCGGATTATGAAAAAGTACAGGAACCCGATGTCGCTCGACTTTGCCAGTTAGCGCAAAAGGACAAGGTAGTCGCCATTGGCGAAACCGGCCTCGACTACATGAATGCAGATGACGATATGCAGTGGCAGCGCACGCGATTCGTCACTCATATCGAAGCTGCCAAACAAGTTGGCCTGCCTTTGATTATTCATACCCGCAATGCGAAGCAGGATACAATCGCTTTGTTACGCGAACACGATGCCGAGCGAGTAGGGGGCGTGATGCATTGTTTCACCGAAGACTGGGAAATGGCGAAAGACGCTATCGATTTGAATTTTTATATTTCGATTTCGGGCATAGTGACCTTTAATCAGGCCAGCAATGTGCGTGACATGGCCCGGCAAATTCCCCTCGACCGATTGCTGATAGAAACCGATTCACCCTGGCTCTCGCCAGTGCCTTTTCGGGGTAAAACCAATCACCCGGGTCGAGTGCCACTGGTCGCTGAAAAACTCGCCGAACTTCGCGGCGAAAGTTTGCAGGAGCTTGCGCAGGCTACCTACGAAAACGCCAATCGGTTATTTAACCTGGACTGAGCTGATCGACTCAATCGCGCGTTTTCACCAGTTTCCAGCCCTTCACCGGATTAAACCGATCGCCATACTTAGCACCGTATTCTGTCATCGATTTGTTGATCGAATCGACGCCTTCACGCAAACTATAGTTTAACGGACCACCTCGGAACGGCGCAAAGCCAGTACCAAATATGATACCCGCATCGAGTAAATCTAAATCGTCGACGATGTTTTCATCGAGACAGCTTGCGGCTTCGTTCAACAGGCGAAACAGGAGACGATTGCGGATCATTTTCTGATCGCCCAAATCGGCATCGCGATTTTTCTGCGCTTTACCTTTCTTGTATTGATAAAAGCCACTGCCTGTTTTCTTGCCCAGCCTTTTGTTTTTAATGTATTTGTCCAGACCCGCTGGCACTTCGATGTCGTAAGCCTTCGAGAGGTTTTCGGCGACCGAATAACAGATGTCGAGGCCGACCGTATCCGCCAGTTCTACCGGTCCCATGGGCATGCCAAAATCTAATGCGGCTTTATCGATAGCCTCGGCGCTGACACCTTCGTCATGCAGGAAGATCGCTTCAACCAGGTAAGGCATCAAAATACGGTTAACCAGAAAACCCGGCGCGCTTTTTACCGGCAGGGGCAGCTTGCCGATATGCAGGGTAAAGGCAATGGCGCGCTCGATCATTGTTTTCGACGACTGTTTGGTGCGTACAATTTCGACCAACGGCATCATCGCAACCGGGTTAAAGAAATGGATGCCTAGCAGACGAGTCGGATCCTTGAGCACGGTTGCCAGCTCTTCTAGCGGAATACTCGAGGTGTTGGTGGCAAGCACCGCGTCGGCCTTCATACGTGGTTCGATGTTACGGTAAATATCGTGTTTAGCCTCGAGATTTTCGAAAATGGCCTCAATAACCACATCCGCTTTTTCAACACCATAGCCATTGCAATCGGGAACTAACCGATCAAGCGCGGCATTACGCTCATGGGTTGTTTTGAGACGACGCGTAAACAGTTTGTGGGCGCTAGCAATGGCTTTACTCAGGTATTTAGGTTCCCTGTCCTGTAAAGTCACGGTGAAACCGCGCAAGGCGCACCAGGCCGCAATATCACCACCCATAACGCCGGCACCGATCACATGCACATGCTTTGGTTTGAAGGATTTTTTACTGCCGAGTCCTTTCAACTGGGTTTGCAGGAAAAATACCCGAATTAAATTGCGTACCGTATCACCCTGGATGAGCCGAGCGACTGAATTTGCCTCCTCTTCCATCATGCGTTTTTTGTTGCCGTAATACTGACACCAGACATCAAGCAGCGCATAAGGAGCCGGGTAGTGTTGTTTCGCGGCTTTTTTGGCGACCTGCTTTTTCATGTAGCTGGAAAGCAGACTGCGGATGCCGGGTAAGGAAAGTAATTTGCCCAGTAACGGCATTTCCTGTTTGGCCGGTTTCCTTAAAACCATTTGTTGCGCTGCACGCTCAATCTGACGTTTCGGTTGAACCAGATCGAGCAGACCGATGGTTTTAGCCTGTCGCATTGACAGGGCTCGCCCGGATAACATCATTTCAAGTGAATGAATCGGGTTAATGATTGCGGTCGAACGCACAACGCCACCGAAAGCGGGATGAATACCCAGTTTCACTTCCGGCAAACCAATTTTGCTCGAAGTGCTTTCGAGGCCGATACGATAATCACAGGCCAGTGCCAGTTCAGTACCGCCACCCATGCAAAAACCTTCGATCATTGCCAGCGTCGGGCAGGGCAGTGACTCGATACGGCTAAATACATTCTGCCCGCGTTTGATCATGATCAAGGCTTCCTGCTTATTAGTAACCGTGAGGAATTCTTTCACATCGGCACCGGCGATAAACCCGGATGGTTTGCCCGATCTAAAAATAACAGCGCGTGGCGCATCTGAGATAATCTGATCGATGAGCACATTCAGTTGATCTAATACCGAACTCGAGAGGACATTGGTATCGGTGTCCTGCTTGTCCAGAGTTAGCCATAAAACGCCCTGTTCATCGGTATGGGTAGTCCAGTCGGTTATGGAATCACTCATTTAATTTGTCTCCCGCTCGATGAGCATAGCGCCGCCCTGGCCGCCGCCAATACAAAGCGATGCAATACCGCGTTTAGCATTTTGTTTTTCCAGGGTTTTCGCCAGATGCAGAACGATTCTTGCGCCGCTGGTACCGACCGGGTGCCCAAGGCTGACACCACCTCCATGAATATTCAGTTTGTCGTGCGGGATCTCGCCGATAACCGATCGCAGGCCAAGATGCGTTTTACAGTAATCCCTGTCATTCAAAGCCGCGACGACAGCCAGCACCTGGGCGGCAAAAGCCTCGTTGATTTCCCAGTAGTCAATTGAATCTAGCTTCAGGCGTTGTGCTTTGAGCAGGGGGGCGATAGCGTGTGCCGGGCCCAGCCCCATTTCCGCGGGTGATAAGGCGGCCCATTCGGTCGAGACCAAACGTGCCAGCACCGGTAAATCATGTTTTTCGACAGCATTTGCGCTGGCGAGAACAAGTGCCGCGGCACCATCGGTAATTTGAGCACTATTGCCGGGCGTCACCAGACCGTAAGGTTTGTCGAAAGCAGGGCGCAAGCTACCGAGTTTATCCATAGTAGAGTCGGGTCTGACACCATCGTCGAAGTCATAGACATTGCCCTTGCTGTCAAAAATAGGCTCAATTTCGCTTAAATCGCCGTTCTTGTGGGCATTATGTAAGCGCAAGTGACTATCCATGGCGAATTGATCCATCATTTCTCGACTAATATTAAAACGATAGGCAATTTGCTCTGCGGTCTGCCCCATGTTCATGCCGACAACCGGATCGGTTAAACCTTTCAATAAAGCGATAACAGGTTTCAACAGCGCCGGACTGAATTCGGTGAGCGTTTTTGCTTTGGCAGAAATAGATTTCGACCCCCACCATTTCGCTAACCAGTTCACCATGTTGTCATGCAGCAGCAATGGCGCACGGCTCATTGCCTCAATGCCGCCAGCCAATACCAGGTCAGAACGTCCGCTGGCAATCGATAATGCCGCGGAATCCAGTGCCTGCATGCCCGAGGCACAATTACGATGGACTGTGTAAGCTGGCACCTTGTCGCCACAGCCAAGCCTGAGCGCAACAACTCGCGCAATATTGGCTTCGTCGGGTCCCGGCATTGTCGAACCCATAATGACTTCATCCAGATCTTCGGCGGCAAACGGCATGCGCTGTAAAACCGGTCTGGCGGCAAATATGCCGAGTTCAGCATGTTTAAACGGACCGGGTTTTCCGCGTGCTTTTAGAAACGGCGTACGACTACCATCGACGAGATAAACCGGCCGGGCGTATTTTTTACTTTTAGAAGCCATGAACTTCTTCCTGAATGGATTTAAGTGGCATAGTTTTAATCGGCATTACTCAGTATTAATGCATGCATAGTAGCTGATCGTATTAAAGTTTCAATATGAAACTAATAATGTTGCGTTATGAAAAATAGTAACATATCGAGGTAGTCTAGAGACTGAGGGTTTAGTTTAGAGGCACCGTATATATGTATGCGTATAATGTATATTATGTAAAGTTATAAATTGACGAACTTGCCCCATCGAGATCATCGACGGCAAGCAATACATGATCCCGACCGAGTACGGCAATAGCTTGGTTATCTACTGTAAAGACTTAGTGGATGAAAAATATCACGACAATTAAACCGGTATTCCCGTCACCCAA
>Ga0316189_10003514_pt1 | contig 15188 bp, 15 predicted proteins | sample LowCovwburrow_MG_FD_204930 | JGI IMG/M metagenome (GOLD analysis project Ga0316189, IMG submission 204930) | Coastal sediment microbial communities from Maine, United States - Lowes Cove worm burrow | ecosystem: Environmental > Aquatic > Marine > Coastal > Sediment | place: USA: Maine... | reverse complement strand
ATCAGCAACAACCTGAACCGTCCCGACTTTTCCAGAGACTCCAGCCTATGAATGGACCGGGTCATGGGCGAGGAAGCAGAATCGGCAATTAGCCTGGATGATTCGCGGCGCACAATCGGCGGTACAAAGAGCCTGCCGGGTTGCGTCGTACTCAGTGGGCCATGCGGGAAGTTCGGTGATTCACAGAGCGCTGCTGATAAACCAAGGTAAGGCGCACACTGCAGGGAATGGCAGGCCCTTTCCAAGGGGTGCGACGCAACATTGGCTCATCAGCGACGCTCCCTGCGGGCCAGCCCACTAGTCGGCAAGTGAAGCCAGCGTCAGACTCTCGGTCCCGCACTGCGACAGCGACGATGTACCCGGACCGTGAGAATAGATGAAGTTACCCTCTTTCAAGGCATCGATCATTGGCCTGGCAACATCGACACGTACCGCCGGGCAGCCCCAGGAACGCCCAAGCCGACCCACGCGTGCAGCGGAGCGGGGATCAACATAAGCAGCACCGTGCATAACGATCAGGCGGCGCATCGCCGCTTCATTGAAACCCTTGCTGAGGCCGTGCAATTTCAGTGAGTATCCATTGGCCCCATGATATGTGGCGTCGGTAAGAAACAGGCCCAGACTCGTCTGGTGACTGCCAACACGGTTAGAGAATACTTTCGGGATGTCGTGACCGGACTTTTTACCGTGAGCGACATGCTCTTCGAACAGCAGCTTTTCTGCCTCCAGATCCAAGACCCACATTCTTTGCTGTCGTGAGGGAATGGTGTAATCGATGATGGCGAGGCGCCGGGCATTGACGCCAACACCACGGCTTTGCGCGCATTTCATCGCGCCCACAGCCTCTTCGATAACATTGGAACGGATACTGGGTGCCAACCGTGAAATCAGTGCCACTTCGTCCGCCTGGACCGGCAGGGCGAGTATGGTGCCGAGTGCCAGTACTCCGGCGATCCGCGTCAGAAATGAAGATACGTAAGACAAGGGATTCGATCCGATATGGTTGCCATCGTCACACCGAGTCTGCTGACAAACTTTCAGAAATTCTTGACCGGGTGCGCCAAGCACTTGTCCGCAGATGCCAATCGGGGTGCTGTTCTTCATAGCGTATAAATCGATGCCTACGGTGCCACTGCATTTTCGTGTCAAGGCGTATTCGAATCCCGGGACGGCATATCAGGCAGGGTGTAGAAACGTACACTGGCGTCATCTGAATTGGTGATCATAAACCGGCCGTCGGGCGACAAGGCCAGGCGCTGGCCACAAAGTTCATGCTTCCTGAATCCCACGAGGGTTTCACCGGTATCCGGATCGAGCAGCAAGACAGCACTGTCGGTCTGGCGGCTGATGGATGCCACATAGGGGCCATCGCCGATGAATGCCAGGTGATTGACAATCCCCCGGTGAGCGGTGGGGATCACCTGCAGTTCGACGCCATCAGCCGACCAGCTGAACAGGTCGAACCATCCACTGCCCAGCAATTTTCCGTCGATGGGATCGAACACCAAGGAACGCGCATGGCTTGATGGCGACTGAAGCCGTTCGGGAGGATGGCCATCAGGCCAGCGCCAGACACGCCCGGCATAGTCACCAGCCGCAAACAGCGCTCCAGACCTGTCGGTTGCGACAGCGGTGATCCTACGGTTTGACAACGCCCAGTAGCCCAGTCTCTCTCCCTCGACGCTCCAGTGGCTCACCTGGCCATCGGCGTGACCAAGAATCACGCTGCGCGAACCGCCACCCGGGTGGAAACTGGTCACCGCCGACCCGACGGCGAATGACGTCAACAGGCGCCCACTGCCGTCCCAGATGCGAACGAAGCCATCGTGCCCTGTGCTCAACAGCCTGTTGCCCTCGGGCAGAAACATCAGGCCGCTCAGGTCGCCGTGGGAGGTCATCCAGGCTGCCACAGGCGCCCCCCCTGGCAATTGCCACAGACGGATTCTGCCGCCCCAGCCCCCGCTGGCCCCGATACGGCCATCCGGTGAAATGGCAAGAGCGTTGCCACCAGAATGCGCATCATCAATGATCCGCGTCGGTTCAAGCCGGGATTGTTTGGAAGCGCAGCCGACGGTCCCGAACGCCACAAACACACCAAGCGCCAGCATCAGCAGAGCTTCGCTGCAGTACCAACCGGTCGATGAACGAGATGTCCCGCAGGCGCGCGTGACGCGATACCCTCCGAATACCCCGACTCTGTCTGCCACACACCGCTCCAAACCGGTCACCCCTCAGGCTCTGACTCACGGAATTCATTCGCCGAATTGGACCCCATTGAAGCACCGCCAATACAAGGTCGCTCGGACAGGGCCGCGAAGATAACACGTAGGATCCGTCAGTAGGCATGGGCAGGCGCGGGGATGCCGGGGACAAGAACGCCTAAAAACCGGTTTCGTCAGCCGAAATCCCGCTTGTCACACCAGCAGGCGTAACCGCAAAAAACCAGGGGGCGAATGCGCGCCCTGAGCCCTTCATCCAGACTGGCATTGCGCATGCACATGCAGCGCCACGTTCCGAGTTTCAGCAACAGCGCGGGGGTTCCAGCGGACTTCAGCATGTCATGTGTTCCAAGGGGTGATCCGTCACCGTGAGGCCAGAGGTTCAATTCGCCGCGGGACGCCAAAGACCCGCCGCAAACAATCAGCATTTACTTATATACAAATTCCATGCCATACCCTCAAGGTGCTGGAAAACCGTGTTCGAAAGGGTCGTGCGGGACAGGGTTGGGCCGGGATCGTCGGCATATCACGACACCCGGGCCGCGAATCGCGCACCACAAGATGCCCGACACACAGACAAAGGGGGAAAGCGAAGTACCGATTCGGCTATTTCAGCGCGACAACTTCGCTGACAATTCTGCGCATCGACCCGGCGGTATGCAGCAGAAGGTCCAGATAACGGGCCCTCCGATAGCGCTCCGCTTCGTGCGGATCAGCCTGTCCGGACGCGCTGTCATCGATCGTATTCAGCGCCTCGAGGTTGACTGCCGCATGGGCGCTTTCGGTGGTCTGCTTGCTTGCACCGATATTGGTCTTGATCCACGACTTGGCGGCGCCCTTCTTCATTCCTGCAAACTCGACCAGCAGCTCAAACACGGCCGCCAACTCCACCGGGTCATGCGCCGTTGCCTTGATCTGGTACCTGTAAACGTACAACGCACGTTCGAGCGAGATGCCCAACTGCACGTGATTCCATAGGCAGTCGGCGTGAAACTTGGCCAACGTCGGATGGAGGTCACCCCGGGTGAGACCCAGAGATATGGCGCGCAACAACTCGCGCCCCGCTGAAGCATCACCTGCCTCGGCACGCTCGATGAGGTCTAATTCGGCGGGCGTCGCGTCGTCGCGCGCGGAGGGATCGTCACTCATACCCCCACCCTCCAGGCCCCGGACGGGTCGCCGCTCATTCGACGAAACCGATCAGTCCGTCGCGGTAACACCACTTTACGCTGCTTCATCAGTCCGCCCATATCGTATATACGCACCGACGTATCAGGTTCGCGGTGCAGCGCTGCCGGCTCATTTCATGTCAATGGCAGGGGATTGTTACCTACTGATGACAAAGACTAAAGCCCCACAAGCAAAAGGGTCACGGACAGACTGCTTATTAAGCGCCAATTTCCCTCTAATTACAGCAAGTTAACTTCAGCCCACAAGACTTGCGGTGGATATTGGGTGCTGCCCGTCCGAGCGTTTGCGCATACACTGCATACTGAATGACCGTTAACCCCATTCGGACCCGCGGTTCCGGAGCATGCATGCGTTGTTCTATATTCCTATCCTTGTTTTGTCTGATCATCTGCGCACCCGCCATTTCCGAGGAAACGGTGGTCAATATGCCGCAACTGAATCAGCTGAACCGGGCCAGCCAGCAGGAACTCCGTAATATCCAGTCCGTTCCCGACCCTTCCGAGCCAGTACTCACACCGAGCAGACCCTGGAGATCGGGGTCAAGCTCACTGGATCGTCGCCAACAGGCTGAGCAGGGCGTATTACAGGAGAGCCAGCGGCGGGAGCTGTTGATGGAGAAGCAACGTGCGAAAACAGCCCCGGGCACCGGATACCCCCGTCGCCTGAATGCCATCGATCAGCAGCGCCGGTATCAACGGCAACAACAAAACCAGCTGAACCGGTTCCGGACCCAGCAGGGCGTCAGGACCCGCTGACAGGCCAACGCGGTCACCCGCTCAACAAACGACCTCTAGGTCTTGAACTGGCTCAGGAGTGTGCGCAGGTTTTCGCCAAGCTGTGCCAGCTCACTGCTGGCCAAGGCGGTTTGCTCACTGCCGGTGACGGTACGTTCCGCGAGTTCCGCGATATGCACCACGTTGCGGTCCAGTTCCGCAGCTACGCCTGTCTGCTGTTGGGCCGCGCTGGCAATCTGAGTATTCATGCTGGTGATGTTCGCCACCAGATCCACGATACTGGCGAGTGACTGGTCTGCCTCAGCTGCGTGATCAAGGGTCTCCCGGGTCATACTGCGGCCGCTCTGCATGACGGAAACAGCTCTGCCGGCCTCACTCTGCAGACGCTCGATCATCGCCTGTATCTCTTCAGTCGATTCCTGGGTACGGCTGGCCAGGGTACGCACCTCGTCCGCGACCACGGCAAAACCCCTGCCCTGCTCGCCAGCACGTGCGGCCTCGATCGCGGCATTCAAGGCGAGCAGGTTTGTCTGCTCCGCGACACCGCGGATCACCCCCAGCACCGAGCCGATATTTTCCGACTCCGACTTGAGCGTATCGATGACACCGCCGGCGGTTCCTATCTCGTCAGCAAGCTGCTCCATCGAGCCCACGGCCCGTCCCATCATCTCCCTTCCCACCGCGGCCGCTGCGTCGGTCTTTCGTGCCGCATCGGCGGCGTCGGCCGCATTGCGTGCAACGTCCTGTGCCGAGGCACTCATCTCGTTGACCGCTGTTGCGACCTGGTCTGTCTCGGCACGCTGAGCAGCAGCGGCGCTGGAGTTTTCCCGGGTGACGGCGGATAACTGCTCGGCCGCGGTAGCCAACTGGGAGGTGGACTCGCCGACCGAGCCGACAATGTGTCGCGTCTTGGCGACGAACTGATTGAAATGACCGGTCAATGCGGTGACCTCATCGTCGCCCTCGCACGGCAGTTCCTGCGTGAGATCGCCATCACCCGAGGCCACCTCGCGCATCGCGTCCGAAGTCACGGAAATCGGTCGAGCGATGCTCCGTCCGATCCAGTACAAAGCTGCCACGACCAAGATCACGAGCAGCAGTGCAAACAAACCGACCGTCGAGGCCGTCTGCCAGAAGCTCTGTTTCACGTCATCGACATAGATACCCGACCCGATGATCCAGTCCCAGGCGGGAAAGCCCTGGACGTAGGACACCTTGTCCACAGGCTCCTCGTGCCCTGGCTTGGACCACTGGTAATTGACGGTGCCGGCACCGTCAGCTTTGACCACAGACACCATGTCGCGAAACAGGAAAGTACCCGCGGGATCCTGAAAATCATCCAGCGGCTTGCCATCCAGCTTCGGTTTGAGCGGGTGCATGATCATGCGCGGGTGCATATCGTTCACCCAGAAATAGTTGCCACCGTCGTAGCGCAGAGTCTTCAAGGCCCCTAGCGCCGCACTCTGTGCCTGCTCGCGGGTCAGGCGCCCCGCTGTTTCGTCCGCATGGTAAGACTCGACAAGGCTGAATGCTGTCTCCACCAGCTTGCGCGTCTGCAGCCTCTTTTCGTTCATCAGGCCGGATTCAAGGATGGAAAGGGTCATACCCACGGTCGCCAGGCTGCCCAGAACCACTACCAGTATCAGCAGTGACAGGCGATGGCGTATCTTCAGTCTTCTCAGGATGTTCATAGGTGTGACCCTTCCGTCAATAAGCACAGTAGGCAGAGAACAATCCCATTGAATGTTCACCTGCGCCTTGGCCAGATATCGGCAAGTGCAGGCATTTAATTAATTTAAGATAGGACTCCGGCCCCTAGCATGGGTACTGCAGCTGATATAGCGGACCCAATCGGACAACCGCGATGAGACTTGTTTCGGATCGGTTTGCGGAATCGCAATGACTGCAGGGCGTCCAGAGCTGAGACTGCAGCCGTGTGCCGTGACTCCCAAGGCAACGCACATCCTCCAAATTTGCCCCGCCCCCCGGCGGGGCATTTTTTGCGCATGCGCACCCGCGCGTCGCGGCTGTCCAGTCGCTAGCGTCGCAGGTTGACCGAGGCACCCCGGCCCGGCCGGTAGGGAGTCGGCACGGGTGGACGCGGCCTGACCACCGGCGGACGAGGCCGGTATGCCGGATGATCCGGCTCCCATAGTCCGGGCGGCCGCCGCGGGGGTTGCAGCTCTGGTCGGCCCGGCCTGTGACCCGGATGACCCGGATGATGGATCGGGGGGCGCGGGCGAATAGGTCGCAGATAACCCCAGCCAGAGCCGCCCGACGGGTACTCCGCGGCCTGTTCGCGGGCATCCAGTTCACGCTTGCGCAAATAATATTCCTGTTCCTGCCAAGCCCTTTCCCGCCGCTCTCGCTCGAGATCCCGGCGGTTGGCCTCCAGCCGTCCGAGTTGGTTAAGGATTGAATAGGGATCCTGGTCGGCCGCCAGCTCGGGGGCCGCAAAGGTCGGCATGCTGAGTTCTTCCACATCCCCTTCGTCCGTCGGTGGAGGACGATCGCCGAAATGCTGGCGCCCCTCGCTATCGGTCCAGCGGAACAGCGAATTGGCGTAGACCTGGGTCACAGGCCCGGTGGCCAGCAGGGCCGCCAGCAACAGAAATCGCAATCCGTGAAGCCTCATGCTCGGTCTCCTCTCGTTAACCGCGTATGCCGTGATCCTCACAACTTTAACCAGCCCCAGCGAATTGACCAACAGTCATGACTTAATTGCCGCACAAGATTTTCATTCCGCAGCCGATGCCATCTGTGTCAGGATTCACAGATTAATGATCAATTTCACCTATTCTTCTCCTCGTCGGGAATCAGGAGTCGGCACTTGAAAAAGCTAGCGATAATTGGATTTGCGGTATTGTTTGCGGCCTGCGCGCCCAACGAGACGAAGACCGTAGCGGAAAAAGGCACCACCACCCAGGCAAAGAAACCACAGCGATTTGACGGGCTGTCCAGGTTGGCGCTGGGGGTCGCACCGGAAAGGGATGGCATCCGCGACCCGTTCCGTTACGACCGCGCCATCAGCACGACCAACGTGAATGGTCTGCGTTACTTTTTCTATCGGCCCGAACGACAGCGCTCGGTGGTGGGCTTCGCCTTCCTGAATGACGGCTCGACGACCGTCAACCCGGTCGGCCTCAAAAGCAAGGGCCCGCGGCGGGAGTATGCGTTCCACTTCGCCGACCGCGCACGTGAAAATATCTATCTCGCGGTCAATGACGACGTGAAGATCTCCGGCCGATTCAGTCATGACAATATGTTTCGCGAACTGCATTTCTTCCCACGCAAGCAGTTGCCATCGATGGAACTGAAGCCTGGCGAGGGCGTGATAGAAGTCACCCTGCCGACCGGTGAAGAGGTGCTATTCGATCAGGACAGCAAGGAGCTGGTCGGCGGAGCATTGAAAGAGGCGCCAATCGATTTCAATCGCAGTCGGCACCTCCGGCGAAATCCCGAGGTCCGCTACCAGGGCCAGTTCCTGGCGATCACCGTGGCACAGCGCGGTGAGGCCCCTCGTAGGGCAAAGGTGTGGGGGCAACGCAAATTCGCGGAAGTTCATTATCCAGCTAAGTACTCCAAAGTCTGCAAACTGTCACCGGGGCATATCTGGGACCAGAAGCCGGCGCCGGGAGACAACGACCCCAAGCTGACCATGCTGCATCGATCGGATGCCGAATTGTTCGCGGTAATTGAACGCCGCTGCGGTTGGGACCTATCGGAGCTCAAAGACGGCTCGCCCAGGATTGCGGACGTGGGCACTTAAGCGATCTGGGGTTTGGCAATGGGTCGCCAGACCCCAGATTCAGAACTTGATAATTAATTGAGGAAGATCAAAGCGGGGTTCCCGGCTATCGACCACACTTCTTGCATGCGCCGCACTTGTTGCATCTGAATTGAGCGGCGTGGGATCTCACTCCTCCTGACTATTGATTTTACCCGTCGCATTGCGGCGGGTTTTTATTTTGGCCCAAAAAACGCCATATATAATCAACAGGTTGACGCGCGCCCGCCCGCGCCCGACCACCCGATATTGACCGGACAGGATCAGGCGACATCGATCTGCTCAGACAGGTAGACGTCCTGTATGGCATTGAGCAACGCCACTCCCTCCTGAATGGGTTTCTGAAACGCCTTGCGCCCGGAAATCAGGCCCATACCGCCGGCGCGTTTGTTGATCACCGCCGTGCGCACCGCCTGGTGCAGGTCGTCCTGGCCCGACGGGCCGCCGGAGTTGATCATGCCGATCCGGCCCATGTAGCAATTGGCCACCTGGTAGCGCACCAGATCGATGGGGTGCTCGCTGGTCAGTTCCTCATACACCTTCGGATGCGTCTTGCCAAAACCGACCGCCTTGTAACCGCCGTTGCAGGTCGCCTGCTTCTGCTTGACGATGTCGGCCTCGATGGTGACTGCCAGATGATTCGCCTGACCGGTCAGGTCAGCGGATTCATGATAATCCACCCCGTCCTTCTTGAAAGCGTTGTTGCGCAGATACGCCCACAATACCGTCACCATGCCGAGCTGGTGTGCTCGCTGAAAGGCCTCACTGATCTCCATGATCTGACGCCGTGATTCGGGAGCTCCGAAATAGATGGTGGCACCGACCGCGACCGCCCCCATGTCGAAGGCCTGCTCGACGTCGGCAAACAGGGTCTGATCAAACATGTTTGGATGGCTGAGCAGTTCGTTATGGTTGAGCTTCACCAGGAAGGGGATCTTGTGTGCGTAGCGCCGCCCCACGGCCCCCAGTACACCAAGGGTGGATGCCACCGCATTGCAACCACCAGCCATGGCCAGCTGAATGATGTTTTCCGGGTCGAAATAGATTGGGTTGGGCGCAAATGAGGCGCCGCCCGCATGCTCGACGCCCTGGTCCACAGGGAGAATGGAAAGATAGCCGGTACCGCCCAGGCGACCGTGATCCATCAGGGTCTGCAGGCCGCGCAGCACTCCGCCTTTTCGGTCGGACTGCGCCGTCACCCGATCGACAAAATCCGGACCGGGAAGCTGAAGAAGATCACGCGAAATCGTGCTGCAGCGATGGCTGAGCAGGTATTCAGCCTCGTCGCCAAGCAGACGTTGGATGTCGGTCATCAGTATCCCCTCTGAAGAAATTCACTTTACAGATTAGGACACCGATCGTGACCGGCTGATGAAAATTACGACACGACAAAAAAGGCTATCCGAGCACGCCCCCCTGGGCCAGCACAGCCGAAAAACAAGCCTTTTTAATTCAGTCGCTTGCGGAAGCACCGCCGGCAACAGAAGGCTCCAGGCGACATAAATATGGCGTTAGAACTGGACCCAGGGAAAGGTCATCCCATCATGTAGCGCCCACCGGCACCGACCGCGATGGTGATCATGCCTATCGCGGTGTTGATACCCACCATCGTTCGGATCTGCGACAGGCTCTTGCCCCCTGCAGGCCAGTCCTCGGCAGCCACCGCCCGTTTCAGACGGGAGAAGGGCGCAAAATAGACGTGCGCAAAGATCAGCATCATCACGATGCCGAGGCCGAGCATGGCATGCACATACAGCGGACTGCCCCCCATGCCCCCGAAAACCTTGAAGATGAGCCAAAAACCGGTCGCCAGAATCGCCAGCACGCAGGTCCAGACCCAGGGAAAAAAGTTGGAGAACACCCCGGCCCAAAGCGTCAGACGCGCCGGTGGCTCCAACTGGGCGGCAGCAACCGGCCGCAGGAACATATAGGCGAAGAACATACCGCCAACCCAGATCACCACTGCAATCACGTGCAGCAGTACCGCAGATCCAATCATCAGAAATCTCCGCTCAACGTCAAAAAACCTGGCTGTATTCTACGGATTGCGCGCGCGTTTACGAATTCCCTGTCCGGGGCCCGGTGGGTTTATCATCGGCAGCAAGTCATATTCAGGTTAAAAGCATGAGCAACAGCCACCATCACGTCGCGGTACTCGGCGCCAGCCCCAAGCCGGCACGCTACGCCAACCAATGCATTCGTCTGTTACAGCATCATGGCTACAAGATCACCCCGGTCCACCCACGCTTCGCCCTGGTCGAGGAGCTGCCGGTCACCCACAGCATCACGGCCATCACAGAGCCGGTCCACACGCTGACCCTGTATGTCGGGCCGGCTCACCTCGAACCCCAGGTCGACGATATCGTCAAACTCAATCCAGGCCGGGTGATCTTCAATCCCGGCACCGAGAGCACCCTGGTGCAGGAACGGCTGACCAAGGCCGGCATCGAGTGGTTCGAGGCCTGCACACTGGTCATGATCAAGACCAACCAGTTCTGAGCATGCAGATAGGCGACCCGGTTCGATAGATGTTTCTGGGCATGGCAATGATGCTGGGGGCGCTACTCTGGGCACGCGACATACGACGTCGACCGCTCGACCGCCAGGGGCATGCCCGCCGCCTGCGCGGCCCTTGGATTATGGCTGGCTTGGGTGCGGTGGTGTTCACCTTCTATCTGTGGCTGGTGACCCACGGGTTGGGCGGGGCATGAGCCGCTACCGCCCGCCGGCGGCACCGAAATCACCCTATATCACCCGTGCCGGGTGGGATGCCCTGCACAGTGAACAGGAAACCCTCTGGAAGCGACGGCGCGAAGTGGTAGTGCACCTCAGTGCCGCAGCCGCCGAGGGTGACCGTTCGGAAAACGCCGAGTACATCTACCGCAAGAAACAGCTGCGGGAGATGGACCGGCGGATTCGTTATCTGCAGAAGCGACTGCCCGCACTGAAGGTGGTCGAGAACCCACCGCATGGCGCCGACCAGGTATTCTTCGGTGCCTGGATCACGCTCGAAAACCAGGCCGGCGAAGAAAACGTCTACCGCATCGTTGGGGCCGACGAGTTTGATCCCAAGCGCAACTGGATCAGCGTCGACTCACCCATGGCCCGCGCGCTGCTCAAACGCCGGGTTGACGATGAGATCAGGGTCGATACGCCCAGCGGACAGGTTCAGATGTTTGTTCTGGACGTCAGCTACACTGAACCCGAATAGCGACCGACCAGCGGTCGAAAAGCTTAGATTTTGCCCAGTGCCACGGCAACGAGATACGAAATACTGAACACCACCAGGCCGATACTCCAGACCTGAAGCCAGAGCACCTTACCGACCCGGCCCAGCCACCACAGTGCGATACCGATGAGCAGGGCCAGTACGACCGTGAAATTGAGCATGAAATGCAGTCCGTCGCTTTCAGAATAGACCACCATCTCGGTGACCGGTACGCCTTCGGTCGCCTCATACCGCATCAGATCAGCTCCACATCCGCCATCAATTCGACCAGCGCAGGCCCCTCGTAGGCAAACGCCCGCTTCAGTGCATCCGGCAGTTCGTCGATCGTATTTACCCGGATACCCAGGCCTCCGCAGCTCTTGGCGTAAGCCGAGAAATCCGGATTGCGCAGGGATGTCTGCCACACCTGCCAATGGCCGGCCCGCTGCTCCTTACTGATCTTGCCCAACTCGCCATTGTTCAACAGCACATGGGTGATATTCATGCCGTAACGAACTGCGGTGGTGAATTCGGTCATGTACTGACCAAACCCGCCATCGCCGCTGATCGAGATGACCTGGCTGAGCCGATAGTCCGGATCTACCTGGGTTGCGGCCCAGGCACCGATCGCCGCGGGGAAGGCAAAGCCGATCGAGCCCAGGTAACCGGACATCAGGATACGTTGGCCACGGCATTCGAAGTAGCGTCCGAAGGAGTACGTGTTGTTGCCGACGTCCACTGCAATGACCGCATCGCCCGGGGCAAGCTCTGAGAGCACGTCGAACACACTCGCGGAGTTCAGGCCTTTTTCACGATCACGTTCGCGCCGGGCGGCTTTTTCATCGCGCCATACCTGCCAACGGTCGGCCAGTTCAGGACGCTGATCGAGCGACCCGGTGTTCTCTGGCAGAGCACGCCACAGCCATTCCGCGGTCAATCCGATCTCACCGAGAACCGGCAGATCGACTGCATGGAACTTGCCCAGGGTCATGGCGTCGAAGTCGACCTGGATGATCGGCTTCTTGGCTGTGATCCCGGTGTGGTTTGAGAAACTGGCACCAAACACCAGCAACAGGTCGCTCTCGTTCATGCACCAGCTGGCCACCGGTGTGCCGCTGCGGCCGAGCACCCCGGCCGCGAGCGGGTGATCGTCGGCGATCTGGCCCTTGGCCTTGAAAGTGGTCAGTATCGGCGCCTTGAGTTTCTCGGCCAGCTGGGTGATGTGTTCCATGCGGCCCAATCCACCGTAGCCGACGATGACCACCGGGCGCCGCGCCTGTTTCAGCTTATCCAGAGCCGCTGCAAGGGTGGCCGTTGCCGGCAGCATGCCACGGTCGCCCAGGCGGCCTTCGGGACCACCCGCCTGTGCATCCTCTGCAGCAGGCAGCGTCTGAACCTCATCCGGAAAGATCAGGTGCGCCACGTCACGCTCGACGATGGCGTTCTTGCAGGCCAGGTTCATCAGCTCCACCGCACGCGAATCACGCAGCACCGTCTGACTGAACTTCGCGACCGGGGCAAACGCCGAGGCCAGGTCGATCTCCTGAAAGGCACCCGGGCCCAGCACCTGGGTATTGACCTGCCCGGTGAGAGCCAACACGGGCGCACGGTCGACCTTGGCATCCCAGAGCCCGGTAAGCATATTGGTTGCACCGGGGCCGGCGATGCTGAGGCAGGCAGCGGGCCTTCCGGTCAGCTTGGCATAGCCGGACGCGGCGAAAGAGGCCGCACCCTCGTGTCTGATCCCAATGTACTGGAGATCGCCTGCCTCCTCCTGCAGGCGCAATGCATCGGCCAGACCGAGATTGGAATGCCCGACCATACCGAACACGTGGGTGATACCCCAGTTGACCATGGTCTTCGCCATGAGGTCGCTGACCGTCGGCGTATGCACCGTCGACTCCTGCACCGCCACATAGATGCCGTCGTCCCGCTCCTCGACCGGGTAGGTCTTTACGCCATCGTCATGCGAACCGGGCGACTTGCCGGTCAGTGGATGGAAGTCCCAACCATGCCAGGGGCAGCGCAGCCAGCAATCGTCTTCGCCCTGGTTACATTCGATACTGCCCTCGCCCAGCGGCCCGCCCTGGTGCGGGCAGGTGCTGTCGAGTGCACCCGTCGCACCACCATGGCGGGTCAATGCGATGGCCTGACTTCCAGCCTGGACAGAGCGCACTTCGCCCTCGCGCAACTCTCCCCGCCCGGCCACCTTGTACCAGACCGTCTGCAGACCATCCTGCGCATCCAGGTCGTCCTGTGTTATCCGCTTGTGGGATCCGTCGCACATCGGTGGACTTCCGGTCTGCTTGCAGGCGCAGAAGAAATACCGGCCGTCCTTTTCGGCGGTGAACTTCATCGGCGTAAAATTACTGCCCTGGTGCGAACCGTCGCAGAAAGGCTGGGTCTTGGAACGGCCGCAAGTGCACCACCAGACGGTGTCACCAGCCTTCAGTTCGACCGGATTCGGCTTGGTGTCTGCGATATAGGGCTTGCTCATGGATCGCCTCCGCTGGGGGCTCTTGTTTATTGTTGTGTGCCGGGGCACCGGCGGCATTGCCGGAACTCTAGGCCGAATCCCCGCGGCCCACAAATCAGGGTGCGGACCGTTATGCAGCACGTCCCGTTAAACGGGCATCTTAAGTACCGGCCAGGGCTCCAAAAAGCGTCCAGGGGCCAGTTCCGGGAGGATATAGCCACGGAATGTTTCGGGTTTGCGCCCGCCCCGGAGCAATACCCGCCCCGCGTCTCGGAACATCGACGCGGGAATCTGACTCAGGGCACTAGCCGGGGTTATCATCCCCGCCCGTAAACAACCTCAAGAACCAGCCCCCGGTAAACCATGCAGCAGGAATCACAATTCAAGACACGCCTCGGCCTGTGGGTGGAGTCGGAACGCGTCCAGCACATCCTCATCGCCCTGATCATAATCAACGCGGTGACCCTCGGACTCGAGACCTCGTCACGCGCGATGGAGACCGCTGGCGGGTTTCTCAAGCTGATCGATCGGCTGCTGCTCGCAGTGTTCGTCAGCGAGATCCTGGTAAAGCTGTATGCCTTTGGCGGGCGCTTCTTCCGCAACCCCTGGAACGTGTTCGATTTCCTGGTGGTCGGGATTGCCCTGGTGCCGTCCAGCGGTCCGCTCACCGTGTTGCGGGTACTGCGGGTACTGCGACTGGTTTCGATGGTGCCGCGCTTCCGTTTCGTGGTCGAATCCTTGCTGCGCGCGATCCCCGGGATACTGTCGATCGCCGGGCTGCTGCTGATCCTGTTCTACGTGGCCGCCGTGATGGCGACCGGGCTGTTCGGATCGAGTTTTCCGCAATGGTTCGGGAGCATGGGCGAGTCCATGTACAGCCTGTTCCAGATCATGACTCTGGAAAGCTGGTCCATGGGGATCGCCCGCCCAGTCATGGAGGTCTACCCCTGGGCCTGGGCCTATTTCGTGCCGTTCATACTGATCGCGACCTTCACCATGCTCAACCTGTTCATTGCGATCATCGTCAGCACCATGCAGTCGATGGTCGAGGAACAGAAGGACAGGGAGACCGAGGAGATCGGCGCCGTGGTGCATGAAGAGCACCTGCAGTTGCAACACACGATCAGGGAACTGCAGGAAGAAATCCGCGCATTGCGCGAAACCTTGAGCAGCCGGCAGTAATCTTTGCGCGACGCGAGGGGGCGCCGGACGGCAGCATCGCGGTGCTAACTGCAATGTTGCACGAAGCAGTAGCAATTCGATGAGAAGCTGGTGATATGCGCGGTAGCCCGGCCTGCACGTCGTGAATTGCGTGCTGTTGGTGTCGCGATAGGCGAAAAGCACGTCCAAACCGACGCTTCCTAACTGTTTTTCTGGCACCCATGCAGAAGGAGTCCTGCGGACAGCCCGCATCGCGACATTGGGGCCGTGACCGAGAGTTACGTCGGTTGCAGCTTGGCCGTAACCTGCGCAAACAGGTCCTGATAGGGATAAGCGCTCGATAGCAGAAAGCGAATTCGGCGCGTGTTGCGTGTGATCACCGCACCAATTTTCAACAGCTTCAAACGGATCG
>Ga0316189_10003513_pt1 | contig 15191 bp, 10 predicted proteins | sample LowCovwburrow_MG_FD_204930 | JGI IMG/M metagenome (GOLD analysis project Ga0316189, IMG submission 204930) | Coastal sediment microbial communities from Maine, United States - Lowes Cove worm burrow | ecosystem: Environmental > Aquatic > Marine > Coastal > Sediment | place: USA: Maine... | reverse complement strand
GCCGAGCCGAGCCGAGCCGAGCCGAGCCGAGCCGAGCCGAGCCGAGCCGAGCCGAGCCGGGCCTAGCCGAGCCCGAGCAGCGGTAGCAGGAGCGCGCCGCAGGCGAGGATGACGAAGAAGCCGAGGAGGTCGAGGACAAAGCCGGTGCGGAGCATCTCGCCGAGGCGGATGTGGCCGCTGCCGTAGACGATCGCGTTGGGCGGGGTCGAGACCGGGAGCATGAAGGCGTTGCTGGCGGCCATCGTCACGCAGAGGATCATCGGCAGGGGGTCGATCTGGAGCTTGGTCGAGATCGCCAGGAGCACGGGGATCATCATGCTGGTGGTCGCGGTGTTGCTGGCGATCTCCGTCAGGTAGGTCATCAGCAGGGTCGCGAGCGCGAGGAGCCCGAGCGGGGAGTCGGCGATAGGGCCCGCGAGGGTCAGGGCCCCGTCGGCGAGGGCGGCCGCGAGCCCGGTGTCGAACATCAGCTTGCCGAGGGCGAGGCCACCGCCCAGGAGGTAGAGGGTGCCCCAGTCGATCCGTACGGCCTCGCTCCAGGGGAGCACCGGCTCGCCGTCGGCTTCGCCGCTGGGGATGATGAAGAGGAGGCTGGCGGCGAGGACGGCGACGATCCCCTCGTTTAGGCTGGATCGGGCCCAGAGCGATGTGGGGTGCTCTGCGCCGAGGGCGAGGCCGATGAGCGAGGGGGCGAGCCAGCCGAGGACCGCGAGGGCGAAGACGACGAGGGAGCGGGCCTCGCCGCTGGTGAGGGGGCCGAGCTCCCGGAGCTGTCTTTCGACGGCCGCGGTCAGCCCCTCGATCCGCTCGATCGGCGGCGGATAGCGGACGCGGATCCAGAGCAGCAGGCCGACGAGACAGGTGAGCGCGACCGGCAGGGCGAAGCTCATCCACTCGAAGAAGTCGAGGTGGATCCCCGCTTGGCGGTCGAGCAGATCGAGGGCGATGACGTTGGGGGCGGTGCCGATCGGCGTCGCCATCCCGCCGAGCGAGCAGGCGTAGGCGAGGGCGAGGACCATCCCCGAGCCGTAGCGGCGGACCGACTCGTGGAGCCGATCCTCGCCGCTCGGGACGAAGGCGTCGATCGCCGCGACCAGCCCGAGCGCGACCGGCAGGAGCATCGCCGCGGTCGCGGTGTTCGAGATCCACATCGAGCCGATGAAGCCAGCGACGGCGAGGGCGATGAGGACCCGGCCCGGGCGGCCGCCGATGAAGTCGCGGCTGAGGAGCCAGAGGGCGGCCCGGCGATCCATGCCCTGGGTCTGGAGCCCGCGGGCGATCATGAAGCCGCCGAGGAAGAGGAAGATCAGCGGGCTGGCGATCGGCGCCAGGGCCTCCTTCGCCGGGGCGACGCCCATGACGACGGCGAGGGAGGGGGCGAGGAGGGCGGTCGCCGCCAGCGGGATCGCCTCGCTGACCCAGAGGATCACCGCGAGGGCGACGATCGCCGCCAGGCGATGGGCGGGCGGATCGAGGCCGATGGGGGCGAGGAGGAGGGCGACGAAGGCGAGCGGGGCGAGGAGGAGCCCTAGGCGTCGGCGGAGCGCGTCGGCTCGGGCCCTCCGCTCCTCGGTCGTGCGCTCCTCCGCCACCGGCGGACGATAGCTCACTTCGCGGGTGAGCCCGCCTCGATCGGCACCAGCGGCAAAAGGAGCAGGCAGGGCACGCAGATCAGGCTGGCGAGGCCGAAGAAGGTCATCGGCCCCTGGAGCTCATAGAAGAGCCCGCTGTAGGTGCCGGTGAGGGTCTGGGCCAGGGCGTAGAGGGCGGTGGCGAAGGCGAAGTGGGCCGCTTTGTGGTCGGGGTGGCAGCGGCGCATGATGAAGACCATCTGGGCCGCGGTCGCCATCCCGCCGAAGAGCTGCTCCAAGATCAGGATCCCGCCGACGGCGAGGCGCGAGGGCTCCAGGAGGTTGAGCAGCGCGAGGGGAGCACCCGCGCCCGCGGCGAGCCCGAGGCCTATCGTGTCGGAGGCGAGGAGGAGGTAGAGGGGCTCGCTCACGGCCATCGCCAGGGCGATCGGCACCAACGCCCGGCGCAGGCCGACGCGGCCGATCCACGCTCCGGCGAGCATCGCCCCGGCGATCCCGGCGACGGTGCCAAAGCCGTTGAGCACGCCGCGGACCTCGGTGGTCACGCCGAGGTCGCGGAAGAGCACCTTCGACATGCTGAACATCAAGGCGTCGCCCAGCTTGAAGGTGATGATGAAGGCGAGGACGTAGAAGGCCCGCCGCTGGGTGAGGAAGGAGAGGTAGGCGTCGATGATGTGGCCGACGGCCCTCTCCTCGCCGCCTTCCCTCGCCTGGTCCTCCTCCGTCTCTGTCTTCGCCCGCTCGTCTTCGGCGAGCTCGGTCCTGCCGCGGGGGAGGATCAGGCGGTGGAAGAGCGCGAGCCCGCCGAGGATCGCCCCGGCGGCGCCGAAGGCCAAGAGCCAGCTCACGCGGCCGCCGAGGTAGACGAGGCCGGAGGAGCCGACGAGCATCGCCGCCCGGAAGGCGGCGACGCGGATCCCGGAGTAGCGGGCCTGGTCGTCCTTGCCGAGGGCGTCCATGTAGTAGCCGTCACAGGCGATGTCGTGGGTCGCCGAGAGAACGCCGATGACCACCAGCACCAGCCAGATGAAGGTCGTGTCGCCGCCGCCGCTGAGCTGCTGGGCGAGGAGGGCGACGAGGCCGACGGCGATGCCCATCGCCGCCTGGGTCGCGATCATCCATTGGCGGAAGGTGCCGAAGAGATCGACCAGCGGGCTCCAGACGAACTTGAGCGTGCTCGTCAGGTGAAGCGCGGATGTGTACCCGACCTGGCGCGCAGGGAGGCCGATCGCGGTGAAGAACTCGGCGGCGATCTGGTGCAGAATCGACCACGGGAGCCCCTCCGCGAAGTAGGTGGAGCCGGTCCAGAGTGCGGGGGTCGGCGTCCGCGGGGCGGCCGATGCGGGCGGTTCGGCGGGCAAGGAGGGTCATCCTACCCAGCGATGGCGGACCGCCAAATTAGGGGGGCAGGAGCCGAGGTCGACCGGGCACAGATGCGTGTGTGGGCCGGCTTCGCAGGTCTCCTGTCCCCGCGAACATGGTCTTTTGGTTGCATCTACAAAACCGCGCGTACCCAGCACTAGCGCGCTCCTGGACGCAGTTCTCTGGTTGACCGTGGAGGGCCCTCCTATAGAATGCCAATAGATGGGCGGGAAACGCGCGAAACCGCACGCGGAGGCGATTGCGGAGCGAATTACAGGCGAATGCGCTGCGTATCGTCTTCGCGTGATCAACCGTGCGATCACTCGGATCTACGACGAGGCGTTGCGGCCCTACGGGATCCGCATCGCCCAGCTCAACACCATGGTCGTGGTGATGGACAGCGGCGGGATCACTCCGAACGAACTCTCGCAGCGGATGCACATGGACGCGTCGACGGTCTCTCGCAACGTCGAGCGGATGTGCCAAAACGGCTGGCTTGAGTTGCTCAGCCTGGAGGACGCCCGGTCCCACGCGATCCACATCACGACCAAGGGCGCCAGGCTGCTCCGCGAGGTCGCGCCGGCCTGGGAGGAGGCCCAAGCGGCGACCTCGAAGATCCTCGGCGTCCAGGTCATGCGCTCGCTTTGGCGGGCGGTCGACCGTATCGAGTCAGCGGGCTCCTAGCTGAGGCGGTGAGGTCGATCTCTCCGGCGCCCCGCGGCCGGCGTGATCGACCGCGCGTGGGCCTCGAGCGTGGCGGCGAAGCCCATGCGGGGCCGATCCTGGGTCGTCGATGGACGTCGATCTTCGGCGCGCCGTGTCTGCTCCCGGACGGTCCCGCGGCCCGCGAGGGCGTCATGAGGGGCAAGATAGGGGGATTGTGGGCCTCCTGCGCCCTCCTAGGGGGGATGCGGTTGTCGCGCACGGGCATCGCCGGGGGGGGTGGCTGTGGTCGCGTCGCCGTCCCCGGAGCGTGGCACCTTTGCTCGCCTGAGCGGTTGTAAGTGCCCCGGGAAATGGAGCATCCTGGGGGCAGCCCGGTGCTCGTCGCTTCCTCCAACCTCTTCGCGTGCCTCCTCGTCGGAGCGCTCACCCCAAATGAGCCTGCGGACGTCAGCTCGAGCACGATGTCGGGGTCGACCGCGTCCGAGAGCGTAGAGGTCTCCGCCGGAGAGGCCGCGACCGACACTGCGGCGCCGAGCTCGACGGCGACGACCGAGGCGAGCTCCACGGCCAGCGCAGCGCCTGCGCCGGCCGAGTCGGCCGAGGTCGCGGAGGCCGGGGTCGCGGAGGCCGGGGTCGCGGAGGCCGGGGTCGCGGATACGGAGGTCGAGTCGATCGCCCCGAGCGCTTCGAGCACGGCGGGCTTCTCCTCGGCCGAGCCGAGCCGCCAAGGTGGTGAGACCAGCAGCGGACCGCCGGTGCGCGGTGAGGTCCCGCCGGAGTACGGCCCCGCCTACGAGCAGGAGCCGCCCTCGGACACCTGGGCGGTCAGCGACCGGCGGCAAGGGAGTCCTCCGTTTCTGTCCCTTGGGTCGGGTGCGTTTTGCTTCGTCGAGGCTGCCGCTTGTCGCTCGGCGTTGATCGCCTCGGCCGACGTCGGCGCCGGGATCAACGCGATCGCCGGCGATCGAGGGGTCGACCTGCCGATGACCCAATTCTCGCTCCGCGGCGGTTTTACGACCCGTCCGGTGACCCTGCTGCGCAAGCGCTGGCATCCGTGGAGCATCGGCCTGGTCGGTTCTTTCGTCCGCTCTTCGGGGACCATCGCCTCGTCCTCATCGACGATCGGCAGCGCCAACCCGGAGCTCATCGACGTCGCCTTCACCAACGGTACCCGTGTCGCCCTGCTCAACCAGATCTGGCTCAGTCAGAAGCGGCACGCGTTCCACCTCGACTTCTCGCTTGGGGTGGTCCGGTCGACGGTGCTCAACTCGACCGATCGTTTCATCGGCACCCACGCGGACGTCGCGGTCGGGGTCGGCGGCTGGGGTGCGCTCTTCGTCGCCGCAGACTTCCTCGACAGGGACACCCGCCTCGCCTTCGGCTTTCGTGGCCATGGGATCGCCGCGGCGCCGGTGGCCACGCTGATCGCCCTCGGCCTCCTCGCGGGGGGTGCCCTGTGATGCTGACGACCTTCTTTGGTCTGGGCCTTGGCTTGAGCCTCGCCCTCGAGCCCGCGGCCGCGGCAGAGCCCGCGCCCGAGAGCCCCGCTCCCGCGTCGGCGCCCACAGCCGCGTCGGAGGCCGCACCGGCGGTCGCGCCCACAGCCGCGTCGGAGGCCGCACCGGCGGTCGCGTCGGCAGCCGCGTCGGAGGCCGCACCGGCGGCCGCACCGGCGGCCGCACCGGAGACCGCACCGGCAGCTGCGCCAGCGATGGAGGCCGCGCAGGCCGGAGATGTGGTGACGCCCGTCGCGGAGGCTCCGCTCGAGCCGACGCCACCGGTCGTCGAGGGTCCGCCCTTCTACACCGACGCGGACATGGTGGCGCTCCGTGATCGCTACGACCTCACGCCGCTGCCGACCGAGGCCCCACGCAAGGCCCGTTGGCGCTGCCTCATCGCCGATCCGACCTGCACCTTCAACGTCGAGGTCAACGCCACCAGCGCCTACGCTTTCCGGGTCCAGCAGGGCAGCCCGGCCTCGGACGCGATCTCTCGCTGGCACTCGGGGCGCTCGCAGTACGACGTCTGGGTCAACCTCCCGGCGGTCGTCGAGACCCACGGCAAGTACCGCTACACCCGACTCTCGCTCGGCCCCAAGGGCGGTGTGATCGTCAGCGATAGCAAGACCCTCTGGGGCAACGCCGGCCTGGCGATGCGCTACTGGTTTGGCCGCGGACGGTGGGCGCCCACCCTTGAGCTCAGCTCGGCGCTGACCTTCCGCCTGACCACAGAGGACATGGACGGCGCGATCGGGACCCGTCGCTCGCCGATCGGCGTGACCGCCGACATCGGCTTCGGCCTCGGCGGCTTCGGGGCGCTGATCATCGGCGGGCAGTACGACTCGCCGCTGGCCCGCGAGGATGTCAGCGAGGTCGCCCGTGTCTACCCCTCGGGGATGTTCTTCGTCGGCTTCCGCGGCAACATCGTCTGGGGCGCCCCGGCGGCGGCCGCCGTCGGCACGACCGCGCTCAGCCAGCGGGCCGAGCCTGGCGTCCGGCCCTGAGCAGGCGCGGTGGACACGCAGAGGCCAGGCGGCCAGGGCCAGCGGAGAAGAGCCAGAGGAGGCACCCGAGGATGCGGTTGCAGCACGGGGCATGCAGTTGAAGCTCCGAGCAGTTGAAGCATCCGAGGATGCGCAGCTGCTGGACCAGGCCCGGGCCAGACCCGGAGCAGGACATTTGTCGTCGTGGCTGTCGCTGAGCCTTGCTCAGCGTCCAGGCGTCAGGTTCAGGCGACCGCTGGTGTGGAGCCAGTAGGCGCCGGGGATCGCGACCATCAGGAAGCCGATGAAGGCGCCGACGCGGGAGTAGACATCGCCGAGCGGCGCCATCCCGAGCCAAGAGAGGCCGAGCACCGCCGCTCCCACGCCGGCGATCAGGGCCAGCCAGAGCACCTCGCGGGTGTAGCCCCAGGTGCCGGTGATCAGCCGCGACTCGGTCACCTGGAGGACGTTGCGGATGAGGTAGGCGAGGCCGACGGCCAGGGCCGCACCCTCGAGGCCGTAGGGCGGCACGAGGAGCGGCATCAGGCTGGCGAGGGCGCCGAGGGTGACGAGCACGTTGAGCAGCGAGAGCTCGGTGCGGCCGTAGCCGGCGACGATGATCCCGTGGAGGCCGAAGACCCCGTCGATCATCCAGAAGGAGCAGAGGATGAGCACGGCGAGGGCGCTCGACTCAAAGCCGTCGCCGAGGAGCGGCATCAGCCAGTCGGCGAAGCAGACCATGAAGGCGAAGATCAGCCCCTGGATCCCCATCACCAGGACGGTCGCCTGGGAGAGCCCGGCGGCGAGGCGACGGCGGTCCTTGGAGACCCCGATCTCGGCGACGATCGCCAGGACCATCGGGTCGAAGGAGCGGCGGACCTGGCGGATGGTGTTGCCGAGCTGGACGCAGGCCGAGTAGACGCCGACGGTCTTCGGGTCGGAGAGGGCGGCGAGCAGATAGACGTCCATCCGCAGGAGGGCGGAGGTCGAGACCTCGCTGAGCCACATCGGCGTCGCGTAGCGCAGGAGCGACCTCGGGACCCGAAACGCGTGGGTCCCGGCCGACCGCGGCTCGTCCTTGTAGGCCCGCTTGAACACCCAGAGCGCTCCGGCGAGGCCGACGAGGTTGGAGGTGACGAAGGCGAGGGCGAGGCCCTGCTGGGCGAGGCCGACATAGAAGAAGATGACGGCGGCGAGGACCAGCGTCAGGGAGGCGAGCCCCTCGCGGACGAAGACCTGAGCCTCGAGCCGGCGCTTGCCGAGCGAGGCGTGGATCAGGATGTCCATGAGGGTCATCGGCACCAGGGCGAAGGCCATCCAGCGCAGCTCGTCGGCGGCCGACTCGGAGCCGGCCCACTCGGCGATCAGGGGTCCGCCTGCGACTGCGAGGAGGACCGCGACCAGGGACGAGGCGATCCAGGTCAGGGTGATGACAGGACGGAGCCCGCGCCAGGCTCGACCCTTCGCCTCTGGCTGGTTGACCCACCAGAGGATCCCCTTCTCAAAGCCGAAGGAGCAGCTGCGCAGCGCCAGGTAGAGCGAGGCCTGGACGACCGAGAAGACGCCGAAGCGCTCCGGTCCGTAGAGGCGGATCGTCGCGACCAGGAGACCGGCGTAGGCGATCTTAAAGATGTAGCCGAAGAGGTTGATGATGAACCCGCGCTGCAGGTCCTTGGAGTCACGACGGATCTCCTCATCGGCATCGGCGTCAGGCCGCGCAGGTAGCTCTTGCTCCATTCGGGTCTCGCGCGGCGACGTTCGGCGCTTCGCCGATGTCATGGTGCACGTAGGTCCAGGTGCGTCAAGTGCTGGCGCTCGCGGACGCCCCCAGTCGCGGCGATAGAGTGGGGGGAAATGGCGACAGTCTTCGCATGGGGCCCTGCTCAAATGTCCATGTTTTTGTGACTCGAGTCACTTGAAAGGCCGGGAGGAGGCGGCCCGCGTGCTTTTTTCGGTTCTTTCCTCCCGAAGTCGGGGATTTCGTGGCAGATCAGCGACGTCAGGCCCCGTATTGCCTCGCCCCCTGATCGACCGGAGCCCGTCGTGAACATCGCTCAAGACCCGAACCAGCAGCGGATTGATCTTCACGTTCACTCGAAATTCTCGGGGAACATGAAGCCCATGGTCCTCCAGGCCCTGGAGGTCCACGAGTGCTATTCAGAGCCGAAGGACATCCACGATCGCCTGCTCGCCAGGGGCATGACGGCGGTGACGATCACCGACCACGACGCGATCGACGGATGTCTGGAGATCGCCCACTTGGGCCCCCATGTCTTCCTCTCCGAGGAGGTCTCGGCGCGCTTCCCTGAGAACGGCTGCATCGTCCACGTCCTCGTCTACGGGATCACGGAGGCCCAGCACCGCGAGCTCCAGCGCCTCCGCTACAACGTCTACGAGCTGGCGAGGTACCTGCGCAGCGAGAAGATCTTCCACTCGCTCGCCCACCCGCTCTCGGCGGTGAACCTCCGCCTCGGGCCAGAGATCCTCCGCAAGTCGCTGCTCCTCTTCGACAACATCGAGCTCATCAACGGTCAGAAGGACCCGAGCCACGAGCAGCTCCTCCGCGACCTGGTGACCCGTCTCGAGCCTGCCACGCTCGAGCGCTGGGCCAACGACTACGACATCGCCCCGAGCTGCGGCACCCGCGGCTGGGGCCTGACCGCCGGCTCCGACGATCACTCGGGCGTGACCATGGCCCGCGCCTACATGGAGTACCAGGGCGAGGCGAGCTTCGAGGGGATCCGCGCGGCGATCCTAGAGCGCCGCGGCGAGACGATCGGCTTCGAGAAGACCGGCCGCTCCTACGCGCACACGACCTACATCCACGCGATCAACTACCTGTCGCGGCACTCGAACCGCGACAATCAGACCTACATGCAGCTGATCGACGTGCTCCGGACCAAGGAGCTGCCGGAGGACCCGGAGAGCCTGCCGCCGGTGCTCCAGCGCCTGATCCCCGCGGCGGTCGCGACGGTGATCGGCGCCGAGAAGGAGATCACCAAGGAGCGGGTCTTCGCCGAGGGGCACAAGCCGGCGATCCACGACGAGATCTTCAACCTGATCCACGACTCGCTGAACAAGGCGTTTCGCGCGACCTTCGACCAGATCCGCGAGGGGGCGAAGAGCTTCGACCCGGAGGCGTTGATCGACGAGATCCCGACGCTGATCCGGCTGACGCTCTTCAACATGCCGTACTACTTCGGCTACCGCTTCTACTTTCAGGAGCGGCGCCGGGCCGGGGCGCTCTACCAGTGGCTCGAGCTGCCGAGACCGCTGGAGAAGCGGCGCAACGTCGCGATCTTCACCGACACGCTCGACGAGGTGAACGGGGTCAACCTCGGCCTGCGGCGGATCGTCGCCGAGCTGCGCAAGAAGGGCCACGGTGTCCATCTTTGCGGGATCGAGACTGGCAAGCCCGTCGCAGAGGCGGAGCCGCCGTGGATCGCCCGCTTCAAGACCATCGGCAACTTCCCGCTCTTCATCGACGACGAGATCATGCTCGGCTGGCCGAGCCTGGTCGACGTCCTCCGCTGGCTCGACGCCAACGAGATCGACCTGATCCAGGTCTCGTCGCCGGGTCCGCTCGGGGTGATCGCGCTTTGCGCGAGCTACCTCTTCGGCCTGCCGGTCGTCGGCCAGTACCACACCAACGTCGTCGAGTACGCGTCGATCCGCCTCCGCGATCGGACCGTCGAGCGGATCGTCCGCGGCTACGCCCGGCTCTTCTACAACGCGGTCGAGAACGTCTTCGTCCCGAGCTTCGCCGCGGGCGAGCTGATCGCCCGCCAGGGGATCCGTCAGGAGAAGATCCACGTGATCCCGCGGGGCGTCGACGCTGACCTCTTCCACCCCCGCCTGCGCGATCCGAGCTTCTTCCGCGCCTACGGCCTGCGTGGCAAGAACACGCTCCTCTACGTCGGCCGGGTGACGGCGGAGAAGAACATCCCCTTCCTGACGCAGCTCTTCAAGTCGCTCGTCGACGCAGGTGAGGAGCTCGAGCTCGCGGTCGTCGGCGAGGGGTTGAACCTCGACGAGATGCGCGCCGATCTCGAGGGCTACCCGGTCGCCTTCACCGGCTACCTCCGCGGCGGCGACCTGGCCCGGGCCTTCGCCTCGGCCGATCTCTTCGTCTTCCCGTCGACCACCGACACCTTCGGCAACGTCGTCCTCGAGTCGCTCGCCTCCGGGGTGCCGGCGTTGGTCGCCGACCAGGGCGGCCCCGGCGAGATCGTCCGTCACAACGAGACCGGCTGGGTCCTCCCCTCCGACGATCACAGGGCCTGGTACGAGGCGGTCGTCGAGCTGATGGGGGATCCCGCTCGGCGCCAGAAGATGTCAGCGACCGGTCGTCGCTACGCCGAGGATTGGACCCACGAGCACGCGCAGGAGGTGATCTGGGGCCACTACAAGCGGGTCATCGATCGCTCGCGCAACAAGATGCGCGACCGGATGATCAGCGACTCGATGCCGCGTCCGGCCTTCGATCACTGAGCCGATGGCGGTCATCGCCCACTTCGTCCACGGGCGCGGTCGCGGACACGCCTCGCGCGCGCTGACGATCGTCCGCGAGCTCGAGGAGCGCGGTCATCGGCTCGTGCTCTTCGCCGGCGGCGATGCCCTCGATCTCCTCGCCTCTGAGGGCCTCCGTGAGCTCGTGGAGGTGGTCCCGGTGATCCCTGGTCTCTCTGCCTTGCGTCGCCTGCCGAGCCGCCTCCGCGGCGACCTCCGTCGACTGCGCGAACTCGCGCCCGACGTTGTCATCAGCGATGGCGATGCGCCGGGCGTTCGCGCCGCGTGTCATCTGGGGATCCCGGTGATCAGCGTCGGCCACAGCCAGTTCTTCCTCCACTGCGAGCTGCCGCCGGAGCTCCCGAGGCGGAGGGTCGCCTACGAGCGTTTGGTCGCGGGGCTGACGAGCGCGGGGGCAGACGCTTCGGTCGCGGTCCACTTCCTCCCGAGCGAGGCCGCCGATCCGGCGGTGCGCGTCGCCCGGCCGGATCGCCCGGAGAGCTTGCGCGGTCCGGCCTCCGATGACGGATCGATCGTCGCCTATCTCCGCGACGGGATCGGCCTGGAGGCCCTCGGTGCGGCGGTCGACGCCGGTCGTCGGGTCCGCCTCTTCGGCTTCTCCCCGCCTCCCGGTGGTGCCCATGAGCGGAGGGCGCGAGAGCCCGATCGGTCATGGGTGGAGGGGCCTGTCCCCGAGGGGGTCGAGCTTGCACCCTTCGATCGTCAGGCCTTCCATCAGGCGCTGCGGAGCTGCGCCGCGGTGATCGCCACCGCTGGCTCCAACCTCCTCGCCGAGAGCGTGCTCCTCGGCAAGCCGGTGCTGGCGCTGCACCGCAGGGGAGATCATGAGCAGTGGATCAACGGACTGCTCGCGGAGAAGGCCGGGGTCGCCGAGGTCGCGACGATCGGGGCTGAGGTGCTCGGCGAGCGGGTCGCGAGCTTCCTCCGCAGGGTCGGGGCTGGGGGCTTTGTGAAGGTCGACCTCGAGGCTGCGCTGCCGCCCGTGTCGGTCGCCGTCGCGGAGCAGGTCGAGGTCTTCGCCGGCCTGCGTCGGCCCTACTGAAGTTCGAGAGGACGACCTGCGGGGACGAGCCGGTAGGGCGCGATTTTTCTGTCGCCGGCTTGACCGCTCGGAAGATCGAGTCGTCGTCGGATCAGCCCTCGGTCGACGAGGAGAGCTCCGCGGCGTAGGGAAGAAAGCGTGCGATCGCGCTGTAGAGCAGCTGTGGGTCGATCGGCTTGGTGACGAAGTCATCCATGCCAGCGGCGAGACATGCCCCGCGATCGCTGTCGAAGGCGTTGGCGGTCAGGGCGATGAGCGGAACGTCCTGGTACTCCGGCGTCGCGCGGAGCTTCCGAGCCGCGCCGGGCCCGTCGAGCCCGGGCATCTGCATGTCGAGGAGCACCAGGTCGAAGCGCTGCTCCTTTGACCGCTTGAGCGCCTCATTCCCGTCGACGGCGGTCACAACCTCGAGGCCCGCGTCCTCGAGGATCGCCACCGCGACCGCGCTGTTGACCGGGTTGTCCTCGGCGAGGAGGAGCCGAAAGCCGGGGTTCCAGCGACGGACGCCGCTCTTCATTAGGGCCGGCTCCTCGCGGGGCTCGCCGCGCTTTAGGTGAGCGGTGAACCAAAAGGTGCTCCCGCGGCCGACCAAGCTCTCGACCCCGACCTCGCCGCCCATCATCTCTGCGAGGCTGCGGGTGATCGCGAGGCCGAGGCCGCTGCCGCCGTGGCGCCGTGCGGTCGAGCCGTCGGCCTGTTCAAAGGCGCGGAAGAGGCGGGGGAGGACGTCGGGATCGACGCCGCTCCCGCTGTCTTCGACCTCAAAGCGGAGGGTCACGAGGTCCCCCTCGTCGGCGATCGTCTGCGCGCGGACGACGATGCCTCCGCGCTCAGTGAACTTCACCGCGTTGTTCGTGTAGTTGACCAGCGCCTGGCGGAGCCGGGTCGGGTCGCCGCGCAGCCAGGTGGGCGCGTAGCCGGGGTCGAGCTTGACGCTCAGCCCCTTGGCGGCAGCGCTCGGGGCGAGCATCGCCACGACGCTGTTGAGCAGGTCATCCAGGCAAAAGTCGCGCTCTTCGAGGCTCATCCTCCCGGCGTCGATCTTCGACATGTCGAGGATATCGCTGAGGAGCGCGAGGAGGTGACGGGCCGACGCGTCGATCGTGTGGAGGTGCTGGCCCTGCTCCGGCGTGCATTGATCGCCGAGGAGGAGGTGAGTGAGACCGATGATGGCGTTCATCGGCGTCCGGATCTCATGGCTCATGTTGGCGAGGAAGGAGCTCTTCGCCCGGGTGGCAGCCTCGGCCCGGAGCCGTGCGCCCGCGAGCTGCTCGCGCTCACGGGCCAGCCACCAGACGAGGAGGCCGCAGAGGCCAAGGACGAGCGCCGAGATCCCAATCGTCGGCCGGAGCACCCCGCCGTACATCGCCGTGACGGCGTTGGAGTCGAGGTGGGCGGCGATCACCCACGGCGTGTGGTTGTCGTGTGTCGCCTCCGTCGGGCCCGCAGGCAGGGGGGGGAGCTGGGTCCAGGCCCACATGCCCGAGGGCTTGACGATGCTCCCTGTCGGCGTCGACCTCATCGTCTGCCAGCGCGCCGGCTCGCTCGTCCTGAGCGAGGTGTCGCGGCCGGCCATGAAGGCGAAATCCTCCTCTGGGCGCGGACCTCGGAGCCACTCGCCACGGCTGTTGAGGAGCCAGACGCTGCCGGTGAAGATATCGTCGGCCGCATCGAGCAGGTCGAGGTAGTGCTTGCCCTCGATGTTGATGATGATGAGGCCGCGCGGGGTCCCATCGGTCGTCACCACGCGCTCCGCGATCCGGAGCATGGGTCGCGGTGGAGACTCGATCTCTCCGTTTTCGATGTTGAGGTCGAGGGGCGACATATAGGTCGCCCTGGGTGGCAAGCTCAGCGCTTCGCTGACGTAGAAGCGCCCGCGTTTGTCCTGGAGCGCAGCGTCGGCGATCCGGACGACGTGATCGTCGTTGCGATCGAGGCGTACGCGCTCGCGCCCAGACTCGTCGATCCATCGCACCTGGGCGTACGACGGATTGCGCTCGAGGAGGCCAAGAAAGGCGGTGGCCATCGGCTCCAGGTCGGGAGGCTCGGGCGCGTCGAGCACGCCCCGGATGATCGCCTCGCTGGAGAGCGAGTGGACGTGATGGAGCGACGAGCGTAGCGAGGTCGTGAGCGAAGCGGCGGCGATTTGCGCTGCCATCTCGCCGTTCAGCGCGAGGCGGTGGGCGCCCGCGTCGAGCAGGGTGTGGGCGATGAGGGTCGCGAGGAGGGCGATGGCCCCGGCGAGCGGCGCGAAGAGACGGGCGAAACCACTGAGTCCCGAGAAAAAACCACCCAACACGGCGGGGATACTCTATCTGGAAACGCCGGGCTTGATTGAGGCAGACCGTCACATCGCCTGGTCGGTCGCGATAGCTCGGCTTTGATCCCTGCCGCGCGATCTTCCGCGGTCTCGGTGGGAATAGCGGTCGTGGTCGACAGAGTTCGGGGGCAGAGCCCACATGTGTGGTGTCCTCTATCGGCGATGACGAGCGTCCTCAAGTCGGGAGGCCCTCGCGAGCATGCTCCAGGGGACAGTCTTCTCATGTGGTGAGGCTGGCGTTGACGCGCATGCCCTGGTCGCGGGGCCACCTGGGCTCGGGCGCGCGAGCTAGCAGAGATCGCGATAGAGGATCGGCGTCCGCTCGCGGAGCAGCGTCGCCAGGGCCCGATCGAGCTCGCGCTCCAGGGTGGGCACGTCGAGGTCGTGGGGATGGATCGCCAGGCGGAGCGTGGGCATCGGTCCGAGGAGCGCGGTCGAGGCCCGTGACCAGAGCCAGGAGGCGGCGATCCGGGCCCTCGTGCGGCTGGCGTAGGAGAGCACTGGGCCGCGGGCGAGGGTCGCCCCGGTCGCCGGTGACCAGACCCGCAGGTGGTCCTCAGCGACGGCGAGCCCGAGGTCGGTGAGCGCCTCATGGGTGCCCGGCGAGTAGAGCCAGGCCGGCGCGATGAAGACCTGCGGGGCGGTCCCGAGGTGGTCGTGGAGGAGGCGCTGGCCGGCGACGATCCGCGCCCGCGCGGCCTCCTTGCTGAGGCCGAGAAACTCACCTTCGCTGGCGGTCATCGTCCGCCCGCGGAGGCGATCCCAGGCCGAGCGATGCTCGCTCTCGTCGACGTGAAAGTAGCCGTGGAGGACAGGCTCGACGCCGTCGTCGAGCGCTCGGCGCAGCCAGCTGAGGAACTCCGGGTGATCGGCGAGGGGCCACTCGTGCCAGAAGTTCGGGACGATCAGCGCGGAGTAGCGACCGGCGAGGCCGTGCTTCCCCAGGAGGAGGTCGATCGTCCGCAGCCGCTCAAAGTGGCGGGGCGTGACGTCGTGGACGCTGACGAGAACCCGGCGCAAGGGCAGGTGGTACACCGCGTGGCCCGCAGGCTCAAGCGCCGCTCGTCGGTCCTGCGATCTCTTCGGGGGCGCCTTCGGGGGCGTCTTGGGGGGCGTCTAGGGGGGCGCCTTGGGGGGCGTCTTCGGGGGCGCCTTCGGGGGGGTCTTCGGCGTCTTCGGGGGCGTCTTCGGCGTCTT
>Ga0316189_10003512_pt1 | contig 15193 bp, 11 predicted proteins | sample LowCovwburrow_MG_FD_204930 | JGI IMG/M metagenome (GOLD analysis project Ga0316189, IMG submission 204930) | Coastal sediment microbial communities from Maine, United States - Lowes Cove worm burrow | ecosystem: Environmental > Aquatic > Marine > Coastal > Sediment | place: USA: Maine... | reverse complement strand
CTGCGTGACGAAGAAGTCATGGCCTGCATCGTTCTGAACGACCGCGACAAATCCGAAAAACAGGCCCGGCATATCTTTGACTACGCCTTTGAACGGCTTACCTACTACAAAGCACCCGGTTGGATCGTGTTTGTCGATGAACTGCCTGTGACAGGGACCCAAAAAATTCAAAAGCACAAAATTTTTGGCGATGGGCAGGACCCGACAAAACTTGAAACCGCCTTTGATTTTCGCACGCTGAAAAAACGCGGATGACTAGCGCAGCATGATACGCCCGATTGCATTCAACAGAACCTGCGCTGCGAGTATCGCTGTCGTCCCGGTGTGGTCATAATCGGGCGCAACTTCGACCAGATCAATACCGACGATACGACCACGTTTGGTCAACCCGTCAATGAACTCCAGCATTTCATAGTACAGAAAGCCGCCGTGACTGGGTGTTCCCGTTCCCGGCGCGATAGAAGGGTCAAAACCGTCGATATCAATCGTTAGATAGTAGTCGACACCCTCGGGTACACGCGCAAGCGCTGTTTCGACACCCATCTTGCGAAACTGGCGCACAGATAAAATATCCGCCCCCATCTTGCGGGCGTCTTCGTATCCTTCTTTCGCGGTTGATGACACGTTGCGAATACCGACCTGCGACAAACCGGTCACATAGTCCTTTTCCGCAGCGCGGCGCATGGGATTGCCGTGACCAAAACGCACGCCGTGCCGTTCATCAACAAAATCAAGATGCGCGTCAATCTGAACGATATGGATCGGCCCATGATCGGAGAATGCATTTACGCATGGGATATTGATGGAATGATCCCCACCCATCACGACAGGTAAAGCCCCCGCCGCCAGAATTTTACGCACACCGTATTCGATATTCGCGTGACTTTTTTCTGTATTGGTATGGATAATATCTGCATCGCCCAGATCCACCATGCGCACACCATCAAGGTATGTCTCATCGTCCTCAAAGTCATAGGCACCCGCATGACCAAAGGAAAACAGGGTCGAAGCCTCGCGGATTGAACGTGGGCCAAAACGTGCCCCCGGCCGCCACTGCGTTCCAAAATCAAACGGCGCGCCAAGGATGGCAACATCCGCGTCAATCGCATCCCAATCAGGCTGATACGGGCTTTTCCCAAAAGTTGAGATGCCAACAAAGGGTAGGTTCAAGCGACCGCTTTCATATCCGTGGCTCATCAACGTCTCCCGATTGGTAAGGTTTCACGTTGCGAGCTTAGCGGCATTATCGAAAAACACGCAATCGTCAAAAGAAGATGCCACCCAGAACAGAGCCTAGTCCGACTGCGATCACTATCCCGATCACATCGAGAAATGCTCCGGCGCGCAACATGTCTGTCCGTGTAACCGACGGGTGGCTGAAAACAATTGCGTTTGGCGGCGTTGCGACCGGAAGCATGAAACCAACAGACGACGCCAGCGCAACTGGGAGCAATAAGGTGATAGGCTCAAGGCCAGCCGCAATTGCTGCAGCCCCTGCAATTGGTAAAAAGATGGCCGCCATCGCGGTGTTACTTGCAAGTTCGCCCAGATAGACAATCATGCTCGCGATAGCCAATGTTAAGACGAGAACAGGCACGTTCCGTAACGCTTCGCTTTGCTGACCGATCCAGCCAGCCAGACCAGTGTCTAGCAACAGACCGGCAAGCGCCAAGCCACCGCCAAAAAGTATCAGCACATCCCAACGAATTTTTGCAGCACTCTCCCAGTCCAACAACCGTCCGCCCTGACCGGAAGGAAACACAAACAAAGCAACGGCTCCCATCATGGCGATACCTGCGTCAGAGATGAAAAGCTCCGGAAAAGCCTGTCCAATCAGGGGTCGTACCATCCACGCAAACGCAACCAAACCCGCCACAAATGCAATCCGTCGTTGACCGCGACTCATCGGGCCAGGTGCAATGGCCAGCTCTGCTGTTACGTTGTCAACGCCCACGCCCGGCGTCAGCTTTGCCAGCACCATCCAAGCGAAGAACAACAGAACCAAAGCTACCGGCAAACCTACAATTGCCCAACGAGCGAAACCTATTTCAATGCCAAAGGCATCGCTGGCGTAAGCGGCAAAAATTGCATTTGGCGGCGTTCCAATCAATGACCCCATTCCACCAATGGTGGCGGAAAAAGCCACGCCAAGCATCAGAGCCGTCGCAAACCGTTTCTCACCTTCGTTCACATGCGCGATCCCCGCTGCAATGGGGGCCATCACCATGGCGGCGGCTGTATTACTGATCCATAGACTTAGGAAAGCTGTCGTGACCATAGTGGCCGCCAGAATCCTGCTCGGGGCATTTCCGGCAACACTTATCAGCACATGCGCAAGCCGTTGATGCAAGCCCCAACGCTCAATTGCTTTGGCAAGCATGAAACCACCAAGAAACAGAATGATTAGTGGGTTGCTGTATGAGGCGGCGACAACACCGATGTCCGAAACGCCCAGTACCGGTGCCAACGCAAGAGGCAGTAGAGCAGTCACAGCAAGCGGAACAACCTCGGTCAACCACCAGACTACCATAAGCGATGCAAGTCCCGCCACAATCCAAGCGTCACGCGACATAGCGTCTGGCGATGGTAGAATGAATGGCAGCGCGAGGCATAGCGCGCCCACAAACAAGGAAATTCTCATACCAAAGTCCTAAAGACCGATTAGCTCTACAGCAAGCACTCGTCCGCAGCCACGTGCGGAAGCGTAAAACACATACCTTGAAACGAACCCGTAAACATTGAAATGCGTGCAGGCAGTGCGACTGCCGGATCTTACCCTAAGCTTCAAGAAGCCTTCGAGAATGAGAAGGTTTTGTCGGCCTTCAAAATGACGAAATCGTCGCTGATGTTGCTACAACCCGCCAAGTTGACCTACTCTCGATCGGTCAACTTGCGGTTCATCCTGAACGGCAGGGTCAGGGCATCGGAAAATGAATACTCAATAGAATCGAAAGCATGGCTAGGAGCCAAAGTACGACCAGACGAGCAGTTCAAACAGGGGAGATAATGCTGGGTCGTCTAAGCCTTTAAAAACTATTCGGATTCAGAGAAACGCACAAAGCGCTACCTGATCACGGGGAAGAGGAAGATCGACGCGTGAATATGGTTAAAGTGCTTTTTGGGGTGCACCGTGTTCCGCGATGGCGCCAACTCCGACCCCTGAACAGCACTAGGCGAAGTTAGCGTTAGAATTCACATCGAAAAACGTCATTCAAAATAAGGGGCCCTATGATACGAGATTTGGAGAGGATGCTCAAAGTAACCGCGCTTTATGCAGATGATCCCAATGATGACAAGGTGGATGGGTTGCTCAGGAACTATGGAGAGACACACGTTGATGACTTGATATCCAGAGATGAAATTGAGGATAACTTCCAATGGATTGCGTGGCTGCAACAAGAAGAAAGTATCATCAAACGTCTGGACTGGAAGTTAAACACCAACGATAAATTGTCTGCTGAGCGGAAAGGGGATCAAGTCTGGGCCAACCTGAATGGCAAAGAGCACCGCCTGCCACTCAGCACTGCACCGCACAATTCGTACATCGTCATTTCATCCGCTGCGTATCTTTTGAGGGAAAGCTACGATTTCTGGATTGTGAAATACCTTATGGACGAAGATATGCACGCCATACTGATTTCAACGAAAGAGGAAACTCAAGCGCTTAACTCAAACCATTCCGAGTCAATGTCCAAACACTTCACGCCCCTCAAACTTGGACATGACTACTTTAGTGGTATTGATGTTCCCTACATTGATCACGCGGACCACAATCCTCAGTTTGCAGAGCAGCGCGACGCAATTGCGCCGATAATCTCCCGAATTCACAAAGAAATCGCAAACCACAACACTCGTCTGCGTGAAGAACGCGGACAATGAGAGGCGTGGTTCAAGGAAGTGATGCGTGATGTGAATTCGCCAAACGTCAATGTGGAGAAGATTCCCTTAATACTGTCACAGTTTACGGAAAAAATTGACCGAGCAAACAAAGAATACGCAGAGATACTTGCGCAATTACACCAAAAGATTGCTCAAATTGTTGAAGACCCCGGCGAACGCAATTTCATCAAGTGAGAGCCGCTGGCTGGGCTGCTCGCGTTCTTGCAATTCATTCGGCAAATTCGACCGTTCCGCACGGGTTCCAACCGCCACGGCAATTTCTACTTTGTACTGTTTGGGTACAGAGAGCGCCTTTCTTGCCGCCTCAAAGTCAATACCTGCCATAGCGTGTGCCTGATAACCCAGCAAAGTTGTCTGGAGCGCGAGCTGTGCCCAAGCCGCACCCGCATCAAAACTGTTTGTTCGGGAAACTTTTGCCACGCGGTCCCCATCTCCGGGCATAACAGTATCAGACAGAACAAATACCAAAGCAGAGGCATGTTGGGCCCAACCCCTGTTGAAGTCGTCAAGCAAGCTCAGAAAACGCTGCCAGTGTGCATCGCCTCGGTGTGCGTAAACAAAGCGCCAAGGCTGTACATTAAACGCAGACGGCGCCCATCGCGCGGCTTCCAATATCGTTAACAAATCATGTTCACGCATCGGGTTCGCGTCATACGCTCTTGGTGACCACCGCTCCAGAAAGATCGTGTTTACGGGATGTTCTGATATGCGTTCCATTTTCATTTCATTCTCCTTCGTATGTGCTACAGCTTTGCGCCGCACTTCAAGTGTCTTCTTGCAAAGTATCTTTGTGTTAAGTTATTTGATGTCGAGGTAATTAACCTGTTTTAAAAATAAATCAAGATCAAATTTGCATGGTCAGGAAAAAATTTGGCACCTGCAGGCTTGATTTCGGTGCCAATCTGCAAGCTCACAAAAAACTCCCGGCAATAAATTCATTGCCGGGAGTTATGTCTCATTAACCTTGAACGAGCTTAGTTCACGCGCGTGCGGCACCCACTTCGACACCTAATGGCGCTGGCAGATGCACCAGCATTTCCTTCGGGCAAACCTGCAGGAAATTATCACGCTCGAGGTCCCAGTGCTGCAGAATATCTTCGGCCTTTCGGCTACCTGTTTCCTCGTAGTGGCGTTCTATCAAGCCTTTCAGTTCTGCCTCCCAATGGGCAACTGTCACGGGACACGTCACAAGCGTTTCCAAGTTCATCAGCGCATCGACGCTGCCATCAGGGTCATAAAGGTAGGCCATCCCACCGGTCATGCCCGCACCAAAGTTCGCACCAATCGACCCAAGGATCACTGCAACCCCGCCTGTCATGTATTCGCAGCCGTTTGATCCGCAGCCTTCGATCACCACTTTTGCGCCAGAGTTCCGCACAGCAAACCGTTCACCCGCACGACCTGCGGCAAACAGATACCCGTCTGTTGCGCCGTAAAGCACCGTGTTACCGATAATCGTGTTCTCCGATGCAACCAATGGTGACGCCATCGGTGGACGGACGACAATCATACCGCCTGAAAGCCCCTTGCCAACGTAATCATTCGCGTCGCCCGACACTTCAATTTTAAGGCCCGGCGCTGCAAATGCGCCCAGCGCCTGACCTGCAGAGCCGGTCAATTTGACCGTCAAGTGGTCGGGCTGCAAACTGTTGCGCATCCCGAACTTTGAAACGATATGACTGCTGACACGCGTTCCAACGGAACGCAGTGTGTTCTGCACTGCATAGGACAGTTGCATCTTTTCACCATCGTTCAGGAACCGCGCCGCGTCTTTCACGATTTCGGAATCGAGCGTGTCCGGCACCTCGTTGCGGGGCTTGTCCCGGTCATAGGTGATCTGATCCGCCCCATCGACGGTAATTAGCAACGGGTTCAGGTCAAGATCGTCAAGGTGGGCAGAGCCACGTGAAACCTGCGTTAGCAAATCCGCCCGACCGATCACATCATCGATAGACCGTGCACCGATGCTCGCCAATAGCTCCCGAACCTCGGTTGCGTAGAAGGTGATCAGGTTCACAACCTTATCGGCACTACCGGTAAATTTTGCCCGCAGGTTTTCGTCTTGGGTGCAAACCCCAACGGGGCAGGTGTTGCTTTGACACTGGCGCACCATGATACAGCCCATCGCAATCAGCGCGGCGGTGCCGATACCGTATTCTTCGGCCCCAAGCATTGCTGCCATTACAATGTCGCGCCCTGTGCGAAGCCCACCGTCGGTACGCAATGTCACCCGTTCACGCAGGTTGTTCATGCTGAGCACCTGATGCGCCTCGGTCAGGCCCATTTCCCATGGTAGACCTGCATATTTAATAGATGTCGCTGGTGACGCCCCTGTACCACCATTGTGGCCGGAGATCAGGATGATATCGGCCTTCGCCTTGGCCACCCCGGCCGCAATGGTACCTACGCCCGAAGACGCCACCAGTTTTACCGTCACTTTGCAGCGCGGATTAATTTGCTTCAGATCGTAAATGAGCTGAGCAAGATCTTCGATTGAATAGATGTCATGATGCGGCGGTGGAGAGATCAGCGTCACCCCCTTGGTCGAATGCCGAAGACGAGCAATCAGGTCCGTCACCTTCATTCCGGGCAACTGACCGCCTTCGCCGGGTTTTGCACCCTGTGCGACCTTGATTTCCAACTCTTCGCATTGGTTCAGATATTCCGCCGTCACACCAAACCTGCCCGATGCGACCTGTTTAATTTTCGCGGACGGGTTGTCACCATTTGGTTCCGGTACAAAATGCGCCGGGTCTTCACCGCCCTCACCGCTATCTGACTTTGCGCCGATCCGGTTCATTGCCACGTTCAGTGTCTTATGTGCCTCTGGGCTCAGGGCGCCCAGCGACATGCCCGGTGTCACAAACCGTTTGCGGATCGAGGTGATGCTTTCCACCTCTTCAATCGGCACAGGTTTGCCCAAAGGTTTAATATCCAGAAGGTCACGCAGGTGAATTGGCGGATTGCTCCGCATCTTGGCAGAATACTGCTTCCACATCTCGTAAGACGCGCGCGTACAGGCCGCCTGCAGCATATGCATAGACTGCGCTTCCCATGCATGCGTTTCGCCGGAATGACGCGCCTTGTAAAAACCGCCAATTGGCAGAACATCACTGCCCCCAAGCCAACCAAGCTGATGCACATCTGTCAGTTTTTTCTGAATCCCGCTGACACCAATGCCTGAAATTCGGCTGATCATGCCCGGGAAGTACTCGGCACACATTGCGCGGGACAGGCCGACTGCCTCAAAATTAAGACCGCCACGATAGCTGGAAATCACTGAAATCCCCATCTTTGCCATAATCTTTAGCAGCCCCTGATCAATCGCGGCGCGGTAGCGTGCCACAACTTCTGTCAGGGTTCCTTCCAAAAGGCCGCGCTCTATACGGTCAGCCAGCGAATCCTCGGCCAGATAAGCGTTTACCGTTGTCGCACCACAACCAATCAGAACCGCGAAATAATGCGCGTCAATACATTCGGCTGAGCGCACATTGATGGACGTAAACGTGCGCAAACCTTTGCGTGTCAGCCAGCTATGCACAGCACTTGTTGCCAGGATCATTGGCATGGCAACGCGGTCTTCACTCTGATGCTGATCTGTCAGCACGATGTGCCCGGCACCCGAACGTACGGCATCTTCAGCCTCTGCGCGTATGTTTTCCAGCGCACGCCTCAGGGCGTCGGAATCCTGCCCGGCCGGGAAGGTGCAATCAATTTCGGTCATTGCAGCGTTAAATTCGCCCTTCATGAGCTCGAACTGCGCGTTCCCAACAAATGGGCTTTCCAAAACCAAAATTTCCGTCTGACTGCTGTCTTCGTCCAGCACGTTCTTGAGGTTGCCAAACCTTGTCTTAAGGCTCATCACCCGGAATTCGCGCAAACTGTCAATCGGCGGGTTCGTGACCTGACTAAAGTTTTGGCGAAAGAAGTGGCTCAAAGGGCGATACTTCTTGCTCAGAACAGCCGAGGGTGTGTCATCCCCCATGCTCGCCAGCGCTTCTTTGCCATCCTCAGCCATTGGTGCCAGAATTTGTTCCAGCTCTTCAATGCTGTAGCCCGCCGCAATCTGACGTTTACGCAACTCTGGACCGCTGAAAACCGATGTTTCGGTGATCTGTGAGAGCGTTTCTTCCATATCAACGATCTTGCCAACCCATTCACCAAACGGCTGGTTCGAGGCAAGCTTGTCTTTCAGTTCTTTGTCGCGATACAGGCGTCCTTCGGCCATATCGACAGCGATCATTTGCCCGGGTCCCAGCGCGCCTTTGTGTACAACGGTCGCTTCGTCAATCGGCACCATTCCGGCCTCAGATCCGGCTATCAGCAGCCCATCACCCGTTACGACGTATCGCATTGGCCGCAGGCCGTTCCGGTCAAGCCCGGCGCATACCCAGCGCCCGTCTGTCATGGCAAGAGCGGCTGGGCCATCCCAGGGCTCCATCACAGAGTTGCAATAGGAATACATATCGCGCCAGGGCTGCGGTAACTCCACCGCCTGCTTGGACCAGCTTTCCGGGATCAGCATTGTTTTTGCCATTGGCGCAGATCGCCCAGCGCGCACCAGAACCTCAAACACACCGTCAAGTGCTGCAGAATCCGATGCCCCTTGCGCAACGATTGGCTTGATATCTTCTGCACGATCACCAAAAGACGCACTCGCCATCCTTATTTCGTGGCTTTTCATCCAATTCATATTGCCCTTCAGCGTGTTGATCTCGCCGTTGTGTGCGAGCATCCGGAACGGTTGAGCCAACCACCACTGCGGGAAGGTATTTGTCGAATAACGCTGGTGATAGATTGCAAAGGCGGATTTGAACCTTGGATCCATAAGATCAGGGTAGAAAACCGCAACCTGTTCTGCCAGCATCATACCTTTGTAAATGATCGACCGGCAGCTTAGAGATGCTATGTATAGGCCAGAGACCTGAGCAGCGATTGCCGCCTTTTCGATTCGGCGGCGAATTACGTAGAGTTCACGTTCGTAGGTGTCTTCGTCGACACCCTTAGAATTTGATATCAGGATTTGTTCAATTTCTGGTCGGGTGGCGTTTGCTTTTTCACCAAGGCAGGTCACATCGACCGGAACGTGCCGCCAGCCGTAGATAGAATAGCCCAAACGCAAAACTTCGGTCTCAACAATTGTGCGGCATTTTTCCTGCGCGCCAAAATCTGTGCGCGGCAAAAACACCTGGCCGACAGCAACCAGTTCTTCCTGGCGCGGCTCGTGCCCCGTTCGTTTGATCTGGTCATAGAAAAACGGAACCGGAATTTGAACATGGATGCCAGCGCCGTCGCCGGTTTTTCCATCAGCGTCCACAGCACCCCGGTGCCAGATTGCACGAAGGGCGGCAATACCTGCGTCAACCACACCGCGACTGGGTTTACCGTCAACAGAAACCACCAGACCTACACCGCAGGATGAATGCTCCTCGGTTGCGTCATAGAGCCCGTTTTCGGCTAGATAGGCTCTTTTCTCTTCTTCGGCAGCGACCCAACTTGCATCATATTTGGTCATTTTTTGGCTCCTTCCGGGAAGGAGGCGAACATTGCCTCTACTTCCGCCTTGGTTTTCAGTTCGTGTTCCCCGGCAAAGGAATAGCCAGCCGGTTTTACGTCGATGTAAATCTCTTTCGTCAGCTCCAAACCACCAGCGTCATCAACCAAGCCAGCTGCGATGGAATAGTGGTCGTGTCCAGATAGCGTCAGACGGTACCAAAGCGTTGAGCCGCAGGTGTCACACCACGCACGTTCTGCCCAATCAGAAGAAGTAAAAGATTTGACCGGCCCCTCATACGTCAGGCTGCCAGGTTTGGCATCAATCTCGACAAACGCCGATCCGGTCCAACGTCGGCACATTTCACAGTGACAGGCGTGTAACTCTGGTTGTTTGGGCTCAAAGGAAAGACGAACCGCACCACAAAGACAATGACCCTGCATATCGACCCTATTCCGCCGCTACTTGCGCAGGCTGTGCCAGAAAATTCAAAATACTGTCTGCAGCTTCGCATCCATCGCGAATTGCCCAGACGACAAGACTCGCGCCACGTACGATATCGCCCACTGCGTAAACACCGGGCAGCTCCGTTGCGTGAGTGCGAAAATCAGCCCGGATGGTACCCCAACGGGTAACCGTCAGCGCCTCTTCGTTCCAGAGTTTAGGCAGGTCTTCTGGTTCAAACCCCAATGCCTTGATCACAAGATCAGCTTTCTCGATATAATCTTCACCCTCGATCAACTCTGGGCTTTGCCGTCCGGTTGCATCGGGCGCACCGAGGCGCATTTTCTGTATCATCACGCCGTCCACCGGATCGCCGGTGAATCCTTTGGGTGCTGATAGCCAGACGAATTCAACGCCTTCTTCTTCTGCATTCTTAACTTCGCGTTGTGATCCCGGCATATTCGCGCGGTCGCGACGGTACAGACATTTGACGCTGGTCGCGCCTTGGCGAACTGCGGTGCGTACGCAATCCATCGCAGTGTCTCCGCCACCGATAACAACAACCCGCTTACCGGCTGCATTCAGCTCGCCGCTTTCAAATTCTGGGACATCATCGCCAAAACTGACTTTGTTGCTTGCCGTCAAGTAATCGATCGCATTTACGAGGCCTTCAGCACCGCTCCCCGGGGCTTGCAAATCTCTCGTTTTATAGACGCCTGTCGCGATCAGAACCGCGTCATGTTTGCCCCGGATCGCATCGAATGAGATGTCTTCGCCAACTGTGGTATTCAGTACAAATTCGACGCCCGCTTGTTCCAGTTGCTCAATGCGTTGCATGACAACGGGTTTTTCGAGCTTGAAGCTTGGGATACCATAGGTCAGCAGCCCGCCCGCGCGATCATAGCGGTCATAAACCGTGACCTGCACACCTTGGCGGCGCAGATGATCCGCCGCAGCAAGACCACCGGGACCCGCGCCGATGATACCAACGCTTTGATCGTATTCCTGCGCTGGCACGATCGGCTTTACCCAGCCCTTTTCCCACGCCGTATCTGTAATATACTTTTCAACGGCACCAATCGTTACAGTCCCGTGGCCGGATTGCTCAATAACGCAATTTCCCTCACAAAGCCGGTCTTGTGGGCAAATGCGACCACAGATTTCCGGGAAGGTATTCGTTGCTTGGCTAATTTCATACGCTTCCTGCAACCGGCCTTCGGCGGTCAACCGCAGCCAATCGGGTATATTGTTGTGTAGCGGACAATGACTTTGGCAATAAGGCACACCGCACTGACTGCACCGGCTTGCTTGTTCCTGAGCTTTTGCATCTGCAAATTCTGCGTAAATCTCGTGAAAATCTTTGTTCCTGAGACCAGCGTCACGTTTAGCAGGCATATCCCGCTCCACATCGACAAATTTAAGCATCTGATTTTTGGTCATCACAATCCCCGCGAAACGCTGACTCGGCCCTTTTAGCGGTTGAGCAAAATAAATAAAAGTCATTATAGCTGACCCATATATATATTTTCTTGCACATATTTCGGAAATTTTCGCTCTCATGGCTGATTCTAGCGCAAATCAGCGCTGTGTCTTTTGATTTTAGGGAATAGTTACTGACATAAAAACATTCTTCCTATTCAAAAACCTTTGGTTAGGTTGAGGCTCGAATCAATTGAGGCGCACGCATGTCTTTGTTCCATCTCTTTTTGGTGGCTGTTATTCAGGGAATTACCGAGTTTTTACCTGTTTCTTCCTCCGGCCATCTTATTTTGCTACCTAAACTGACTGGATTGCAGGACCAGGGGCAAACAATCGATGTCGCGGTACATGTTGGAACGCTTGCAGCCGTCGTGATTTATTTTTGGCGCGACGTCGTGATGGGGTTTTCGGGAATTCCCAGGCTGATGCGCGGCAAAGTGGATACGCCCGGCGCTCAACTAGCCTTCTTGCTAGTTATCGCAACATTACCTGTGATTCTGTTTGGCTTGATATTGAAGCTAACCGGGCTTTCGGATGCCATGCGCTCTGTCACGGTCATAGGTTGGACAATGTTGGGTTTTGGCCTGGTTCTTTACTGGGTCGATCAACGTAGCCCATCCGAGAAAACATCTCCGGAATGGTCCCTCAAAGACGCCATCATAATGGGGTTATGGCAGGCTATTGCACTTATCCCGGGTACGTCACGATCTGGCGCGACAATCACAGGTGCCCGTGCTTTGGGATACGGGCGCGAACACGCCGCGAAACTGGCGATGCTTATGTCTATACCGACGATTATCGCATCTGGCGTACTTCTGGGTGCCGAAGTTGTAGCGAACGCCGACGCCGAAATGGCACGCGATGGTGCCATTGCAGCTGTCTTCGCGTTTATCTCTGCGCTTTTCGCGCTATCTCTGATGATGCGATTGTTGCGCAGCGTCAGCTTCACGCCCTACGTGATTTACCGCGTTGCGCTAGGTCTGGTCTTGCTGGGAATCGCTTACAGCTAGGTCCGCAAATTCTTTGCTGACTCCTTGATCGCGTCATACTGGCCGGACGGGCGGAACCGCCACAAGTAATCTGGCAGCACAGCCTCTAGCGCTGTTGGCTGGATGCCGAGATCGGAAAAGCCTTTGGACCCTTCAGAGACAACGTTGTCCCTGCGAAGATTCTTCAACTGGTCGCGGGTCAGGATACCGTTTGATATCAAGCCAAGCGTAACGGCTTGAATTGCGTCAAACACCGTTGCAATGATTGACCCGACGAAGAAGGGTTTGTTGATCACAAGGCGACGACGGTGAATAACCCCCAGCATTTGATCAATCAGCGCATGCAGCGTATTCACATCGGGACCACCAAGTTCATAAACACCCGGTTCCGCCTCGCCCAGAACACCTTTGACGGCCGCCTGTGCAACATCGTCAACATAAACCGGCTGAAACTTTGTATTTCCGCCGATAAGCGGCAGAACAGGCCCAAAGCGTGTCATTGCGGCGAAGCGGTTAAAGAACTGATCCTCTTGACCAAAAATGACGGACGGACGCAAGATCATTGCGTTAGGGAAGTATTGCAAAACACCCTCTTCGCCCAGCGCCTTGGATTTGCTGTAGTCACTGTCGCTTTGCAGGTCCGCGCCAATGGCTGACAGATGCACTAGCGCCTCAACACCTTCTTCGGCAGCGATACGGGCGATGCGCTCTGCACCTTCATGCTGAACTGCGTCAAATTTGTTGCGGCCAAGTTCGTTCAGAATGCCAACACAATTTACAACTGCATCTGCGCCCTTCATCACAAGCCGAACAGAAGCGTCATCACGAATATTGCAGAACACCGGTTCGACCTGCCCGACGACTCCATAGGGTTTCACGTGCATCGCTTCATTTGGACGCCGTACTGCCACACGCACACGCCACCCTTCCTTTGCCATACGTCTGGCAATGTAGCGCCCGACGAAACCTGAACCGCCGTATATAGTGACTAGTTTTGACATGGGTCTTCTCCGCGTCTGAATCTCTTGTCTTCAATATCTTTCCGGACCGATATGGACAACCCGCTATCGCGTCGCAGGAATTAAGGACGAATCCCGTTGACAGTTTAAACGCCTGCCTTTACATCGCGACGTCACGACACCTGCCCAGGTGGCGGAATGGTAGACGCGCTAGCTTCAGGTGCTAGTGTCCGTATGGACGTGGAGGTTCGAGTCCTCTTCTGGGCACCATGAATCCCCAACATACATGCACAAACCAATTGAAAAACAACGGTTTTTGTGCTAACCAACTGAACATGGATGAACGCCTGTACCCAAGAAATCGCACCGCTTTCTGGGTATCGATCTGGGTACAGAGCGAAAAATGTCTGATTCGTGGAATCCTGTACCCAAGATGGCCCTTACCGACTTAAAAATTCGCAAGGCAAAACAAAGAGCTAAAGGCTATCGGCTGACTGACGCTTTGGGCCTGTCTTTGCTGGTTCGACCTAGCGGTACGAAATCTTGGCAATTTCGCTATCAGTATTTGGGTAAAGAGAAGATTCTGAGCATCGGCTCATATCCTATCATCTCTCTGGCAGAAGCTAGGACGAAGCGCGATGACGCCAAACGTCTCGTTGCTGATGGCAAGGACCCCTCCGTTGAGAAGCAGCTGCAGCAGATTGATGCTGAAGCCAAAGCCCGCATGACCTTCAAAGAAGTGGCGGACGAATACTATGACAGCTTGGTGGATCGCGGCTTAGCGGTTGCCACCCTACGCAAGAAACGCTGGCACATCGAAGACCTCGCCAAGCCGCTACATATGCGCCCGATAGATCAGATCACCGCAGCAGAACTCCTACACCTTTTGAAGGCCATTGAACGAAGCGGTCGCCGGGAGACAGCCAAGAAGCTTCGCTCAACCATCTCAGCGATTTTTCGGCTGGCAATGGTGACCATGCGAGCCTCGGCTGACCCCTCAGCTGCCCTCAAGGATGCTCTGCTGCCTCCAAAGGTTACAGGACGAGCCGCCATCACAGACGAAAAGGAATTTGGCCAACTATTGCGGCGCTTGGATGAATACACTGGGTGGCCCATCATTCCAGCGGCAATGAAGTTCCAAATTTTGACGTGTACCCGCCCAGGTGAAGCCCGAGGTGCGCGGATGCACGAGATTGATCTTGAGAACCGTACTTGGACCATATCGCCGGAGCGGATGAAAATGCGTCGAGAGCATAAAATTCCGCTGTCTCACCAAGCCTTTGATATTGTGATGGAAAACTGGTCTGAGATAAAAGGTGTGGAGCTATTATTCCCATCACTGATCTCTAACCGGAAGCTGTTGTCTGAGAACGCTTTTAACACCGTATTGCGACGACTTGGGTATTCAGGTAATGAGGTGACCGCCCATGGGTTCAGAGTTACAGCCAGCACCATATTAAACTCCCGCGAGTTCAATCCGGACGTGATTGAAGCCGTGCTTGCGCACCAAGACACAAACGCGATCCGACGAACATACAACCGCACTACCTACTGGAACCAGCGGGTGGATCTGATGCAGGCTTGGGCTGATTTGTGTAATGATTTCAGAATGTTGTAGCGCAAAATTGGAGATCAAGCTAACGTACCTCTGATTCACACTTGAACGTTCAATAGACTGGCTGAGCGTCACTAAACGCTCGGTCAATGGCGCTCGTTCCGAGTTGTTCGATGCGGTCGGGACGCACCTTGCGTCCAAAAGCTAACATGACCCGCCACGTAGAGCCGTGATGGCAAGCACGATCTTTGCTTAGCCTACAGTTATCGGGGGTATCCAATGACCTCCTGAAGAGCTCATAACCACCAACCTCAGCTTCTCAGAATGGGCACAGGTCTTTGGAGATGCAAAGATGACAACCGCGCTTCTGGAT
>Ga0316189_10003511_pt1 | contig 15196 bp, 13 predicted proteins | sample LowCovwburrow_MG_FD_204930 | JGI IMG/M metagenome (GOLD analysis project Ga0316189, IMG submission 204930) | Coastal sediment microbial communities from Maine, United States - Lowes Cove worm burrow | ecosystem: Environmental > Aquatic > Marine > Coastal > Sediment | place: USA: Maine... | reverse complement strand
TAATAATTCTAATTCCTTTTGCAAATCAAGCCTTTCAAGTGATGAAAGGTTTGATAAACTATGTTTTATTGCTTGTAAATTCATAACATAAATGTACGAATAATAGCTGATTTAAACTAGAGCCTAACGTTTATATATACTATAAAGGGAAGCTAAATTTAGCTTCCTTTTTTTATTTATGATGGTTTTACATATCCATACCGCCTCCGTCAAAATTTCCTTGACGCTCACGCTTTTTCTTTTGATTAAATCTATAAGTAAACGATAGGTTGTATGTGCGGCCTCCTCTAAATTGGATTTCTTGATACGCCGTAAACGTTTCTGCCGTAATATCATTACTAAAGAATGCCGTATTAAAAACATCTCTAACATTAAAAGCAATTGATGCTTTTTCTTTAAACAAATCTTTGCTAAAGGCTAGGTTTGTTGAAAACACACCATTTCTATCATTTTGAGCATCCTTACTCGCACCACGATAATTAATATTAGTTTGCCAATCTATAGCATAGGGTAATGTTAATTTATTACTTAATCTAGCAGTCCATGTAAGGTTATTAGCCGCTAAATCTATACCATTAAAACTACCGTCTCTTTTTAAATTAAAAACATTAAAATCTGTATTTATACGCCATTTCCTCGTTGGGCTATAATTAATATTAAACTCAAAACCAACACGCTCATCGGTTGCAATATTTATTGGTCCTCTTTCAATAACTGGGAATTCCTCTCCGTCTACGATAACAGATTGACCTGTTCTTCTACTTACAAAACTAATGACATCTGACGCATAAGAATAATATACAGAAGTTGATAGTGTTACTTTACTAAATCTATTTAAATAACCCAATTCGAAAGTGCTAGCATAGGATGGTATAAGTCCTGGGTTGCCTTGAAACACATTTGTAACACTAGACCTAGAAGGGAAGGGGTTTAGCATAAAACCTCGCGGGCGTCTTATTCTTCTATTGTATCCTAGACTTAAACTTTGTGTTTCGGTAAATTCATAGTTTAAATTTATTGTAGGAAATAAGCCTGTAAACTTTTTTCTTTCAAAATCATTAGACGTAGGTTGATCTAAAGTGAGTTTGGTATTCTCTAATCTTAAACCTAATAAGTATGAAAATCCACCTATTTTACTGCCAAACTGAGTGTAAAAAGCGTTTATATATTGCTTGAAATTAAATAAGTTGGAAAGATTATTATTTATTACGAAGTCACCAGAATTCATGTCTAAAAGAGACACTTCAAAATCTGTTGATCTGGTGTCGAAACTCCCTCTGTAACCCATTTCTATTTGACTTTTTTCTCCTAAAGGAACAATATAATCAGATTGTAATAAAATTTCAGATTGATCTTCTATGGTTGTAACAATTTCAGAATCTATACCATTAACGTTTATTGTTGAATTTTGGTTTTCATCACTATTCTCATATTGAAAATCAAAAGAAAATTTATGATCTGTTTTTTTAAAGTTTTTAGTAAAATTTAAAGAGTATTGAATTGTTCTTGAGTCTTCTATTTCTGGATCTAATCTAAAACTTTCACTTGTTGTATTATTCACTTTATTAAACTGAACGAGTTTATTTGTCGAATTGTTTTCAGAACTATTATCCCTAAATACAACGGCCGTTGTTAGAGATGCAGAATCGTTAATATACCACTCAATGCCTGTGTTTGTGGTTAATCCTTTTCGCGTGTCTACCCAGTTTCTTCTTTCGTCTAAATCTGGGGTATTAATATCAAAGTATTTTACATCGTTATACCACCGTCCAAGTCTTTCTGTGTAATTATAAGATGAAGTATTAAAAATATTTACATTTCCAGTCCTGTAATTGATGTTTCCAGAAATACCTGCTGCATCTGGATGCCCAGCATTAGCCGTTATAGATCCATTAAGACCTAGTAATTTACTGCGTCTTAAAATGATATTTAAAATACCTGCAGTGCCTTCTGCTTCATATCTCGCAGAAGGCGATGTGATAACTTCAACTTTTTCGATAGCTTCGGCAGGAAGCTGACGTAAAGCTTCGGTAGAATTTAAACCTACTAAACCAGATGGTTTACCATTTATTAGAATACGCACGTTATCGTTTCCTCTTAGCGCTACATTGCCCTCGGCATCAACCGAAACCGATGGTACATTATCTAAAACATCACTAACGCTTCCGCCACTAACTGTTAAATCTTTACCAACGTTGTATATTTTTTTGTCGAGTTTAATTTCTACTGTGGTGCGTTCGGCAATAACTTCAACTTCAGCTAACGATTCAGCATCTATTTCCAAAGAAAATACACCAATGTTTTCGTTAACCATTAATTTTTTGTTTAATACTCTTTGAGTTTTAAAGGCAATATATTCAATAGATATATCGTAAACCCCTGTTTTTACAGGAATGCTAAAAAAACCATTAGCATCGGTAATTCCTCCGGTTACAATTTTATTTTCCTTTTTACTAAAAAAAGCAACGGTTGCATATTCCAAAGGTTCAAGGGTTTCTTTATCAATAACTTTTCCTGTAATTACAACTTCTTTAATAATTGAATTAGAAAAAGTACTTGGAACTTTTAAATTTTTAGGTTGCGAATAGCCTTTTGCAACGCATAAAAAAAAGGAGATAACAAAAATGAATAGTTTGTTCATGGTTAGGTTTACCGTTTTAGACAGCAAAAATAACCTATGGTTTAAGGTGTAGAGGTTAATTATTTGTTAAAATACTTACAAGGTTTTAGATTAAATAATATCTAAAATTAATTCTGGAGGTCTGCCAATTACAGCTTTATTCCCATTTATTATAATGGGGCGCTCTATAAGTTTTGGATTTTCTACCATCACATTAATAATTTCAGTATCTGTTAATGTTTTGTTTTTAAATTTTTCTTTCCAAATGACTTCGTTTTTTCTAACTAAATCTATTGGTTTTATGCCTAAAAGTTTAATAATATCTTTTATCGCTTTCGCGGAAAGGGTGTCGTCTAAATATTTTACAATTTCGAAAGGTTTACCAGATTGTTCTAGTATTTCCAGTCCGCAACGCGATTTACTACAGCGGCTATTATGATATATTTTTATCATTTTTCTTATTTAAGAATGTCTACAATATCTTTAACTTTATATAATGAATCGATATCTTTTTGAAGATAAAAATAAATTTCTTCCCCAAAAAAATCTTTTACACCTTTACGTTTTTTATTAAAATCGTATTGTGTTGGTTTTCCTCCTTCGTATGCATAATTGCTGCCATTAAAAAAAATAGTGTCTTGGTTAACTTGAGTAACTTTTATAAAGGAATAATTATTATAACTCTCTTTAAATACAAGAATATCACTAGGAGATAAATTAGCCATTCCATTTTCAATTTCTTTTTCATGTGCATTACTGCTATAAATTGCAAATGAAACACCAAGAACGATTAGAAATAGACCAGAAAACAAATACCAGGGAAAGGCAAAATCTGATTTAATCATATTTACTTTGTCTCTAAGTTGTTGCGACATTTCTTTATTTTCTAATGCTTGCTTGCAATTGCCACAAACTGAAAATAGTTTTTTGCTATATGGAAAAATAGGTATCCAGAAAACATCAAAGTATTTCGCGTAACCTTCAACATGCATATCATTAGATTCGCAATTGGCACATTTTGCAGCTTGAATTTTTTTAAGCCCTAATTTTTTTGACCCTGTGCCAAATATTATCATGGTTCTTATTTTTAAATATTGATATTATAATTTTTTAATTGTTGATTGAGTTGCTCTGGAGATTTAAAATGAATCCCATTAATTCCCAAATTATTTGCAGCTTTAACGTTTCTTAAATTATCGTCTATAAAAACTGAATGTTCTGCTTTTATATTGAAACGATTTAAGGTTAGATGATAAATATCATCAAATGGTTTTCTGGTTTTTTCTTCACCAGAAACTAAAATGCCTTCAAACCATTGTAAGAATTCAAAACGATCTAAAGCAATAGGAAAAGTTTCTGCACTCCAGTTTGTAAGTGCAACTACTTTATACTGTTTAGAATCGGTTAGTTTTTTAAGTATATCAACCGTGTCAGAAATGGCATCGCCTAGCATGTCTACCCATCGCCCGTAAAACATTTCAATTTCTGTTTTCCATTCTGGAAAAAGCACAATACGTTCTTCAGTAGCTTTCGCCATGGAATAACCAGCATCTTGGTTTTCATTCCAATCGCTGGTACAAATGTTATCGAAAAACCATTGCATTTTTTCTCGGTCGCCATTAAATACATCTAAATAAACATATTCTGGATTCCAATCGATTAATACACCACCAAGGTCGAATATTATAGTATCTATTTTCTTCATAATTGATTATCGTCTTCTACTTTTTGCCCCATCATCATTAAATAGGATTTCAAAAAGGGTTCAATATTTCCATCCATAACTGCATCAACATTACCAGTTTCATGGGCTGTTCGAACATCTTTCACTAATTTATAAGGATGCATAACATAGTTTCGAATTTGACTTCCCCATTCAATTTTCATTTTTCCAGCCTCAATATCATCACGTTGTGCAAGTTGTTTTTGCAATTCAATTTCATAGAGTTGCGATTTTAACATTTGCATTGCACGAGAGCGATTATCGTGTTGTGAACGTGTTTCTGAACAGGATATTTGTATACCTGTAGGTTTATGTGTTAACTGTACTTTGGTTTCAACTTTATTAACGTTTTGTCCACCAGCACCACTAGAGCGGGCTGTAGTTATTTCAATATCTGCAGGGTTTATGTCTATTTCAATGGTGTCATCAACTAAAGGGTATACATAAACCGAAGCAAAACTTGTATGGCGCTTTGCATTGCTGTCAAAAGGAGAAATACGTACCAAACGATGTACGCCATTTTCGCCTTTTAGCCAACCAAAAGCAAAATCGCCTTCAATTTCTATAGTCACGGTTTTTATACCTGCAACATCGCCTTCTTGAAAGTTTAGTTCTTTAACCTTAAAGCCGCTTTTTTCGGCATACATTAAATACATGCGCATAAGCATGCTTGCCCAATCGCAGCTTTCTGTGCCACCAGCACCAGCAGTTATTTGTAGTACAGCACTTAGGCTATCACCTTCTTCAGAAAGCATGTTTTTAAACTCTATGTCTTCTAATAGACTTACAGCTTTGTCATATCTATTTTGAACTTCTTCGGCGGTAGATTCGCCTTCTTTGAAAAATTCATAAAGGACTTCTAAATCTTCAATAAGTGTTTTGGCTGTATTGTAATCTTTAACCCATTTTTTCTTTACGCGGAGTGATTTCATTATTTCCTCAGCTGCTTTTGGGTCGTTCCAGAAATTGGGATCGAAGGTTTGTTCTTCTTCGTTTTGTATTTCTATAAGTTTGGCATCAACGTCAAAGATAGTGCCTTAGTTTGTCAAGGCGGATATTAAGATCTTTAATTTGATCGGATGTAATCATAGATATTTTATTTTGAACAAAAATAGGATTTAAACATACAGAATAAAACTTATGATGAGATAATTTTTTAGCTTTATCAAAAAATAGATTGTAAATGATAATAGACCTAAGAAGCGATACCGTAACCAAGCCATCAAAAGGCATGTTAAATGCCATGATACAAGCCCAAGTTGGCGACGATGTATATAAAGAAGACCCAACAGTTAACGCGTTAGAAGAGTGTATTGCCGCTATGTTTGGAAAAGAGAAAGCATTGTTTTTTCCAACAGGAAGTATGGCTAATCAAGTAGCTGTAAAACTGCATACCAATCCGGGAGATCAAGTTATTTGCGATAAATATGCGCATATTTATAATTACGAAGGCGGTGGAGCATCGTTTAATAGTGGTGTGTCTTGTAAGTTAATTGATGGTAATCGTGGTATGTTTACAGCCAACCAAGTTTTGGAAGCTATAAATCCACCAGATTTTTATCATAGTCCGCTAACATCTTTAGTAGAAATAGAAAACACAACCAATAAAGGTGGTGGCGCGTGTTGGGATTTTAATGAGATTTTAAAAATGAAAACCGTTTGCGATGATAATAATTTAGGTTTTCATTTAGATGGTGCACGCTTATGGAACGCCTTAGTAACAAAAAATGAAGACCCTAAACAATACGGAGCAATATTTGATACTATTTCGGTATGTTTAAGTAAAGGTTTGGGTTGTCCAATGGGATCTGTTTTAGTTGGCGATAATACTATTATGAGCAATGCCATAAGAATTAGAAAAATATTTGGTGGCGGTATGCGACAAGTCGGATATTTAGCTGCTGCCGGGCTTTATGCATTAGATAATAATATGGAAAGACTGTCCAATGACCATAAAAAAGCAAAAGAAATAGGCGAGGAGCTAGGTAAATTATCAATGATAAGAACGGTTGAGCCTATAGAAACTAATATTGTTATTTTTGAACTGACTGCAGATGCTAACGAAAATGATTTTGTACAAAAACTCGCAGATAAAAGCATTCATGTTATAAGTATGGGCGGAGGCAAATTAAGGATGGTAACGCATTTGGATTATACAGATGCGATGCATGAAAAGCTAATTAGTGTTTTAAATAATTTTTAATTTTGCTAACAACTACTTAAACAAATCCATCCCTGGAATATTTGGCATTCCTTCTTTAGCAACTGCTGCTAATTCTGCTTCATTTATATTTGTCGCTTTTTCAATGGCTTTATTTAAACTTAAAACAAGGTAATCCTCAAGTTGTTCTTTGTCTTCAAGTAATTCATCTGCAATGACAATAGATTTAATGGTTCGGTTTGCCGTTAATGTTATGTTTAACAATCCGTCGCTACTTTTTTCATCAATTAAAACCGTATCTAAACGTTTTTTAGTGGCTTCAACTTTTTGGTGGGTTTCTTTAAGTTTACCCATCATATTCATCATATCTCCAAACATAATTTTATAAATTTCGTTTTACAGTACAAAACTATTTAATTTTTCTATTTTTGAAGCCTTAAATCTAAGAATAAATACATCACCATTTGAAACAAGAAGTTCAACCTCCAATAGCTAAAAAAACACCAAAAGCTTTTACCATTCATAACGATACTAGAAGCGATAACTACTATTGGTTAAATGATAAAGAAAACCCAGAAGTCATAAACTATTTGAATGCCGAAAATGCATATACAAAGCAAGCCATGCAGCATACAGAAGACTTTCAAAAAGATTTATATGAAGAAATGAAAGGACGCATTAAAGAAGATGACACTAGTGTACCTTATAAACTTAATGGCTATTGGTATATAATACGTTTTGAAAAAGGGAATGATTACCCCATTTATGCTAGAAAAAAGGAAAGTTTAGAGGCTACAGAAGAAATTTTGTTTGACTGCAACAAAATGGCTAAAGATTTTACTTACTTTAATTTGGGAGGCATTGCTATTAGTCCAGATAATAAATTGGCAGCGTTTTCGACCGATACCGTAAGCAGGAGACAATACGCTATTCAAATTAAAAACTTGATTACAGGTGAGATTTATACCGATAAAATTCTAAACACCACAGGAAGTGTTACTTGGGCAAACGATAATAAAACTTTGTTTTATGCCATGAAGGATGAAGTAACTTTGCGTTCTCATAAGATTTTTAAGCACAAGTTGCATACTAAAACAGAAGAAGATGTTGAAGTTTATCATGAAGTCGATGAAGCGTTTAACACCTTTGTTTATAAATCAAAATCTAGAAAATATATTATTATTGGATGCTCAAGTACCTTGAGTTCGGAATACCAAATTTTAAATGCCGATATGCCGGATGGCGACTTTAAAATATTTCAAAAAAGAAAACAAGATTTAGAATACAGTGTTGCACATTATAAGGATTCCTTTTATATTATTTCTAATGCTGATAAATCTACCAATTTCAAGCTATTAAAAACAAGTGAAAACACCACCGAAAAACAATATTGGAAAACTGTTATTCCACACAGAAAAGATGTTTTAATTGAAGATATTGAGATTTTTAAAGATTATTTGGTCGTTAATGAACGTGAAAATGGATTAAACAAACTCCGCATTATAAACTGGAACGGAAGCGAAGATTACTATTTGCCTTTTAATTCTGAAGCCTATACAACTTATATAGGTAATAACCCCGATTTTAATAGCGATACGCTGCGGTATGGGTTTAGTTCGCTTACTTCTCCAAATGCTACAATAGATTATAATTTAATAACAAAACAAAGTGAAATAAAAAAAGAGCAAATTGTTTTAGGTGGACAATTTAAAAAAGAAAATTACGAATCTAAACGTGTTTGGGCAACAGCAAGAGATGGTGTAAAAGTTCCAATATCACTGGTTTATAAAAAAGGAATTAAGTTAGATGGTAATAATCCATTATTACAATATGCTTATGGTTCCTATGGATCTACCATCGACCCCTCTTTTTCTACTATAAGATTGAGTTTGTTAGATCGTGGATTTATTTATGCTATAACTCATATTCGTGGTGGTGAATATTTGGGTAGAGATTGGTACGAAAATGGAAAACTTTTAACCAAAAAGAATACATTTTATGATTTTATAGATTGTTCTAAATATCTAATTGATCAAAATTATACTTCAAACAAGCATTTATATGCATACGGAGGTTCTGCTGGCGGGTTATTAATGGGAGCTATAATCAATATGAACCCAGAATTATACCATGGTATTTTAGCGGCAGTACCTTTTGTCGATGTGGTAACTACGATGCTTGACGATACTATTCCCTTAACTACGGGAGAATATGACGAATGGGGAAATCCAAATAATTTAGAGTACTATAATTACATGAAATCCTATTCGCCTTACGATAATGTTGAAGCTAAAGCATACCCAAATATGCTAGTGACAACAGGTTTACACGATTCGCAAGTACAATATTGGGAACCCGCAAAATGGGTAGCTAAATTGCGAGAATTAAAAAAAGGTGCTAATAAATTATTATTGCATACCGACATGGATTCTGGTCATGGTGGTGCATCAGGGCGTTTTGAAAGTTTAAAAGAAGTCGCTTTAGAATATGCTTTTATATTAGACTTAGAAGGGATTAGCGCATAATAAAAAAATTACTTATTTTTACCACGTTTTAAGTTACAATTATTTTTATTAATATTACAGTAGCTTATAAAAAGCATTTATGAAACACAACAATCAGGTTTTTGATAATGTATTAGACTTAGTAGGCAACACACCGCTTATTAGACTTAATAAAATAACTTCAAAATTTAAAGGTAACTTTTTTGCTAAAGTAGAATCCTTTAATCCAGGGCACTCTTCAAAAGATAGAATTGCATTACACATTATAGAAGAAGCAGAAAGAAAAGGCATACTTGCTCCAGGCGACACCATTATAGAAACCACTTCTGGTAATACAGGTTTTAGTATTGCGATGGTTAGTATAATTAAAGGTTACGAGTGCGTTTTAGCTGTAAGTTCTAAATCATCTGCAGATAAGATAGATATGCTTAAAACTATGGGCGCTAAGGTTTATGTGTGTCCTGCACATGTTAGTGCAGACGATTCAAGGTCTTACTATCAAGTTGCAAAGCGTTTGCATGAAGAAATTAAAGGCTCGGTTTATATTAATCAGTATTTTAATGAGCTAAATATTGATGCGCATTATCAATCTACTGGTCCAGAAATATGGAATCAAACCGAAGGAAAAATTACGCATTTAGTGGCGTGTAGTGGTACAGGAGGAACAATTTCTGGAACTGCTAAATATTTAAAAGAACAAAACCCCAATATTAAAGTTATAGGCGTCGATGCTTTTGGTTCGGTTATTAAAAAATATCACGAAACTAGAGCGTTCGACGAAAAAGAGATTTACCCATACAGAATTGAAGGCTTAGGTAAAAATTTAATACCAACCGCAACAGATTTTGATATTATTGATGAGTTCGTTAAAGTTACCGACGAAGAAAGTGCACACACAGCTAGATTAATAGCAAAAACCGAAGGCCTATTTGTGGGCTATACTTCTGGCGCAGCTATGCAAGCGGTAGCTCAATTAGGTGAAGTAGGTGCGTTTAATGAAAAGGATAATGTTGTTATTATATTTCCAGACCATGGTTCGCGCTACATGAGCAAGATTTATAGCGATAAATGGATGAGTGATCAAGGCTTTTTTGATAGTATTCACGAAGAAGCTGCTCAAACTATTCAATATATAAAATAGAACGATTATAATATATTTAAAAGAGTCTTACTTTAAACAAAATAAGACTCTTTTTTTGTTTTGTGAATAATTGAGTCCTAAAAATTATGTACAAACAATATAAATATTTAATTTTGCAACAACTAACTAAAGAACTAAAAGCAGACATTTTATACTTCTAAAGCGTTATATATGTTTGTTTTTTGATAGCAAAAGGTTTATAATAAATGAAAGATTTATTCGAAAAAATTTATAAAGATAAAGGGCCATTGGGGAAATGGGCTTCTCAAGCTGAAGGTTATTTTGTGTTTCCAAAATTAGAAGGTGAGATTTCTAATCGCATGAAGTTTCAAGGAAAAGATGTTATTACTTGGAGTATTAATGACTATCTAGGTTTAGCCAATCATCCAGAAGTTCGTAAAGTAGATGCGCAAGCTGCTGCAGATTATGGCTCGGCTTACCCTATGGGAGCAAGAATGATGTCTGGTCATACAGATTTACATGAAAAATTGCAAAATGAATTAGCATCTTTCGTTAAAAAAGAAGCCGCTTATCTTTTAAATTTTGGCTATCAAGGGATGGTGTCTACCATAGACGCTTTAGTTTCTAAGGATGATATTATAGTTTACGATGTTGATGCTCATGCATGTATTATAGATGGTGTACGCTTGCACATGGGTAAGCGTTTTACATATAAACATAACGATGTCGAAAGTTTAGAAAAAAACTTAGAAAGAGCCACAAAAATGGCTGAACAAACAGGAGGAGGTATTTTAGTTATTTCTGAAGGCGTATTTGGTATGCGTGGAGAACAAGGACGTTTAAAAGAGATTGTAGCGCTTAAAAATAAATTTAATTTTAGGCTTTTTGTTGATGATGCTCACGGTTTTGGGACTTTAGGAGCAACAGGAGCTGGTGCAGGAGAGGAGCAAGGTGTACAAAACGACATTGATGTGTATTTTGCAACATTTGCAAAATCTATGGCAAGTACAGGTGCTTTTATTGCTGCCGATCAAGAAATTATAGATTATTTAAAATATAATTTACGTTCGCAAATGTTTGCTAAATCTTTACAAATGCAACTTGTAGTTGGTGCATTAAAACGTTTAGATATGTTGCGAACAATGCCAGAATTAAAACAAAACCTTTGGACAATTGTTGATGCATTACAATCTGGTTTAAAAGCTCGTGGTTTCGATATTGGAACTACCCAAAGTTGCGTAACACCTGTATACTTAAAAGGTAGTATCCCAGAGGCTATGGCACTTGTTAGAGATTTGCGAGAAAATTACGGAATATTCTGTTCCATAGTTGTTTACCCTGTGATACCTAAAGGATTAATTTTGCTAAGAATGATTCCTACAGCAACACATACTTTAAAAGATGTTGAAGAAACTTTAGATGCTTTTGACGCCATTAGAGATAGACTAGAAAACGGAACGTATAAACGCCTATCTGCTGCAGTAATGGCAGCAATGGGTGAATAATCAGTTTAGTTAATTGAATAAAAAAAATCGATTCATTTAAATATGAATCGGATTTTTTTTTATAATAGAATAGTCTATTTACTCTTTTTATAAAATATCTTTTCTAAATGTACAGCGTCTTTTGTGAGTTATAGGTTTGAAGTTTTTCCAAAGTTTATGGATAGCTTCATTATCATCTAATTCAGGGCCTCTAATACATAGCTCAATGCCTTTGTCAGAAAAAGTTTTATGAAATTCATTAAAAATAATAGCCGTAATGCCTTTGTTTTGATATTCTGGCAAAACTCCAATTAAATAAAAGGTTACAGTTTTAGCATGTTTTTTTGCGTGTAATAAATGCCTTATTCCAAAAGGAAACAGCTTGCCTTTCATTTTTTGTAAAGCCTCTGCATAAGAAGGTGTTACTATTCCAAACCCAATAAGGTTATTATCTTTATCTAACACAAATTTTACGTATTCGGGGTTTAAAAAACCAATAAATTTTTTCTTAAAATAGGCCTTTTGCTCTTGATTTATTTCAACAAAAGTAGAAAGTGTAGCGTACGATTTTGAGAAAACCTCAAACATTTCATCGGTATAAGGTAAAATATCCTTATTGCTTGTGAAATTCAAAGCTTTTAAATGATAACGTCGTTTTATTAAATCTTGAACTTTAGCAAAATACTCAGGAAGAATATTTTTAAACGCCATTTTATTCTCGGAATATGTTTTAGCAACAGCATAGCCTAGTTTTTCAAAATGTGTAGCATAATACGGGTGATTGTGCCAGGTAATCATGCTTCCAATTTGGTCGAATCCATGAGTTAGCACACCGACTTTATCTAAATTAGAAAATCCAACAGGCCCTTCTATAAATTCTAGATTATTAGCCTTGCCAATGTCATTTACCTTTTCTAGCAATGCTTTAGTAACATTCACATCATCTATAACATCAAACCAACCAAAACGCATTTTCTTTTGGTTTTGCTTATTAACTTCAATCCAATTAATAACACAAGCAATTCTGCCTACAATATCATTGTTTTTGTAAGCTAAAAAAAATCGAGCATCTGCATCTTTAAAAGCAGGATTTACATTTTTGTCTAGCGATTTTATTTCTTCTGAAATGATTGGAGGCACCCAATATTTTGAGTCTTTATAAAGTTTAAAAGGAAACTTTATAAATGCTTTTAAGCCTTTTTTGGTGGTTACTTCTTTAAGTTTAATCATACATAAATGATGGATTTTGATTTGTTAATTATCAAAATCGTTATCCTTTCTTTTTTGTTTTTTATTTGATTCTGAAGTGTTTCTGTTTTTATTTTTTCTCGATCTTCTTTTTGATTCGTCTTTTGCCGAATTCCCATTGTTTACTTCTCTGTCTCTATGGAAATCTAATCTATAAGACGCTCCAAAATTCACGCTAAAAACAGATGGTGTGTCCTTGGTATTAAATGTAACTGCGGTGTCTAACTGAAAATCTTTCCCCCATAAATAAGCGCCTCCAAATCGAAAAAGATTATCGGCATAAAAATCACTTTTAATGCCTTGCGTTTCGCCAAAGATGACCCATTTAGGATTAAATGAGTGTGTTAACGTTAGTATGTATTGAAAATCGGATTGATCTGTACCTATTCTATCTTTTATTAAATTCATTACAAAAACCCAACCACCTGAAAAGTTATTTTGTGTTGCTAACATCACTTTGGGACTAAATCCTTCAATTTCTGGAGTCGTGTATGGATTAAATTTAGTATCGTAATTTGCGCCTAAATAAATTGAAATAACAGGAATTAGCGATTTTATCTTAAAACCATGATTAGCTTTCCAGCTGTATAAATTTGGTTTATTGTTTTCAGAGTTTTTATAGGGGTCGAAAACCAAGTATTTAGCCCCAATACTTAAAAATTTAAAGTTAGATCGCGGATCTTCAGCAGATGAATTAAAGGTGTATGTTTTAGTGTCGTTTTGGTAAGTGCCTTCAATATTTAATTCTAATTCTTCTAAAAGCAAACCGTACCTCGCAGCAAAATCTATTCCAAAACCAGAAACCTCAAAAGCTGTGGTTGGTGTCCTTTTTTCTTTTATGCTGTAAGGGCCAACTTCAAATTGAGCAACATTTGTACCTACTGAAAATGCACTTCGAGAAGTGCCTGGTCTATTTGAGTTTATAACATCTGTGTATTGACCATAGACTAGAGTGCTAATTAGGCTTGTTAATAAAATTAAGGTAGATTTAATAGGGCTCATAATGAATGTTTTAGAATATATCTATAATTTATAGTTATGCAATACTTTCACTAATTATTTTTTATAGGATGCTCAAATATAGATATTTTATACTTTTTTTATCATTTTTGAACGTTTTTTAAGTGTTTAGAATTGTATTTTTGTTTAAAATATTTTTTTATGTTACAGTATGCATCTGTTGTTGGATTAGTAAAAACCATACTAATCATCATGCTAATATATTTTGGAGTTAAAATATTAGCGCGCTTATTTGCGCCATTTTTAGTAAAATACGTTGCTAAAAAAGCCGAACAGCGTTTTGATGATCAATTTGGGAAATTTCAAAGAAAACAACAAAACGAAAAACCAAAACGAGAAGGCGAAGTGACTATTGATAAAATGCCAAACACCAAAACTTCTAATAAAGATGTTGGCGATTATGTTGACTACGAAGAAGTTGAGTAAGCACCTTTTGTTTTTTTGTAAAAAAGAAAATTTCCAAACTAATTTTGATTGTTTTGAGTTAAGTATATCTCAAAAATAATAGTTAATTTCACAATCGTTGTTTTTAATACATTTCTATGCAGTTTTCATTAAAAAAAGCATGTCCACATATACTCGTTTTAATAGGATTTGTAATACTATCTTTGGCATATTTTAGTCCTGTTTTAAAAGGAAAACAGATTTTGCAAAGCGATATCGTGCAGTATATTGGCATGAGTAAGCAACAAAAAGATTATCGAGCACAAACAGGTGAAGAAACTTATTGGACTAACAGTGCTTTTAGCGGTATGCCAACTTATCAATTAGGTGCAAAATACCCACATAATTACATTAAAAAATTAGATTTAACGCTACGATTTTTACCTCGACCAGCAGATTATCTGTTTTTATATTTACTAAGTTTTTATGTATTGCTATTAGTTTTAAAAGTCGATTTTAAACTCGCTGCACTTGGCGCGATTGCTTTTGGGTTTTCTACATATTTGATAATTATTCTTGGAGTTGGGCACAACAGTAAAGCGCATGCCATTGCTTATATGCCTTTGGTTTTAAGTGGAATATTATTGGTGTTTCAACGAAAATATATAGTAGGGTTTTTACTAACAGCGGTAGCTATGGGCTTAGAGATAGTGGCTAATCATTTTCAAATGACCTATTATTTAATGCTACTGGTTATTGTTTTAGGAATTGTTTATCTAATCGATGCTTATAAAAAGAAAATATTACCACATTATTTTAAATTTATAGGTATTTTATTTGCTGCAGTTTTTCTAGCGTTAGCCTTAAATGCTACAGGAATACTAGCTACAAAAGAATACGTAAAAGAAAGTACACGCGGTAAAAGCGAGTTAACTGTAAACCCTGACGGA
>Ga0316189_10003510_pt1 | contig 15198 bp, 8 predicted proteins | sample LowCovwburrow_MG_FD_204930 | JGI IMG/M metagenome (GOLD analysis project Ga0316189, IMG submission 204930) | Coastal sediment microbial communities from Maine, United States - Lowes Cove worm burrow | ecosystem: Environmental > Aquatic > Marine > Coastal > Sediment | place: USA: Maine... | reverse complement strand
GATTGTATCCTTAAAGTGCTGCGCTTGTTCATCTTTATTGCGAAGGGTTTACCTGTCATCATGAAGAAAGCCCTTTTGGATGTCACGAAGGATGAGATCGCCTTGATGCAAGAGGTTGCCAAATTTATGCCCGGATTCGTACCGAACCCTGATGACGATCGCAGGCTAATGGAACTTTCGGCCGAGGCTCGTTGGGCACTGGAAAAAATAATCAAGGAACAGGAGCCCTCTTGTTATGAAAGAAGAGATTATGGCGGTTTGAAACGGGTCTTGATGCCGGATGGCAAGTTCCGCTGGTTCTGCTCGGAACACGATCCGTATCAGGATGATTCCTTATACAAATGAGTCAGGCTTGTTTGCGATCGATCCACTTGGCCTCAACCTGAGGCTTATAAACCGCAAAGGCATCGAGGATGGTTCTGGCATCTTTCTCCAAGATGAGTGCATCCTTATGGGCCTGCTTAAGAAAACGCTCTTCAACGGCATGACTCAAAAAGGTGGTCAGGCCATCGTAATACCCATCCACGTTGAGTAGGGCCAGGGGTTTTCCATGAAAACCCAATTGCGACCAGGTAAAAATTTCGAACAGTTCTTCCAGGGTGCCGATGCCTCCTGGCAGTGCGATAAACCCATCGGATAAATCGCTCATCAAGGCCTTGCGTTCGTGCATGTTCTCGGTTACATGGGTCGCGGTCAGGCCTTCGTGGGCAATGCCCGCGTTCACCAGAGCACGTGGCATGACACCATGAACGGAACCACCCGCAGCCAAAACCGTATCGGCGGCCTCGCCCATCAGGCCGGTCTTACTTCCGCCATAAACCAGTTCGAGTCCACGTTCCACAAGAAGCCGGCCCAGGTCTCTCGCGGCCTCAGCATAAACTGGTCGGGCTCCGGGGCTCGATCCCATAAATACACAGATACGCTTCATCTGCCATCTCCAAGCGAACGCCGCAACAGGGAAGAAATGTCCGGTTCTGGTATTCTTTCCAATCCTTCCCCGTGCGATCGTTTTTCAGGTAGAATCGCGTCCTCTCGGCGCGACTTGAAGCTTGTACTCAAACTTTCCAGGTATCTCCCTGGCCGAAGAGATCTTTGAGCTTGCCTCGCCCTTTTTTGGCAATGGCGTCTTCCACCTGACCCTTGAGCAGGTTTTCGTAGCTGGGGCGAACCACCTTACGAAAAACACCAACGGGAATCGGGTAGCGTGGGTGCTCCATCTCGGCGAGCATATTGGCGTAATAACGCGCCTTTTGCTCCGGTTGGTGGACGATGGGTTGCTCGTCGCCGGCCTCTTCCAAGGTCTTCACTACAGGCACCATGCCGTCTAAGAAAAGACCCTTTTTTACATCCTTGCCAAAGACAAGCGGCTCGCCCTCGTCGAGGTGAATCATTTCGTCGGAACGAACCTTGCGATCATAAAAAGAATCGAAAGGATCTGGGTTGAAAATGACACAGTTCTGGTAGATCTCCACAAACGACGTGCCTTGGTGAGCCGCAGCTGCCTGGAAAACCTCACCCATGTGTTTGACATTCGTATCGTAGGTCCGAGCAACAAAGCTGGCTTCGGCGGCGAGTGCAAAACGGATCGGGTTGATGGGTGACTCCAAAGAACCCATGGGGCTCGATTTCGTCTTTTTACCAATTTCGGAGGTCGGGCTGTACTGGCCCTTGGTCAACCCATAAATCTGGTTGTTGAACAACAGAACATTGATATTGGGGTTCCTTCGCAGGATGTGCAGCAGGTGGTTGCCACCGATCGACAAGCCGTCGCCGTCTCCCGTGATCATCCAAACAGACAGGTCCGGGTTCACCGTTTTCAGACCGGTGGCAATGGTAGGGGCTCGGCCGTGAATTGTGTGGAACCCATAGGTCTCCATGTAATAGGGGAAACGACTGGAACAGCCAATCCCCGAGATGAAGACGATGTTCTCTTTTGCAATCCCCAGCTTGGGCATGGTGGACTGGATCGCCGAAAGAATGGCGTAATCACCGCAGCCAGGGCACCAGCGAACCGTCTGGTCCGACTGGAAGTCTTTTTTGGTCAGTGTGGCGGCATTGCTCATGATCTACTCCTAACACTCAAAGCTGGGCCTCTATGAAATCCATTAGCTCGTTGATTTTGAAAGGTTTTCCCTGAACCTTGAAGAACGGGGTCGTCTCGCGCGCGAAACGGGAGCGAACCAGAATATCTAACTGGCCGGTATTCAGTTCGGCAACAAGTACTTTCTTGAAACGGGCGAGCACGTCACCAGTATTGGCAGGGAACGGGTTGAGATAACGAAAATGGGCTCCAGCTACCTTGAAGCCAGCAGCATTGAGCCGCTTCACGGAGCTATAAAGGGCGCCATAGGTGCCACCCCAGCCCAGGATCACCAGATCGGCATCCGGATTCCCGTAGATTTCCAATTCGGGAATATCTTTGGCAATGCCATTGATCTTCCCAAGGCGCAAATCGGTCATGCGTTGGTGGTTGTCGGGATCATAGTTGATGTTGCCCGTGATATCCTTTTTCTCCAAGCCGCCAATGCGGTGTTCGAGTCCGGGTTGGCCGGGAATCGCCCAGGGCCGGGCCAGGGTCTCGGGATCTCGCCGATAAGGTTGGAAATCCTTGACCTCGTGATCGTGGGAGACTTCGATACTCGGCAGATCCTCTGGATTGGGGATCATCCAGGGCTCGGTGCCGTTGCCCAGATAGCCGTCGGTCAGCAAAATAACCGGGGTCATGTACTTAACGGCGATGCGGAAGGCCTCGAAGGCATAAGAGAAGCACTCGCTTGGGGTGGCAGGCGCCAGAACCACCAGGGGCGAATCACCATTGCGACCCCAGACGGCCTGCAAGAGGTCGGACTGTTCAGTCTTGGTGGGCATTCCGGTAGAAGGTCCTGCACGCTGAACATTGAGAATAACCAGCGGTAGTTCTGTCATGACGGCCAGGCCAATGGCTTCCGACTTGAGACACAAGCCGGGTCCGGAGGTTCCGGTCAAGGCCAGTGCGCCGCCGTAGGCAGCGCCGATGGCAACCCCAATGGCGGCGATCTCGTCCTCGGCCTGGAAGGTCATGACCCCAAAATGTCTCAACTTGGCCAATTCGTGCAGCACGTCACTGGCAGGAGTAATGGGGTACGAACCGTAGAACAGGGGCTTGCCGATCACCTCTGAAGCAGCCACAAAACCCATGGCCACTGCCTGGTTTCCTGTCAAGCTTCGGTATTCGCCTGCGGCCAACTTGGCCTTGGGCACCTGGTAATGATCCGTGAAAATCTCTGCCGTATCCGCGTAATTGTATCCGGCTTGCAAGGCCAGTTGGTTGGCCTTCATGATCTGAGGTTTCGAGCTGAACTTTTCTTCCAGCCAATTGAGCGTCACCTCCAAAGGGCGATCATAAAGGTAGTACATGACGCCCAGGGCAAACAAGTTCTTGCATCGATCGGCGGCCTTTTTGGGGAGACCGGTCTCGGCTACGGCTCGTTCCGTAAGATCGGTGAGGGGCACTTCCACCAGGCGGTATTTGTCCAACGACCCGTCTGTCAGCGGGTCGCTCTCGTACTGAGCTTTTCCGTACTGGGCCTTGTTGAAGCTATTGCGATTGATGAGAATCAAACTTCCATGGGGCATGTCAACCAGGTTGGCCTTGAGCGCTGCGGGGTTCATGGCCACCAGAATGTCAGGTACATCACCAGGTGTATGAATCTCTTCACTGGAAAAATGAACTTGGAATCCACTGACTCCGGGCACGGTACCAACGGGGGCTCGGATTTCGGCAGGGAAGTCTGGAAACGTTGAAATATCGTTGCCCATCACAGCCGAGGTATTTGTAAACTGGGTTCCTGTCAGCTGCATACCATCACCCGAATCGCCCGCGAAACGGATGGTTGCATGTTGTAATACCTTTCTTGGTTCTTGCACCTGAGACATAGGCACTCCTTGTTTCCGGTGGACTCCTGGCCACCCAAAAAGATAAGTGCACATTATACACTCTTCCGAGTCATTGGAAATGAACTTTTAAGGATAGGCACGATTCGCAAATTATCGATATGGCAGCAAAGGCGTGCGTTTCATGTTCAAGAGCTGCTGGCGAAGTGTACTTATGCCGGTTTTCAGATCCTCATGACGTTGAACCATTCGGTTGATGTCGTCCTGCTGATAACGTTGCGTCAAATGCTGTTGAACGTGGCGATAGTTGGGATTTAGGCGACTGTTGAGGACCAGGGACAGGAGGGCCAGTTCTTTCCATTCACTCTCTTTCTCACCGCACTGTTCAGCGGCTAACCCCAAGTTGTAAAGGGTTTCCGGTCCGTACGGGTCCTGCAAAAAGGCCTGTATCTGCCAATTGATGGAAGGGTCGAAATTTTGGTCACTGTAGTAAGAACGGGCATGGTTTTCCGGGAAAAGAAAAGCCGGACGATCGTGAGGCAATAGATCGACAAAGGCAATAGCGCAAATGAGAAGCACCAAAACACAGGAAATCAAACGTCGGGGCAGTTGCAAGTTAAGCTTATCCTGGTACTTATCGGGCGCCAATAAGATTAAGGGAACCAGGATCATGGGATTGAGGTAGTTGAGCGAGAACAGTGCGATCAAAGCCTGAGCCAGGACGGCGGTCCACCAGCGGCTCTGATCTCTTGTGTGGAGGAAGAAGCGGATCGTCACGAACAATGCCAGCAAAAGCCAGGGAATGCCAAATTGAATCGCCACATCCAACAGCAGATTGTGGGCGGAACCGGCCCGATACAGGGAACTCATGTTCATATCGTCCATGCGTGCTTGTGCAAAGAGGGGATAACTGACCTCAAACTGGCCAAGGCCCGTTCCAAACAGTCCGTAATGACCGATCATGGTGGAGCTGTTGTTGATCAAGACCATTCGCGTCATCAGACTGAGTCGCTTGCCGCAGAACCAGGCATCCCGCTCAGAGATAAGTTCAGGTTGTTGCTTAAAAGCCTGGCTGTAGGCGGTCGGATGGGTGAGCCACCAGGTGCCCTCTTTCAGGTCGGCTCGAAAGACGTAAAGAACGGAGAGCAGACCGATGAGAACGGCGGCAGAGAATAAGACGCGGAAACGTCGCGGATGGGCACGTAGCCAAACCCAGGTCACCACCAAAAGGGCCAGGGTGGTGCCGCGACTCGCGCAGAGAAGGATCCCGGGAGCCAGGATCGCGGGAACCAGAAAAGGGAAACGGCGGGGAAGAAAGCAAAGGCACAATAAAAGAAAATGAGCGGAAAAATTAAGGTTCCCAAAAAAACTGCCGGCCGCAGGCCCTTGCTCAAACAGAAGTGGGTCCCATCCCAGTCTTTGCACGAACAGGTAGGCCACGGTCGCAACCCCCGCCAGGGCCAGACCAGCACTCAGATCGTCACGATCAACCTCGTTCAACGGTCGCGCCAGAAGGGCCAGTACGTACAGCGCCAATAACAGCAGACCTTCGACAAAGTCCCAAGGGTTAACAGACCAGGCGAAGGACGCAATCGGCCAGGAAAGAAGGACCAGCAAACCAATCGAAAAAGAAGCGCGCTTGGATCGCAGGGACAAAGGCAAAAGCAACAGGGCCGTCGCCAGTACCTTGGGTGTCCTGAAAGCTGAACCAAAAGCGAAAACAAAAAGTAGGCAGGCAGCAGCGATCAACACCGGGCGCCATAGTATCTTTCGCATCCAAAGCAAACCCTTCATGAACCCAATTCTAGCGGGATCCGCCCAGCCTGTCGAGGCATGTTAACTTCAACGATCTGTCTTAGAATAATGTGCGGCGGAGTACCCTGCTGCTTCAAGCTACAAAGCTCAGGGCTCAAGGCTTAGGGGCTCCCGCCCCTCAAACCCCGGTACATACCCCTCTGCAGCGTGCATAGACGAGCCTTAATTTTGAAGTACCCTACGACATCAGTATGGGGACGTGGCGCGTCTTTCACCACAGGGCCTGTTTGCGCAAAAGTCGAAAACTTTACACAGCCGCTCAGAAGATAACCGTCAAGGCGGCTAGTGCTTTCTAACAGCTTACCTCCTGGAATCCAAGACGGCCGGGTCAACATCTTCGACATGATTTACATCAGCATGATCGCGTATCTACTGATCCTACACGATGGGACTGTCAATGGTGGCTTGTTTGCCGTCGATGGCCACGCCGATGGCAAGGCTCTTCGAAACGCCGGCCGCACGCAGTTCGGCGGCGTAATCCCTGGTAAGGATCTGTTCCGACGCGGTCTTTGCCGTTTGTTCCGACGTTTGCTTCCCCACCCGTTAGAATTCAAAGATAAAGCCGGTTTTGCCAGGATCCTCTGGAATCAAAGCGACGTCGTAACGGCCTAATCCGGACTCTCGGTTGGAACTCAGCCGATATTGACCGTGAAGCGATACAAGGATCCCGAGCAGGAAGGCATGGTGTACCCGTTCCCGTTCCAGACCGGAGGTATCGTGGAAACTCAGAAAACCATTACAGCTCCACGCGCTGGTCGCCCACGTAGATATTAAAGCGCTCGCCCTTAAGGAAACCGATAAGGGTTGTGCCAAAACGGTTGGCAAGCTCAATGGCCAGGCTGGTGGGGGCACCAATCGCCGCGATGATGGGAATGCCCGCGCAAACCGCTTTTTGCACCAACTCGAAACCAATGCGACCGCTGAGCATCAAGATCCGGTCCCGGGCCGGGATCCCCCCTTGCTGCATCAAGGTGCCCACCAGCTTGTCCAGGGCATTGTGGCGACCCACGTCCTCACAAGCCGCCACCAATTGGCCCTGCAAATCAAAAAGAGCCGAACCATGCAGCCCCCCCGTTTGCGCAAACAGGGTTTGGGCGGCGGCCAGGCGCTCGGGTAACTGTTGCAAGATGCGAACGGGGACTGGGCCACGCGCCTGAGGGTCCCATTCGACCCGTGCGGTAATCTCATCGATCGTGGTCTTGCCACAAATACCGCAACTGGAACTGGTGAAGACATGACGACTGAGATGATGGGTGTTAAAGGCGATACCAGGGGCGAGTCGCACCTCGACTACGTTGGTCTGAAGCGTACCATCCGCGTCTTCAAGATGCGTCACTTCGAGCACCTGGCCTACCTTTTCAATCACATTCTCCGAAAAAAGAAAACCGAGTGCCAGCGCCACATCATCGCCGGGCGTGCGCATGGTCACCGCCACGCTGATGCCCTCAGCCAGATCCGAATCATAGGGGCGAACCCTGATCTCCAATGGCTCCTCCACGATGACGTGGTCGTCCAGCTCGCGGCCTTCGCCCTTGCGAATATTCAAAACCGGAACCACCGCTATTTCCTTTTTACGCCTCACCATCCTGTTACTCCGCCTGGCTTAGTATTACATTCACGCCCGGAAAGTGCGGATTTAAATTGTAACCCGCTAAAGCGAGAACGTCACCATCCCGCCACGATTTTCTATCAAGTGGCGACAGCGGGGCCTTTCTAGAGGGTCAAATACCCTTGCTTAAACAACCGTAATAGAACTATCGGTGATAGTGTGACAAGGCCTTCACTTTTACCAAGGGGAAAGGCCGGAGACCGGCTTGCGCACAGCGTGATCCAGCTCACCCTTGGCCAGGAAAGACTTGACGCCAGCCGCTCCGGGGCACAGGATCAGTAAATAAGCTTCTGCGAAACTCAGCACGCCCTTGTCGGCAGGACAGGTGTCTGATTTGGTTCGATTGAGGCGAACGGAAAGGTGATATCCATCAAAACACTCTCTTCTTTGGTTTAAAACACATTTTTGGCTTTTTTTTATCTATCAATAGTTGCATAATGTGTTAGTTGAGAACATAAATAATCGAGTAGTGTACTATGAAACACGAGTGGAGAACAGGAGTCTGGAGCGTGGTCATGCGAAAATGCACAGTATTGTTTTTGGGTTTCTTTGTGACACAAGTAGCCTTTGGGCAGTGTACCGAGGTAAATAATCCAATCTTTCCAACAGGGCAAACACGATTTGTCGTCAGTTCGGCGGCGGTAGGCGACCCGGTGGGCAGTCCCCTCTTTGCTGCAGATGTGGATTCCTATTCGATCATCGACAATGGCGCAACTCCAGGGGGAGAGCCCTTTTTCACCATTGATGGGGCCGGTCAGATTTCCGTTTTGCAAGACTTGGGGCCCCTCTTTATCCCTCGAGCCGTTGTCCAAATCGATTTAATGATTACGGCCTTCAACTGCTTTGGTGAAACCACGCGAACCGTAGAAATCACTGTTCTGGAAACGCCGCCATCCGGCACGGCGCCCGTCATTGTGGCCAACCAGGTTCGGCAGACCACCACTGCGGCTGCCGTCGACGATGCCGTGGGCGATGTGCTGATCGCAAGCGAAACGCCCACCTTCTGGTTTATTGAAGCACAGAACCCGGACCTGGGCTTGTTCACGATCGACAATACCGGACAGGTCAGCGTGAATGCAGACCTGGTGAACGCCAATTACCCGATCATCGCCAATATTCAAGATGTAACCCTTACCCTGCGTGCGGGCAACGGTTTCGGGACAAGCGCTCCCGAAGACCTCCTGGTTGAGATTACCCGGGTCGGGCCCCCCATTATTCCGGGTGGTCAGAATCGGCAAGTCTCCTCGGCAGCCGCATCGGGACAAACGATCGGGGCGCCCATTTTTGCGGTAGCCGGCGCGGAAACCTTTAACATTGAGTCAATCGCTCCGGCCTTTGCCGAAGGCGCCTTTTCTGTAGACGTGGCCGGGCAGCTGTCGACCACGGTTTTCTTGGATACCCTGGTTTATCCCAACGGGACCCTGATCGAGAATGTCACGATCACCCTTACCGCCTCCAATGGTTTCGGGCAAAGTACGCCTACAGCCGTCAATATGGCGATCCGTATCGTTAATTCGGGCCGTTGCCCAGGTATTGCTGCAACGCAAACCCGCTACATCGACCGCCTTGCCAATGTGGGCGACCTGGTGGGTGAGCCGCTGGCGGCCAATGATATCGACAATTGGTGGATCAACTCCATCAGCATCGACCCCAGCATTCCAAATGGTCTTCCCGCTACACTGTTTACCATTGACGCGCCTACCGGTCAGTTAGAGGTCTCCCGGCCGCTCGATGGGTTCCCCGCAACCATTCCCGTAGGCGTGGTCACCCGTTTAATCGTCGGGGTTGTCGGTGTTTCGGCGGACCCGGGTGAGGGTTGCAACACCATTGCCACCCAAGATATCATTGTCTATGTCTTACCCGAGGACGCCTCGATTCCCCAAGTACTTCCCGGACAGACCCGCTATATTGACTCCACCGCTGAGGCACCTGCCACGGTTGGTGATCCCGTGCTCTCCTCTGATTCAGTCACCAATCCGCCCTCGCCTGTTCTGGGTTGGTCTATCACGGGCGGGAACACGGATGGCCTTTTCACCATCAATGCCGCTGGCCAGATCAGCACGCTGGGCGCTTTGGATGGGCTGACCTTTGTAGGTGGAGAAGCGATCGTAAACCTGGAAGTTATTGTCTTCAACGACAATGGCAGCAGCACGCCGGAGATCGTGGAAATTCACGTGGTTCAGCCAGGTACCGGCACGTCTGCGGGCCTGATCACCTTTGCCACCAACACTACCCCAATTATCATTACTTCGCCTGACCATGCACTGAGCACCGGTGCCGAGCTCAGCATCTCCAATATTACCAGTCCTTCCAATGCCAACGGCGTTTTCTTCATTACCGTGCTCGATACCAACACCTTCGAGCTGGACGGCAGCTCTGGCAACGGCAACTGGGTTCCCAACCCCCTGGCCACTTGGAGTGTTCTGGGTGGTGGTCCCACTGTCACCAACTTTGCGGACCTGATTCTGGACGATGCCTTGCGCACCTGCATTCAGCAAAGGCTGGGGGACACGGTCTTAACCGAAGCGCTGGTTCTTGGTCTCGATAGTTTGGACTGTTCCTGCCGCGGCGGCGAGGCGATTACAACCCTGAACGGCATGCGCTTCTTCCTCAACCTGGTGGAACTGTACCTGTCTAATAACACGATTACGGATGTGACCCCATTAACGGGACTCAACCAGCTTACCACCCTCTTCCTGGGCGGGAACTTGATCACCGACATCACCACCTACAACCCCTTCGCCACCATGACATCCATGGAAATCATGGATCTGTCTCACAACCAGATTCGAGATTCTTATGCCTTCACCAGTATGGCGAATTTGGCGTGGTTATCTCTGGGCTACAACGATGTGTGTGATATTCAATCCCTGGTGGACCTGGTCTCCTCGGGCGGTTTGGGGGCCGGTGATGTGGTGAACATCGATGGCAACCATCTGGCCTCTGCGGGTGCACTGAACCAGATTGGTATTCTCGAAAACGCAGGCGTCATTGTCAGCGATGTGAACAACAACGCGACTTGTCCGGCCTTCCGCGATCTGATCACCTTTGAAACCTGGCCGCAGCGCAATGTGCGTGACCTGACGTCCGTGCTCTGGTTGGCGCCTTGTCCATAGTCAAGTAACTCGTTATACGTTCTAACCCAGGGGGATTGCGAAAGCAATCCCCCTTCGTGTTTGTAGCGGGGTATGTGGCATAGATCTACCAGGATGAAAAAAGTCGGGATCTTCGCGTCCCTCAAGGAATTGGGCTTCTTCGGGGCATAATTGTTGCTACAATAGGCAAACTAGGGCTCAGCGAATTACCCTACTGCCCGCATCGAGGTATGCGGATCGTCGATGGTAGCGCACCTAAACTGAGAGCCCGCCTTGTTTTAGGAGATAATATCGCATGAAGAAATTCCTTATTATATGGTGTCTCTGTTTTGGTCTGGCCCAGGCTGGTGAAACCGTTTCCCGCTACCAAGACCGGGGAACAGACAAAATGGTCTCGAATCCGGACAATCAGCCATCGCTCAGTGGCAAAAGCGGGGAAGCTACCGCCTTTGCTTATTTATCTGCCAATTACGCGCGTTTTGGGCTGTCGCCCGATGCTGCCAATGTGGTTCTAGACCGTGTGCGTCACAGCCTTTTGGCAACCCATTACCACTACCGCCAGGAGCTGAGCGGCATTCCCGTGGAACGGGCCGAAGTGATTGTGAGCATCAACAAGAAAGGGGCGGTGTCGCGCGTCTTTAACGGCGCCTGGCCGGTCCGCTCTTCCGTTGCAGCTAAATCAACGGTTCAGCTCGATCGGCACGATGCCATGGATGTGGCCTGGCGTCACCTGAATGTCTTTGGTGAGCTGAACGCCTTGCCTTCCTCTGAGAAGGTTTGGCTGCCCGAAAATGGCGCCTTTACTTTGGCCTATCGGGTTTCTATCTCCACGACTGGTCCCGCAGGCGCCTGGTCGGTGGCGGTCGATGCGGTCGACGGCAAGGTTCTCAGTGTAGAAGAGGTCTCTCGCGACCGATCAGTAAAAGCCACGGACTTTCTTAATTACGACGGCGAGTTCAGTGACTATGGCGACGAAGTGGCGCGCTTCAAAAGTCGCGAAAAACAGCTTCGCCAGAAAAGAGAAAGCCTGAACAAACGGGCCGAGGGTACCGCCAGGATCTTTGATCCCGATCCCCGCACTACCCTGATGGATGATAATCTGGGCGACGATGACGAGAACGCCGCTTTTACCGATGCCTATATGTGGGTCGATTTATTGGATATCTCTACCGATATGGATGGCCGCTTCGTACTGAATGGCCCCTGGATCCATATCAGCGATTGGGATTTCCCCACCAATGCGCCCAGCATCAGCATTGACGGCGTGTGGGACTTCGATCGAGGCAACAATGGCTTTAACGATGCCATGACCTATTTCCACATCGACCAGAGCCAACGTTTTATTCAGAGCATGGGCTACAAGGATGCAACGGGCATCCAGTTCGGTTCGATCGAAGTCGATACGGACGGGGCCAACGGGGCCGACAACTCGTTTTTCAATCCCAATAACAACGGCTTGACCTTTGGTCATGGCTGTGTGGACGACAATGAAGATGCCGATGTTATCTTGCACGAATATGGCCACGCCATGCAGTTCTCCATTAACCCGGCCTGGTCCAGAAGTGGGGACGAAGGCGCCATCGGCGAAGGCTTTGGCGACTATTGGGGCGGTTCCTACAGCTTCAAAACCCCCAACGGGCCCGTTTATCATCCCGAGTGGATCTATTCCTGGGACGGCCACGGCACGGAAATGTGCAGTTGGGAGGGCCGCGTCCTGAACCGCTTGGATGCCATCTACGATCCCACCAAAAAATACTGGGACCATGCCCCGCTCGTCGACGGCTTTATCCCCGACGAAGTATGGTCCACGCCCCTGTTCCAGGCTATGCTGGAACTGTATCACCAGGGGGTGCCCATCGAAGAGTCGGATCAGGTGGTCTTGGAAGGTCATTTCGGCGTGGGTACGCCCATGAAGATGTTTGATCTGGCAGCCTCCACGGTCGCCGCTGCGGCCGACCTCTTCCCCGAGGGACCCCACGCCCAGGTTTTCCAAAATGCCTTTGGAAGACACCAGATCCTGGACCGGGTTGCCAGCTATACCTACCATTCACCCCACCTTTCGCCCGCCACCAGCGGTTGGCTAAACGAAGTGGTGCTCTACAATCCCGGCGATAGTGCCGCCACCGTCACCGCCACCGTTTTCGAGGGCCAAAGCTCGGGCGGCTTGACCAGCTACAGCGAGCTGAGCAACCAGACCTTCGAGCTGGCTGCCGGCGAGAGAACCACGTTTGTACCTCCTGGCGAAATGCAGCGCTGGGTCCGTTTCAACAGCGACCAGCCCCTGGGTGGAACCACTGCGGTTTGGAGCGATGAGGGCGACAAGGGCGAACAGCGCATCACCGTGCCCCTCTTGTCCGAAACAGAGGTCGCCACCGAGCTGATCGTGCCCCACATCCCTGCGGATCGCGAGGTCTTCTTCTCGGCCACGGCCCTGCTTAACCCCAACGACGTGGCCTCAGACCTGACCGTAGAATTGATCGGTGAGGCTGGTAGCGATCTCAGCCACCTGCTCAGCCCATCCGTGCCGGCTCAGCTCGAGCCGAATCAAAAGTACCTGAGTCAGTTGGCCGACGGTATTTTCGACGACAGCGCATCCGAGGAAAAGGTTTCTTGGCTACGCATTACCGGTAGCCAGCCCCTGGCCGGCTTCCAAATCTTTGGCTTCTTCGACACGCAGGGTCAGGCCGCAACCTCGAGCATCATTCTTCAGCCCGATCACCGTCGCGCCTTCTGGCCGATCCGCGCTTCCCGGACCGATTCGGACTTTACGGCTTTTTCAATTCTCAACCCGACTGGTGCAGCCACTTTCGCCGATGCCCAACTGGTCTTCAGCGATGGCTCGCTCAGCGAAACCAGGCAGGTGACCCTGGAACCTCGCAAAAAACTGCTGGGCCGGAATACGGCGGCCGGGTTCACCTTCCCTGTCGATGAAACCCAGCTCTTCACCATTCCTGCTGGAGCTCAGGTCCAAGCCATGCTGCTCAACTCAGACCAACCCCTGCGGATCTTCGAGTTGGCCGGTGACGAGGACGGCTCCACCCTGGACGGGGCCGCAGTTACCGGTGTTACCTCGCACGCGGTTTTCCCCAAAGCAACTGGTACTCTGGAAGTGGTCCGCTACGGCTATCCAGGCGAGGTGCAGGTCATTTTTCACGGTGGAACCCTGGACCAGAAACGTACCCTGCAAGTGGGCGAATCTTGGGTCGTGGCCATCCCTGCCGGAGTGGACGCCGTGGAAATCAAGGGCGCGCTCTTCCAAGCAACCGTTATTACCAAGGATCAAACCAACCGTTCCCTGGCAACCGTCAACGGCAAACAAGTGGAATTTGTACCTTAAAACCGGCGGCCCTCCCCTGCGGAGGGCCGCTTTTCTCGCTATTTGATTCTCTCGATCCACCCAGGGAACCCAACGCGTAGCCCAAGGAGGCCAGTCCATGGCACGATGGAAATATGGGGTGCTGCTTGCACTCGCCCTTTGCCTGCTTTTTGCCAGCTTTCGCGAGGACCGTCCCCTTCCGATGCCCGAGGGTAAGCCAAACGGCTGGTTCCAGCGCCAGCGCGCCTTCCCCTACAATCAGATCAATGCGACCGCTTATCTAGCCGCCTTGGAAAAGACCCGCGAGTTACGCGCCGCCAAATCTAAGCATGCTCCGGCCTGGCAGTCGGTTGGACCCACCAACGTGGTTGGTCGGGTGACCAGCGTTGACATGACCGCTGACGGCAAGATCTACGCGGGCGCCGCATCCGGTGGCCTCTGGAGCTCTGCGGATATGGGCGAGAACTGGGCTTTGGCCTTCGATACGGTTTTGCCTATCGGCGACATTACCATTGCGCCTTCCAATGCCAATATCATCTACGCGGGCACCGGCGAGCCCAACGGCGGTGGCGGCTCACTCACCTATCCCGGCATGGGCCTCTACAAATCTACCGATGCGGGTGCTTCCTGGTTCTACGCGGGTTTGCGGGATTCCCGTTACATCGGCCGGGTGGCGGTACATCCCAACGATCCGCAAACCGTCTATGCCGCAGCCATGGGCAACTTGTTCTCCACCAATGAGGAACGTGGTCTCTACCGCAGTCGCGACGGCGGTTCTTCCTGGGGACGGGTTCTTTACAGCAACGAAGGCACGGGCTGTGTGGATGTGCTGATCAATCCCCAGAACCCGGATATGGTTTACGCGGCCATGTGGGAACGCATCCGCCACCGCGATGAACGGACCTATGGCGGCCCAAACAGCGCGGTCTTCCGTTCCCTCGACGGCGGCGATACCTGGCAGGAACTCAGCCAGGGCCTGCCGCAAGCAGATATGAGCCGCATTGGCCTCGCGCTCTGCGCACAGAGCCCCGAGGTGGTGTATGCCATTTACGCCGATGCGGTGGGTGTCTTTGCCGGTGTCTTCCGATCTAACGATTCAGGCGATACCTGGACCCGGCTCATCGATGAGGATCTAGAGGACAATTACAGAACATTTGGCTGGTGGTTCGGCAATATTCGGGTCCATCCGGAGGATCCGGATTTCGTTATTGTTCTGGGCCTGCAGATGTATTTCAGTCGCAATGGCGGCGCAACCTGGACCCTCTACGAACAGTCTTATTTCGATCGGCACGGCAACTACCCCGAGGGCCTCTACGACGTTCATGTAGACCAGCACAGTTTTGCCTTCCAACCGGGTAATCCGCAGACCATGGTGCTGGGCAACGATGGCGGTGTCTACCTGTCCCAAGGCGCCGAGCTGGAATGGATCGAGAAGCCCGGCATGGCCATCGGCCAGTTCTATTCCAGTGAGATCAGCGAGTCGCAACCCG
>Ga0316189_10003509_pt1 | contig 15204 bp, 8 predicted proteins | sample LowCovwburrow_MG_FD_204930 | JGI IMG/M metagenome (GOLD analysis project Ga0316189, IMG submission 204930) | Coastal sediment microbial communities from Maine, United States - Lowes Cove worm burrow | ecosystem: Environmental > Aquatic > Marine > Coastal > Sediment | place: USA: Maine... | reverse complement strand
GCTCAGTCGTTTCAGACGAAGACCTACAATGAGCACAATGGCTTGCCCAGTTCCATTGTCTTCAATGTGGCGCAGGATCTGGAGGGTCGGCTCTGGTTTGCAACACGCACGGGCCTCACAGTCTACGACGGCCAGAGCTGGCAGACCCATTCCCAAGTAGACGGCATGCCGAACGCGGTCTACGCGTTTGTGGTGGTCGATGAGCGCAACGCTGTCTGGGGTCTGACTCAACTCAATCCCATCTATATAACCCATCGCGCCAGGGAAGGAGATAAATGGTCGCTCCTAACTGGCCCGGAAGGCCTGAGAATCAACCCAACCGCGCTGATGGAAGTGGTCTATCACGGCGATGATCCGGTGGTTGCCATACGCTCACTCGGGGAAGGATTATGGCTATATAAGCAGGGCGTTTGGAAGCATTTACTCAAGGAAGACGGGCTTGTCCACAATCGCACACGGGGCATCGCGCGGCATCAGGGAGCACTTTATATTGCCACCTCCGGGGGGCTTTCCGTGTTGCGGGAGCATGGCATCGACAACAGCCTGAACGCGTTTTTACCACCCGAACGCCGCGAGTTGGCCGCCATCCATATTGAGCCGCGTGGGTCGGCACCCCCGCGCATCTGGTTGCTCGGTCGCGGCTGGATCGGTACGCTTGAAGGCGAGCAATTCCTGTTGCATCAAGAAGTTCCGCCCTTCGAAGACGAGTTCGACTACCACACGTCTTGCATCTTACCCGATGGATTTGGTGGCGTCTTTTACGGCTACGAGGCCAAAATTATCCATTCCCCCGCAGATCATGTATCTGGCCAGCAGTTGAGGCAGAGTAATGGCATGATCACCTCGAACATGACCCACATGATGCGGGACTGGGAGGGCAATTATTGGTTTACCGGGGTCGGTGGCGCTACCAAGATCCCCAGTTTGCGGTTTTTAACTTATGACAAATCATCCAATCTTTTCGATACCGAAGTTACTTCTGTGCTGGAACTCTCCCCGGGCCGCCTTCTGTTCGGGCACAAACGCGGCTTGACCTATTACGACGGCAGTACGTTTCGGAAAATCCCCATCCCCTTGCACAATAACTACCTTTCTCCTCGGATCATGGACCTGTGCCTGGCGCCTGACGGCAATGTTTGGGCGGCCATCATGGGGCTGGGCATTGCGCGGATTGATGAGAACTTCCAATTCCATTTCTATGACCTGGGAGCGGAACAATTTGTTTACTCGGTGCTCGTAGAACCAGACGGAACCGTATGGGCGGGTGGAAGTTTCGGCTTGATGCGACTTAACGGAGAGCAGTTCGAAAAAGTGAAGATTGAGGTCTTCGACCAGCCGCGGGTCAATCGGATTTACCAGTCCAAACAAGGCAAGATTTACCTGGCCATCGGCAAGGATGGTCTTTTGGTGCGCGATGAGGGCTGGGCTCGTTTACCCATAGAGAATCCAGACATGAGTGTTTTGGCCGTCATAGAGAGTCACGACGGGACGCTTTGGGCGGGTGGCACGGACGGGCTGTATAAAGAAGAACAAGGAGTGCTGTGCAAGGTAAACACGTTCAGCAACGACAACCCGGTCTTTTTTATCTCGGAAGATCAAAAGCAGAGGCTTTGGCTGGGCCTTGACAACGGCGTTCGGGTTCTGGACGGAGAGACATCGCGATTGTATACCCCCGAGCATGGACTGGCCGGCCCGGAAACCAATCGCGACGGCGGCTTCGTTTCTTCCTCCGGCGAGGTGTGGATTGGTACCGATTTTGGTGTTTCCCGCTATCGAGAAACCTACGACCATGTGCCGCCTCCGCCACGGGTGTCCCTTCTCTCCGTTGAGGTCAATGAAGCGCCCATGAGCATCGAGGAAGACCTCTACCTCGCCCATCATCAGAATGATCTGGTCTTCAAGATCGGCGCCCTTTCCTTCATCAACGAGGAGCGGGTGCGCCTTTCCTACATCCTGGATAACTACGATCCTTCGTGGCGTATCGCCAAGGACCCCTTTGTGCGCTACACCAATTTGCCCCCGGGCGATTACCGGCTGTTGGTCCGGGCCGAGAATTCCTTGGGCGACAAGAGCGAAGAAATCACCTCGCACATCATTCACATCGGCGAGCCCTATTGGGTCTCGTGGTGGTTTGTTTTGCTAGGCGCGCTCTTCGGAATTGTACTTGTTTTTGGTATCTCGGCCATCTTCTTCTTCCGCCGTTACTCTCACCAGCTCGAGGCGGCGGTGGAGGGGCGTACCCTGCGCATCCAGACACTCAATAGGGACCTGCATACGCTTAACGAGAAGTTGGAACACCGGGTAGAAGAACGGACCTCCGAATTAAGGGGTGCGCACCGTGAGATCGTGGAGAGTGCCCACTTTGCCGGTATGGCCGAGATTGCTACCTCTATTCTCCACAATGTGGGCAACATTCTCAATAGCGTCACCACCTCCGCCTTCCTGTTACGGGAAAACCTGATGAATTCCAAGTTGGAATCGTTGAGCCAGGCGAATAAGTTATTGGCGGAGCGCAAGCACCTTTTGGAACAGGCCCTGTTAGACGACCGGAAAGGCCAATTGCTCTTGGATTTCTACCCCTCCGTAGAAAGCGCCTTGCAAAAAGAGCGGGATAAGCAGGAAGCCCAGTTGACCGACCTGATGGACAAGATCGACACCATCAAGGAAGTGGTCGCCCAGCACCACAACTATGCTTCGGGTATTTATCAGACCGAGTGTTTGGCATTGGCAGATCTGATTGATGTGGCCATCAAGATCACCGAAGCGAGCCTGGCTACCAAGGGCATTCAGTTGGAGACGGTTTGTGGCCCGGTGCCCCCGGTGGTGGTCCAGAAAACCAAGCTGATTCACGTACTGGTGAACCTTCTGAAAAACGCCAAAGAGGCCATTCTTTGCACCGGCAAGTCAGGGGGGCGAATTGGTGTCCAACTGGAGCAGCGAGGGCAGAATGCGGTGATCATCATTTCGGATACAGGGACTGGTATTTCTTCCGAGAACATGCCGAAGCTTTTTAATCACGGTTTTACAACCAAGCCAAACGGCAACGGCTTCGGCCTACACAGCTGCGCCATTTCGATTGAGGAAATGGAAGGCACCATCTCGGCGCAAAACGTCGCGACGGGCAAGGGTGCCGTGTTCACCCTGAAACTGCCCATCCCACAAAGCCCGTACAGTTCTTGACAGAGCGCAAATGTTGGAAAGGGTGTATCAAACCCAAGTCCAGGGATGGCATCCGCGCGCGGTCAATTTAGCACTTGTGGCACTTGCATGCACCTAAAACCCGCCTTTTTCCGATATAGTATATGCTCCGGGTTTTAGTTTGATCAGCGAGGTACATTCATGTTCTTGTTTCGTCCCCTAATACTGGTACTCTTCTGCGTCTCTTTGTTTGCCGACGAGGAAGCCGAACGGGCAGCTTATATTCATGCCAATTACAGTAAGTACGAGTACCAAATCCCCATGCAGGACGGAGCAAAACTGTTCACGTCTGTCTACGTTCCCAACGGTGACGGCGGCCCCTGGCCAATTATCATGGTCAGAACACCCTATTCGGTGGCGCCCTATGGCACCGACAAGTACAAGGACCGGCTGGGACCCACCGCAGCCTTTGAAAAAGAAGGTTTCATTTTCGTGTTCCAAGATGTACGTGGACGCACCATGTCTGAGGGCACCTTTCGCAACATGACCCCCCATCGCGACAGCAGCGGCAAGGTCAAAACCAACGAAAGCCAGGATACCCACGATACGCTGAACTGGCTGCTGAAAAAGCTGCCCAACCACAATGGTCGGGTGGGTATCTGGGGCATCAGTTATCCCGGCTTTAATACCTCCGCGAGCATTATCGACACCCATCCCTCCATTAAAATCGCCTCGCCTCAGGCCCCCATTGCCGATTGGTTTTGGGACGATATGCATCACAACGGCGCTTTTAACCTGAACCTGGCCATGAACTTTTTCTCCGGGTTTGGCGTGGCCAGACCCGAACCGACCGCCGAAGAAGGCGAGCGCTTCGAGCACGGCACGCCAGACGGTTATCGCTTTTTCTTGGACATTGGCCCACTCGCGAATGTCAACGCGCAATACTTTCATGGCGAAATCGATTTTTGGAACCAGTTCATCAACCACCCCAATTACGATACCTTTTGGCAGGACAGGAACATACTGCCCCACCTTAAGAACATCACCTGTGCGGTTATGGTGGTGGGCGGTCACTACGACGCGGAAGATCTTTACGGCACCTGGAATACCTATCGCGCCATTCAAGACCAGAACAAGGGCGACATCTCTCTGGTCATCGGCCCATGGTTCCACGGCGGCTGGCTGCGCGCCAAGGGGGATCGACTGGGTGATTCCTATTTTGGCACGGACACGTCCACCTACTTCCAGAATCGAGTGCTGCTGCCTACTTTCATGGCGCACCTCAAAGATGCTCCAAAGCCCGACTTGCCTGAAGCATTGATTTACGAAACGGGCGCCAATCGCTGGCGCGAGTTCGACCAATGGCCCCCGAAGAAAACAGAGGCCCGCTCCCTCTACCTGGGGCCCAAGGACGGCCTCTCCTGGGAGAAGCCAAAAGCGCAGGACGGGTTCGCCGAGTTCCTCAGCGATCCGGCCAACCCGGTGCCCAATACAGCCACCATCACGACCGCCTGGGGTCGCGACTTTATGGCTGAAGACCAACGTTTCGCGGGGCGACGCCCCGATGTCCTGGTCTTTGAGACACCGGTCCTGCAGGAGGACTTGACCCTGGCCGGTCCTATTGATGCGGAGCTCTGGGTCTCCACCGATCACACCGCTGCGGACTGGATGGTCAAGATCATTGACGTTTACCCCGGTGACGAGCCCGACCTGGAGCTGCCTGTGGAAGGCCAGGATGAGCCCGAGGTGATCGAGCGGGGACACGCCCAGATTTTGGTTCGTTGGGAAATGATTCGCGGTCGTTTTCGCGAGAGTTTCGAGGAGCCCAAACCCTTCGAGCCCGGCAAGAAGACCAAGGTCACCGTTCGGCTCCAGGATGTCCTGCACACCTTCCAGAAGGGCCACCGGCTGATGATCCAAGTCCAGAGTTCCTACTTTCCTTTCTTCGACAGGAACCCGCAGAATTACGTACCCAACATTTTCAAAGCCGAAGAAAAAGACTTCGTCAAGGCCAACCACCGGGTTTATTTCGACAAGGACCACGCCAGTCATCTCAAGGTACAAACCATCTCCCATTGATCAACGCGGTCTCACTAGCCATCCTGGCGCCGCAAGCCAACCCATTCTCTAAAATGGGTTGGCTTCGGGTTCCCCGCTCGCGCGGGATACCTTTCCAGACCCGTTGGGGTGTTGAAACTTTCCAAGAATACTTGATGAGTTTGGTCTTGTTACCGTTAAGCTATTCTATCAGGAGACCGCCCGCGCGGTGTTTGTCAACCCCATATGGAACCACGGAGATAGAGTCTTGACCTTTCACCACATCCTCATCACTGGCGGTGCCGGTTACTGCGGCAGCATACTTGTGCCGCGACTGCTTGATTTAGGCCATAAGATTACGGTTTACGACATCCTCTACTATGGCAAGGACCACCTCCCCCTGGACCACCCGGGGTTAAATGTGATCCAGGGCGATATTCGCGAAACGGCAGCCCTGGCCGCTGCCATGAAGGGCGTGGATGCGGTTATTCACCTGGCCTGTATCTCCAACGACGCCAGTTTTGAGCTGGATGAAGCACTGTCGACCTCGGTCAACCTGGACGCCTTCGAGCCCATGGTGATTGCGGCCAAGGCCGCTGCGGTCAAACGGTTTATCTACGCTTCCACCAGCTCCGTCTACGGCGTTTCGGAAGAGCCGGAGGTCAAGGAGGACCATCCACTGGTTCCACTGACCTTCTACAATCGCTACAAGGGCATGTGCGAGCCCTTGCTCAAGAAACACACCGATGAGAACTTCGTCGGTGTCATTTATCGGCCAGCCACCGTTTGTGGTTATGGCCCTCGCCAGCGCCTGGATGTGTCTGTCAACATTCTGACCAATTATGCCGTCCATAAGGGTAAGATCCGGGTCTTTGGCGGTTCTCAATTGCGTCCCAACCTGCATATCCAGGACTACACCAATCTTTGCCTTGAGTTGCTTAAAGCCCCGGATGACCTGATCGCGGACCAAACCTTTAACTGCGGCTACCAGAATATGAGTATCATGGACATTGCCAGAGTCGTCAAAAAGGTGGTCATGCGAGAGTTCCCCGAGAAGGGGGAACTCCCCATCGAAGTTGAGCCCAGCGATGATATCCGCTCCTACCACATCAACTCAGACAAGGTGAGAGACGTGCTCGGGTTCACGCCCCAGCTCTCCGTGGAAGACGCCGTCGTGGATTTGTGCAAGGCCTTCCGCGATGGGCTCTTGCCCAATAGTTTCGATGATGACCGCTACTTCAACGTGCGGACCATGAGAAAAATAGGAGCGCACTAATGGCCAAACCCATTGCGGTTGTTACTGGCGGCGCCGGTTTTGTCGGCAGTCACATGGTTGACCTGCTGGTTAAAGAAGGTTATGCCGTGCGGGTCATCGATAACCTGGTTGGCGGACGTCGTTTGAATATCGCCCATCACGACCAGAACCCAGACGTGGATTTCCACCCGGTCGACATTCGCGAGTTGGCGCCTGGCAACAGTATCTTTGCGGGTGCCCAACTGGTATACCATTTCGCCGGGATCGGCGATATTGTTCCCTCCATCGAAAAACCGCTGGAGTACATGTCTGTGAATGTAATGGGCACGGTCAATATGCTGGAATGCGCCCGGGCAGCCAATGTGCACAAGTTTGTTTACGCCGCCTCGTCCTCTTGTTATGGCCAGGCCCAGACCCCAACCCATGAAGATCACCCCATTGATCCCAAATACCCCTATGCGCTCTCCAAATACCAGGGTGAGCAGGCTGTTTTCCATTGGCACCAGGTCTACGGGTTACCGGCCAACTCCATTCGACTGTTTAATGCTTATGGAACCCGTTCCAGAACTTCGGGCGCCTACGGGGCCGTTTTTGGCGTGTTCCTGCGTCAGAAACTGGCGGGAAAGCCCTTGACCATTGTGGGTGACGGAAACCAGTCTCGCGACTTCCTTTATGTCACCGATGTGGCTCGGGGTTTTTACGTAGCCTCGCAAACACCGCAAAATGGGCAATGCTTCAACCTGGGCGCGGGCAATCCCCAAACGGTGAATCGCCTGGTTGAGCTATTGGACTGCGAAGCAGTGTTCATTCCCAAGCGCCCGGGAGAACCCGATTGCACCTGGGCCAATATCGACAAGATCGGCGAATTGGGCTGGGAGCCCGAGGTCAGTTTTGAGCAAGGGGTCGCAACCATACTCGAGAATATCGAGTACTGGCGCCAGGCACCGCTCTGGGATGCGGAGACCATAGCGGGCGCCACCAAAACCTGGTTTAAATATTTGCAGGAAGACTAGTTCAAGATTCAAGGCTCAAGGTTCAAGGTGTATCTTTCAGGGTGCTCAGCACTTTTTCAGAGATCATCACCAGATCTGTTTTCTCGCCGCCGCCCACGTCCGCCAAAATCGCGAAGTCGATGGGATTAACCGTTAGGAGAATGGGATCAGTCGGATCGACGCCATCCCGGGCGGTGCCGCCATAACCGTAGAAGGCTACCAGACTGGAGAAGCGCCCATTTGTCCCGGCTTCGTAGATGGCCAGGTTATTGGATGCGGTTTGAAGGGCCACCAGAACCGGCTCCTCGTCACGCTCCTGGAAGCTGACCCGATCGAAAGTGGCCTGATGATAATCGGTCACCTCTGGGGCCTCGAAGGTGTTGTCCCCATTTCCCTCGTAGAAAAACAACTGCGTAACTTCATTTGTTTCGTCACGGAAGAAAAAGTAAATGTCCAAACCAGAGCCGTCGCCGTCGAAAAGACCCATGGTCGTGACCAGATTATTGGTATTGAAAGCAATCACTTTCGTATCATCCACGGTGTCGCCGCTGCTGTCCAAAATTTTCACGGGGACCCTGAACTCATCGATCGTGTCAACGTCTTCCCGGTCGCCAAAAACCAGGTCATCGCTTTCCTCGGCCTTCTCTTCTCCAGGAAAAAGGTATATCTGGTTGCCGGCCAGGTAGACCAGATCCAAATAACCATCTCCGTTGCAATCGCCAAGTCGCACCAATTCAGGGTCGGTGGTTCGGCTATCCAGGCTTCCCAGAGAAACAAGCAGGTCCTCATTCGACGTGCTGTCGAGGTTGCGTTCATAGAAGTGGATCACTCCGCTTTGATCTATGTAGCTGAAGACGTCGAGTTTTCCGTCACTGTCCATGGTAAAGTCCAGGGTGCCCGGCACCGCATTTTCGCTAAAGACAAATGGGGGCTGATCAAATCCATCAGACTGGGAGTTCGCGTAAAAACTGAGATCACTGGCGGTTAAGATGAACAATTCATCTACCGCATCCGTCCCGGTCTTGACGAGATGCGCCTCCAGGATGTTCTCCGTGATGTCAAAATTCCCTATTGTTGATTTGGTCCAGACTTCAGACGCGTAACTATACCAATTCAAACGATCGGCCTCAATCACGCCGATATTGGTCTCACTCCTGTTTAAAGCCGCTCCTTTAATCAGGCTTGAAGGCGTTTCCGTCAGGTCCTGGGCCAGTTCACGACCATAAACACCGGAACAGGTCCCCGTTTCGGGACAGGTTGTTACGGTTTTCCCGGTCGTATTGGTCGAATAATTGGCTCCGTCGTAGGCACGCACCAGAATGGTGTAGTCCGTTTCGGGCTCGAGGGCGTTGAGCGTGAAAGACACTGCCGCTTTCCCGGTGGTAACATCGGGAACATTGGCTTCGATATCCGTATACCAAATGCCATAGGTGAGATCTGTGGATGCCAAAAGATCGTCGACCGCCGGATCCCAGCTTAGCTGAATCTGAGACTCGCTCAAGACGGTTGCTGAAAATGAAAATGCGGGTGCTTCGTTCCCGGTGCCTATCGGCGGATCTCCCGTCTCGGCTTTATGACAGGCGGGAATAACCAGCAGAACCAACCCAATAACCAATAATTTTTTCATTTGTACTCCTTTGGATCGCGCCTACGTCTTCCAGGCGACACCCTAAGAACGAAAAGGCCGGGCATAAAGACGAGATTCCCTTCCTCTTTTTTTAGCCCTCCCATTCTAGGCGAGTTTCGCTGCAGCCAGCAAGAAATCAATTGATATGTCCGCTTTTCTCTGCTTGGGGCTTGCAATTTTAGCAGCGAGGAACTATTGTGTACACATGACACCAAGCGGAGGTTTCTGTGAACCAGCAAACGATTGAACCATCCCTGGCCCAACCAACCCTGCTGAGCTCCTCACCCCTGTTCCCGCGTCTGGAGGCGCTGAACCTTGCCAGAAAAACGCGAAGGCCAGATCAGCTGCGGGCTTTCCGCCTGGACGGCGTGGATCACCTGTTTCGTCAACCCCTTACGTTTACGCCCTTTGCGGCGGCAAAGCCCTGTTCCGCCCGCTGTGTTTTCTGTTCTGAGACCTTGATCCCCATTGGCACCCGAGGCCTGGCCGCCGGCCGACGTCCCAGTCCACATTATTTCCAGGGGCTTGGGCGAGCCTTGAAGGCACTGGTCGGCTTACCCCTTGGCCTGTCTCTTTCCGGACTGGAAGCCACAGATGACGCCACCTGGTTGTTGCGCTTGCTCGACCAACTCGACGATTTCGCCGCATCTGGCGGCATTGTGCGCGAACGGGTGCTCTACAGCAACGGCGCAGGCCTCTGTCGGGAGACCACGGGCGCACTGTTACTGCCGCGTCTAACCCGATTCGGCTTGGATCGGGTGGAACTCTCGCGCCATTCTTTCAACCCGGCCGACAACGCACGCATCATGCGCTTCAGGCCAGGCCCCATTGCCGATCAGGCCGTCTTCGAAAGAACGGTGGTGGATTGCCTGAAAAGCGTACCCGTGCGACTGGTTTGTCTGATTCAACGGCAGGGGGTAGATACAGTGGCCAAGGTCATGGCCTACCTGGACTGGGCCGAGCAATTGGGCGTGACAGATGTGGTTTTTCGCGAGTATTCCCGATTGGGTGATCTCTATGAGCCCAATCGCACCAAACGTCATATTGAGGCGAACAGGGTCATTTTGGAAGATCTGCTTGGCACGCTGCTCGACGAGGACCACCTTTTCGAGCCTGTTTCTCTGGAGTCCGGCTATTATTTCTGGAACCTGCGCATGTCCTGGCGGGGCCGCATTCGGGTTACTTTCGAGACCTCGGATTACCGCATCATGAAGGCACGCCACGATTCGGCCGTCGTCCACAAGCTGGTCTACCATACCAACGGCAGTCTGTGCGGGGACTGGGACCCCAACCAGCAGGTCCTGCTGCGGACGGGTTGCTGACATGACCCATCAGAGCTGGATCCACCTGACGGACGAAGCCCAAGCTACGCGGCTCCCCGAGGCCTTGAAGCGGCGGGACAGGGTGGCCGCCATCGACCGGGGTTGGGTGGAACAAATACGTCTGTTCCTAACGCTCTTCTCGCAGCCCGGCGAGCTGGTCTATGACCCTTTTGCCGGCTTTGGGACAACACTGGTTGCCTGCGCCTTGGAAGGCCGACGCGGCCTTGGCGTCGAGATCGACCCGGAGCGGGTGGATCTGGCCAGAACCTGGTTGGCGGACGTGGAGAGCAGGACCCAACAGGAGGTTCTCCTGGCCGACGCACGCAATGCGCCACTGGACCCAGATTCGGTTGATCTGTGCCTGACCAATCTCCCCTACTTCGGCTCCAGGCTTGTCGGCGGTGGCCCGCAGCACGCCCAAGCCTACGTCATTGAGCACTACGCGGATTACCTGGCTTTTCTCGATTCGGTTTTTGCCCAACTCGCGCGGGTCTTGCGGCCCGGTGGCCGCCTGGTGGCGCTGCTGGAAAATGTGGTTCTGGCCAATGGTCGCTTCGTGCCTCAGGCCTGGGATGCGGCACGGCTCATCGGCGGGCGTCTGGAACTGGAGGAGGAACGCATCCTTTGTTACGACCACAAGCAGCCCCAGGAGGGCACGCAAACCAGTCGCGCCCACGAGTACGCCTTGATAGCCTGCAAGAGGCGGCGGCCCATGGACCTGGAAGCCGCCCGTTGCCTGCTCTTGCAATTGCTTGCCGGCGGTTTGTCCTTTACGGTCATTGGCAGCATGGGCCTGGTGCTCTTGGGCGACGCTCCCCGGCATCCCGCCGATGTAGACCTGCTTCTGCCCGCTTCGCCGCAACAACTCGATCTTTTTGCGAGCCTGGTCCGTGGCCTGGGTTTTCAGGTCATGTCCTGGGGGGAGCCCGTGACCGCGCCACTGGACCACGAGAAACTGCAGGGCCGTTTCTACCTGCGCGCGCGACGCCTGGAAAAGGACGGCGCCGAGCTGATGGTTGACGCCACCTATGAATGCCCCTGGCTGCCTTTTGATGAGGCCTCGGAGCATCAGCTGAAGTGTCGCGGAATACCGGTGGCGAGTAAACACCACATTACCCGGCTCATGAAGGTTCGCGACGGCAGCCTTTGATCATTCCAGCCTGATCCTAATATTACCGCTGACCGAATTGGCCTGCACGCGAACATCGCCGCTGCCCACGGATCCTTTCACGGAGGTAATATTAGAGTACTCTGCCCTGGTGATCTTGAAGGCCCCTGAACGGTCTGTGATGGTTCCACTAATGGTACGCCCACTCAAGCTGAAAGAGGCCTCTTGCTCATAGGCAACCAACACATTTCCGCTGGTGCTGGAAAAGCTGTAATCGCCGCCCACCAAACTGCCGCGACTATAGGAGATGTCGCCCGACATGCTTACCGCGTCGACCTCGCAGGCTCCGGTTTCGGTCATCGACACGTCGCCGCTGACGGAGTGCAGCGCCAGTCTGCCGCTGAGCCGTTTAACCTCAATGTCACCACTCACCGAACGCAGCCGCAGGTAGCCGCTGACGCCCTTGACGGTGACATCACCGGATAGGGTGCTTATTTCCAGTTCGCCCTTTTCAGGGAACTCGATCTCAAAACTGGCCCCTCGATAACTCCGCTTATTGCCTGCACCAGACCGGGTCTTGACGCGGATACGATCCCCGTTCTGGGTTATTTCCACATCTTTCGGATCAGCTACCCTGAGCACGGTGATGGTCACCTGGCCAGACTTTCCACTTTTTATATTGATTTCACCCGACATGTTCTTGAGGATGAGTTGCGGCTTCTCGCCCACGTCGAAACGGTGGGTTGTGTCCTGTGCGGGCAAGAAGGGTCCCATCAGTAAGAACAGGCTCCAAAATATCCATTTGATGTTCATCGCAATCCTCCCGAAGACACTTCAATTATATAGACAGTGGGAATGCTGAAAGCGCTGCATGACAAATTTCCTTTTCTCTGAGCCGGAGGAATCAGAGCCTCAATCCCTCACGTCCAAGAAGAAAAAACCAACATACCACAGAGGTAGGCCCACCAGGAACCGAATTGGTGCATTGCTCGTATCATCCGCTGTTCTGCATGGGACGACTTATCACGGCATCAATCAATCCGGCTTGTTTCTAATTTTTTAGAACGAGAAGGTCAGCTGGCCCTTGTTGAACAGTTCCAGCTGGTTGGGCAGCCCGATCTCCTTCTCCATGAATCGGCTGGCCTTGATGTACAACGATTCGTAGGCGGGGCTCATGAAGAGGAAGAACTTCCAGAGCGCTCGGTGGCGGTTGTTGAGGGCAGCCAGTTCAGGGTGTTTCATATCAGCCAGGCTGACCAACGGTCCCGAATTGAGGCGCACCAGAACATGGGCTTCCTTCAGCTGCATGTGGGTGTCTGGCGCATAGAGAATAATGGCCGATGCCGGAATCTTGAGGTGACTGGCGAGGCGTCGTTCCAAATGACCGCGGGCGTCGTCCATATTGAGATGGAAGGCGTCCTGAAAGCGGGCCATGTGCTCGGGTCCCGGGAAATCCGGGTTTAGCGGGTCGCGGGCCACCATGTACACCCGCTTGTAGAGGCGTCGAGCCAGAAAGCTGTCGAGCAAGGGCTGGAACGACGGCGCCGTGTCGATGCGCTGTGTTAGCAGGTACAGGAAGGCATCGTCGCGCAAACTGTAGAGATCTTCAACCCTGATGCTGCCCTTGGCCAGCAATGCTTCCAAGATGCGCGAGAGCATGGCGCCGGAGACCATTTTGCCATGATGGTAGTAAACCCGCTCGGTCAAGGAATACCTGATACGCAGCAGGTTCACCAGCTCGGACCAGGCGTCCTGGCGGAAGCCCCGATCGCTGTAGAGGTTGAAACACAACTGCCCGGCCTCGATGTTCAGGTAGCGAAACAGACGATCGTCGTAATTGAGGTTGAGCCCGCAGAAGAAGGCATCGCGCTTGAGGTAGTCGAGTAGATCGGCGCAGATGGGACCGGCGATCAACTGATAGGCATAGCGAGGGTCGCTGTGTTTGCCTTTCGTGAAAAAATGAAGCAGTCTTTCGCCAACGCCCAGTTCCTTGATCACGCTGCCCAAGACCCCCTCTTGCAGGAAGAAGTGAAGCCGTTCTCGACTGCGGTCGTGGGAGGGTAGAATGCGGCGCTCATCTTCGAAGGTATGGCCGAAGGGGATGTGGGTGATGTCGTGGAGCAGCGCGGCCAAACCCAGAAAGCGTGTCATCTCCACATCGATCGGCGGCATGATGCCAGCCCGTTCGGCCCGTTTGTTAATGGTGCGAATCATACGTTTGGCTACCCAACAGGTGCCCAAGGAATGCTCGAAGCGGGTGTGATGGGCACCTGGGAAAACCAGGTTGGAAGTTCCGAGCTGACGAATTCCGCGCAGCCGCTGGAACTCCGGTGTATCAACCACCCGCATCTCTTCCAGGGTCAGACTGATATCGCCGTGAACCGTATCGCGAATGATCTTCATAGACACCTCCCCCCATTGATGTCCCTTTCTTCGCTTTCTTCTCCAGCCCAGAGGACCGGAATGAACATTAAAATCAGGCATCGTTTCATGTATCCCCTCACGACTGATCTGACGTGTTCTCGCAAAGAGTTGGGTTGAAGCTTAGCAATACGTGATGGATCGTTCAAGCTGATTCACACCCCACACGCTCGGGAATGCTTGCTGTTCCAGGTGATGCAACCGTATAATGAGCAAAGACCCGGTGCTTTGGAACCAATGGTTAAGTTTTTGGCCTCTGTCTTCCGATAGATTAATGATAAGACGTTTGTATGGGGGATCCATGAAAATTGAAAAAGTGGTACTGGTTCAACCGAACCTGCGGTGGGTTGATTGGAATTTCAAGACTCTGTGGGAGATCCACCCCATCAATCTTTGTCTGATCGGGGCCATTATCGAGGATCAGTACGATGTAACCATCATTGATGCCAATATCGATGACTTGAGCGAGCAAGACTTTCAAGAGAAGATCGCTGAGATGAAGCCTGATCTGGTCGGCATCACCCTGCTTACCATGGAATACGGCAAGACGGCCCATATCGCGGCCCGTTTGGTCAAGGAAAGCAATCGCGACATCATCACCGTGTTGGGCGGGATCTATGCTTCCCAGGCCCCCGAAATTGCCGGCGAAGATCCCCATCTGGACTACCTGGTGCTCGGTGAGGGCGAGGTTGTGTTTCCTGCCCTGCTGGACCACCTTCAGGGTCGCGGTGAGATGCCTGAGCGGGGTGTGGCCCCCTGGCGCGACGGTCGCCGCCAAACCACCTGTAAGGCGCCCTTTATCCAGGATCTCAACGCCTTGCCCATGCCTGCCTACCACCTGGTCGACTACCACCGATACGCCAATACACTCCAACGCATCAGCGTCGATTCACCCCGTACCTTGCCCTATGCACGCCTGCTCACTTCTCGGGGTTGCGGCATTGGTTGTACTTTCTGTGAGATCGAATCAATTTCGGGCAAGGCCTTCCGCTCCCGATCTGTTGCCAACATCATCAAAGAGATGAAGTTTCTCAAGCAAGAGTATGGTGTCACGTCCGTCATTTTTGACGACGATAATCTTTATATCAACCGCCGCCGCACGCGGGAGCTATGCGATGCCATGGTTGCCGAGAATCTGAACCTCAAGTGGAATGCCATCGCGGTCTCCGTTTTCTATCTCAACGACGCGATCCTGGAGGCCATGGCCGCCAGCGGGTGTCAATATGTGGATATGGCCATCGAGTCTGGCGTGTCTCGCGTACTCAGGGAGATTGTGCACAAGCCGGTGAAGCTGGACCACGTGG
>Ga0316189_10003507_pt1 | contig 15209 bp, 9 predicted proteins | sample LowCovwburrow_MG_FD_204930 | JGI IMG/M metagenome (GOLD analysis project Ga0316189, IMG submission 204930) | Coastal sediment microbial communities from Maine, United States - Lowes Cove worm burrow | ecosystem: Environmental > Aquatic > Marine > Coastal > Sediment | place: USA: Maine... | reverse complement strand
CGCAGATCATGCTCTCTCGAAGCCGCGCGTTCTTTCGTAATCCGTCACCTGTTGGTCGAAATCTTCCTGCTCCCATTCAGCCGCTCTCACATAGTGGTCAACGACCTCATCACCCATAGCCTCGCGCAGCATGCTGGAGCGTCGCAATGCATCTGTTGCCGCGCGCAGTGTGCCGGGTATTCCCCTATGCCCATCGGCTTCATACGCATTGCCAGAAAATGGCTCCTCCAGCGCCAGCTTCTCTTCAATACCCTTCAGCCCGGCCGCGAGCTGCGAGGCTATGGCAAGATAGGGGTTGAGGTCGGAGCCACCTACCCGGCACTCTACCCGCACAGACTCCATGCCGGGCGCGACAATACGGTAACCCGCTGTACGATTATCAATAGACCAGACAGCCTTGGTAGGCGCGAAGGTCGCGGCACTGAAACGCTTGTAAGAATTAATATAGGGCGCCAGAAAATAGGTAATGTCATCGGCGTACTTTAGCAGGCCGGCAAGATACTGCCGCATCATCTCTGACATACCGTGCTCTGCTGCGGGATCATAGAACACTGGCGTCCCGTCCTGCCGCCGCAGAGATTGATGAATATGGCTGGATGAACCGGCGGCATGCGTATCCCACTTAGCCATAAAGGAGACCGCCTTACCCTCCAGGAATGCCATTTCCTTAATGGCATTCTTCAGTACCACGTGATTGTCTGCCATCTCCAGAGCATCACAATAGGCGACATTGATCTCTGCCTGGCCGGCACATGCCTCACCCTTACTGTTCTCAACCTTGATACCCGCTGCCTGCAATCCAGTGCGGATTTTGCGCATCAGACCCTCTTCTTTTGTGGTCTGCAATATATGGTAGTCCTCATTGTAAGCGCTGCTCGTTGCCATACCCCGGTAGCCCTGGTCGGAGAGGGTCTCAAAGCTTTCGCGGAAAATAAAAAACTCCAGCTCTGTGGCGACAGCCGAAACCAGGCCAAGCTGTTCAAGCCGCTCAAGTTGTTTTTGCAGCACGGTACGCGGCGCGTGGGCTACCGCTGCATGGGTACTGTGATCAAACACATCACAGAGCACCAATGCAGTGCCTTCAAGCCATGGAGTAATCCGCAATGTATTTAAATCGGGCTTCATCGTGAAGTCGCCATACCCGGCAGACCAACTGGTAGAGGCATAACCCTCCACTGTATTCATCTCCATGTCGGTGGCAAGCAGGTAGTTGCAACAATGGGTTTCTTCCCAGGCGGTCTCAATGAAGTGCTCCGCCTGGAAGCGCTTTCCCATCAGCCTGCCCTGCATGTCAGGCAGGGCTGCTATCACGGTATCGATTGCGCCTTCTTCCACACCTTGCTTAAGCGCTTCAAATGAAATATTTCCAGGCATATTGCCTCCACGATATACTTTTTGACGTTCAGATCACTATTGTACGCGTCCTGACAGGTTAACTTATTTTTGCTCTAGAAGTGGATGCTCAGACAAGACAGTAATAATCAGGTGTAATAATAAGTTAACTGGCATTGAAGGCCAGGTGCTACGGCTTGTGTACTGCTAATTCCTGTCTATTTTTTTGCCAATACCCATGCTAACTGACCGGCTGATATCGAGCAGAAGCGCGCCAGAACAGGAAGCTACCCAGAACAACTCCCGAGATACTCACCGCCAGCGCGTAACGGAGTCCGTAGACGCCATAGCTCTGTTGCAATAGATCACTGGCAATACCAACAACCAGCGGACCGAGTCCCAGGCCAACGAGGTTAAACGCAAACAGGAACAGTGCCGACGCCTGTGTCCTGAGGCTACCCGGAGCAATCGACTGTATCGCGGCATAGGTCGGTCCAATCCAAAGCGAGGAAAGAATGCCACCCAACAGCAGAAACACCATAGCGACCGGAACTTTGGTCCCGGCGATATCCCAGAAATGACTCTCCGGCCAAAGTAAAAAAGCCAGCATCATGGGCGCTGAACCCAGCGCGCCCAGGGCTGGAAGCCAGAGCTGCCAGCGTTTGTCGCGTCGACACAGGCGATCGCACAGTACCCCACCGGAAATGGCACCGATGAGTCCCCCAATCGTGCCAATGCCCCCGAGCAGTAACCCTGCCTCCACCAGCGTCAAGCCGTGGATCCGGATCAGAAAACTGGGCGACCACGCTCCCAGGCCATAACCCGCCAGCGCCGTGAGGGCACCTGCACTGGCAATCAACATAAATGAGGGTATACGCAAGACGGTCATCACATCCTGTCGCATAGTGCCTGTGGACACCTCCGTGCGCGGCGGCTCCTTTACCGTCAGGGCCAACAACAGTCCCACCAGGATGCCCGGCACCCCGAACACCACGAAGGCCATGCGCCAGCCCAGAGTCTCGGCGATCATAGCCCCGCCCAGCATGCCAATCAAAATTCCAAACTGAGTCCCGGTTGAGTGCAGGCTGAGTGCCGTAGAGCGTTGCTCGGGAGGGAAGTAAGACGCTATCAGCGAATGGGAGGGCGGCGTACCCCCCGCTTCACCCACGCCGACACCAACACGTAACAGGGCGAGCTGGGCAAAGCTACTGGCGGCACCGCACATCGCGGTCATACCGCTCCACACGGTAATAGAAATCGCAATAACATTGCGCCGAGACCAACGATCCGCCAATCGGGCCACCGGGATACCCAGCGTTGCGTAAAACAGTGCGAAGGCAAATCCGGTGAGAAAGCCCATGGCTGTATCGCTGGCGCCGAACTCAGCCTTGATTGGCTCCAGCAGGATGGTCATTAACTGCCGATCAAGAAAGTTCAGAACATAAGTCAGGAACAGAATGAACAGAACATAATTCCGGTAAAGGGGGCTGTAGCCAGAGGCTGAATCAGAACTGCTCACAGAAAACTCCTGCTTTGGTCCAAAGGAGTTAGATTTTAGTACGACAGCAACTCATCGCGCACTGTATATTTCTCCCAGCCCGATCTCGCTAGATGACTGCGTGCGGATAATCCGATTGCCGATTTTGAAACGCCAGAATTTCTTCTTTTTGGATGACCCCTTTTTCGATGTTTATCGCTCGACGAATGGTCTCATTCTTCTGCCACTCGCCAGGGCCGGCTACAATAGTAGGCAAATGAACGATCAGCGCAGCAGAAATTGATCGCGAAGCACTTTCCCAGAAATAACTCGGTGTGTGGTCTACTGCGTAGTAATCGACTTTTTCAACTTGAAACATGGGCTCCTTAAAGGAAGTGGGCTTAGCAAAGTAAAAGCCCATACCCTCATCGCAACTGACATCAATTATCAGGCAGCCTGGTTTCAGGCAGCCTTTCTCCTCCTCAAGTACGAAATCAATGGGGTTGTTGGGGTCCTGAAAGGCGCCATTGATAATAATCCCCGCTTCACTGATCAACTCACTTAAGGCCTTTGTTGATCCATCGTGCTCAACAACCACCATGCGCGCTTCATCCTTAGTACCCATCCTCAGCGTCACATAATGACAGTCGAGTACCTCTTCGCGAACTTCATGGTCCGGTCGTTGAATACAAATTGTAATATCTCGAAATCCATGAGCTTTAAGGGCATAGATAGCCCCACGGCTGACTGCGCCAAAACTGAAGATGACTACCTTCCGCTGGTTACCATAATGCCCATCAATCCCCTTCAGTTGCAGCGCATGGATAACCGCACAGTAACCAGCCATCTCATTATTTTTATAAAAAGTATGCCTCCCAACCTGGCCTTCCGGCCCCCAAACAAACATGTCTTCAAACGCTATAAGCGTCTGCTTTCTATCAATGGCTATCTGAGTAACCTGTTTTTGCTGAGTGCAATGTGGATAACCCCACAAAACACCGCCTTCACGAATTTGTTGGAAATCAGCAAGCACAGGCTTGGCGATAATCACCGCATCCATGCTCTCTAATAATTCGTCTCGCGAAGCGAGCCCCCCAACCAGTTGTGCAAGTTCAGAATCGGAAAATCCAAATCGCTCACCATAACCAATCTCAAAAATCAGCTGTTGGCGCAGCTCTTCTGTTAACCGCGGCAAATGCTCGGGATGGATAGGGACCCTCCGCTCTTCGTCTTTTTTAGACGTTCCAATAACGCCTACTGATAACATATTCAATCTATTTCCTTTTGGCCTTTGCAAGCTCGTGATTTTTCAACAACGGGTTCTAGAAGCCTGCCTGATTTACTTTCAAAATGAGTGGGCGCGAAAAATACTGATCACATTTCCGATAGTGTAGGTTACTACTCAGGCGCGATCATCCACCAAACGCCAAAATTACCGCGAGAGCTTGCTCATGGGTGAATCCGTGCCTCGCCATTGTGCGCTGGACCAGGAGATCTCTCAGATCCACTCGAGCAGTGCTACAGGGGTCATCCGTCCTGCTTTTTTGCATGATCTCGGATATGTTCTGTTCTTTCGGCTTTTGTGCCCTGGAGTTCCATGGAAATTCGTCTTTCTTTTCGGACATACTTTTCCCCGAGTTTTCATCGTAGGTAGCGTTACACGCCTGGGTGGTTTCTGGAATCATGCTCCAGCGCCGCAGGATTGGCGAATCAGGTAATTATGTGCGAAGACGCTACCGGCAATGATTTGCAGATACAAGATGCCGTGCCGTAGCAAATACATCGATAACTGCTTCCTATGCGATCTACTTGTGATGATACGGATAACTTCCGCGCGTGAAGCCTTATATCAGCCTCAGAAATCTGGCTTTTTCAGGTGTCCTTGACAACAAAGGGGACGTGTCCGCCGGACTTCTTCTTATCCCGCTTGGCGACTTTTCTTTCCTTGGCGGTAAGGGTGGATGGTTTTTTGGCTTCCTTATTGCTGCGCTGGTTTTTTGACATGATCGTAACTCCCGGCCCGAACTGGGCGTGCATGGCGACGACGAAAGCGGCCGATATACAACTTGAGAATGCTCTCACCAGAGGCCTTGATGCCTTTGCATTATAGCCTTATCAGCGCGCAAAATCTGTTTTACTTGCCACACGCACAATCGGGCAATTCGCTGCAGCCTTTTAGCGTGATGCGCAGATATCCAGCAGAAGCGTAATATACTAATCAGCATACTGGACAAGTTACTTGGTGGTAGCTTCATTTTTCGGTTATATTTCGAACAAAAAGCGCCCGAGAGCCAATAACAAACAGTCAATCGCCCGTCTTTCAGCATGCGCCCAGGCCGCGAAGACAAGACAGTATTGCCCAGATCATTCAGTAAGGAAACGTGAAGAGATGCCAAGATCACTGACGCAAATACTACTATTTGCAGCGGCCCTACTATTCGGCCCCGCCGCCTTTGCCAGTCTGTCTTTCCATACCGACAAGCTGCAGATCAATCCGGGCGACGTCGTCAAATACAGCCTTGAAGCACGCGTGCCTCACGGTACACCACGGGATTGCCAAATCTCGTTCAGCATACCGAGTGGCATGACTTTTGTTCGCGATTCTTTGGTCGGTGGCGGCGGTGGCAGCAGCCAAAGCTTCAGCTGTGCTGGCTCCTCATGCACCTGGACTCTACGTCACGTGCACCAAACTAACGCCCACCTGGGCATATTTCTGCGCGTTGACAATGGTATTGCCACGCCGCCCAGTGCCCCGTCGATCTCGAACACTTGCGGACTTGGGCCCACTACCTATGTCGACCCGGGTGCCGGCCATACTGTTTCCGGTGGAGGAGCGCTAACCTTTGCCAGCCAACCGGACCTGACAATCAACAAGACCACAACTTCATCCTCTCACGTGGTAAACGGCGATGAGGTGGATTACCAGATAGAGATTCACAACAGGGGTACCGGTAGCGCGACAAACGTGACTATCAGTGACACTATCCCTGCAAATACACAGTACCTGTCTCATTCCGGCGGCACCCCCGTAGCCGTGGTCAACCCGGCAGCAGGCAACCCCGTCAATTGGACCTTCGCCTCGGTCGCCCCTGGTCAGACAGTCAGCGTAACACTGAAGCTACAGACTATTTCAGCCAGTGGCTCCATAGACAATACGGCCGATGTTAATTGTGACAACTGTCCAGCAACAGCGTCATCCTTCGCTCCCACGATTACCATTGACGCAATTCCCGCCTTCATTATCACCAAAGACGTTAATAACATTCACGTCAATGCGGGCGATATTGCCACCTACACCATCGACTATAGAAACACGGGCAGCGCAGCCGCTACCGGGGTGATTGTTACCGACATGTTGCCTCCCGGTCTAAGCTATGTTTCATCGACCCCCGCGGGCAATAACGCCGCTGGCACGATAACCTGGAATATAGCCAACGTACCGGCCGGCCAGCCCGGAAAGCTTATCGTGAAGGCCCTGGTCGACCCCACCGCCACTGTGGGCGACCAGTTTGACAACAAAGCCACCATCGACAGCATTCAAACTACGCCCCTGGATTCAAATACAGTCACCATCGATGTGGTCGGTGGTGTTCCCGTGCTGCTGCTCGAAAAGACTGTCGATCGCACTTCCGCCGCAGCCGGCGAAGAGCTGACCTATACCTTCACCTACCGGAATGTTGGTGCGGCTGCCGCAACAGGCGTCGTGCTGACCGATTCCCTTCCCAACGGGGTGACTTTTGTCTCGGCCAGCAATAATGGCTCTGAAAGTGGCCGTATAGTCACCTGGGATTTACCTGATATTTTACCAGGCCAAACCCTCAGTGAATTCCTGAAGGTAGAAATCGACCCCGGCATCACCACTGGCCCACTCACTAACCAGGCGGCGATCTCAAGTCCAAATGCATTCCAGAACCTGGTCACCGGTCAAGGGACAACCAGCGTGCGTGCGGCGCCCGTTCTAACCTTGAACAAAACGGTCGATACGACGCATGCCGAGGCAGGCGAGACGGTACGCTATACCATTGCCTACGAGAATATCGGCACAGTGCCATCGACGGCCGCGCAAATCATCGATGATGTCGACGGGCTTTTAGACAATTTAAGAGCACCAAATGGCACTATTTCCAACCAGAAAATAACCTGGGACCTGGGGCCCCTGTCTCCAGGCGCCAGTGGTTCTGTGACCTTCGATGCAAGGGTGGTCCTGGGCGCTAAAACCGGATACGTTGTTGGTAATCAGGCACTGATAGAAGCAAGCAACGCCAACAGTGCGACTGCCGGCGCCAAGTTCACGGTGGCCAATCGTCCAGAGTTGATCATCGGAAAATTTGCCAGGCCCACGACTGTAAGGCCCGGTGAAGAAGTGGTCTTCGGCATTCCCTATTCCAACATCGGCACGGCAACGGCGACCAACGTGACAATCGAAGACGCCATTCCGACCAATATGGAGCTGGACCCCACCAGCCTGCCTAGCGGAGCAACACTGGTCAATAACAGCGTGGTCTGGACCATCCCCAGCCTTGCCCCAGCGGTAGGCGGTCAGTTCAACACACTGAGTCTGCGCTTGCGGGCCAAGTCAACATTGCAAGATGGCGACCTGATCACGAACACTGCTTCGATTAAAAGCAATGAAACCCCAGCCGCCAAAACCAGGACGGTAAATGTAAACGTTGTTGCCGCTATTCTCAGCGTCACGAAAACAGCATCCGTCGCACAGGCCTCACCGGGCGATACGATTGACTATACGATTAATGTGGAGAATAAGGGGCATACCGACGCGACAGGCGTGGTGATCGAGGATCATTTGCCACCATTCATGACACTGCTTTCAGCCAGCGGCACTTATACGGAAAAAAACAATAACATTATTGAGTGGACGATTGGCACCGTTGCCGCCGGTAAGCCTACCTCGGTCACGGCAAAAGTACAGCTTGCGGGATCAATTCCCAACGGCACTTTGCTCAACAACAAGGTACAGGTAAGAAGCAATCAGACCAGCGCGACAGGCCCCGATACGCCGGTGCAAATTACCAGTGCGCCAAACCTGACTCTGGTTAAATCGGTCGACAGCGCCACAGCCAAACCCGGTGAAAGTGTCACTTATACAATTTCCTACAGCAATACAGGAACCGATACCGCCGGCGACGTTTACCTGACCGACCAGTTCCCGACTGAACTCGATTTTGTGTCTGCCAGCGGGCCTGGACTGGCAGCACCGGCACCAGTAGCGGACATAATAACCTGGCAATTGGGCGACGTAGCCAAGGGTGCCAGCGGCTCCTTCACCGTCGTGGGCACTGTTAAGGCGGGGCTGCCCGATGGCACCCCGATAACCAATACCTCGGTAATCGGGGAGACGCTAACACAATCAAATCCGAAATCCACCAGCGCTACGTTCAGCGTGGACAGTAAACCACTGTTCATTATGTCCAAAGATCTTATTACCACGACACTCGTCGCCGGTGGCGAAGCCATCTACCACATCGTCGTTGAAAACAAAGGTACTGCCGACGCTACCAATGTAGAAATTGAAGATATATTACCGGCGGAGCTAACATTCCTTGGTGCCACAGTGCAGCAACCCGCTCAGGCTGGCCAAAGACTGACCTGGTCATTTCCCAGCTGGCCGGCAGGCGCTGTATCTACGATCGAGTACCGGGTACGGGTGGCATCGCCAATACGTGATGGCTTAACGCTAAGCAATAGCGCCACGCTAAAAAGTGGCCAGACCGGCTCGATTTCAGCCACGGCGTCGGGCACGGTTACCAGCTTGCCAGTACTCACCCTGAATAAGCTGGCATCGGCCACTACGGTAGAGCCTGGCCCTGCTGGCGGCCCGGGTGGCACGATCGTGTATACCCTGGAATATGAAAACACCGGCAGCGATACTGCTACCGGGATTACGCTGGAAGACCATTTGCCCAGCGGAGTGACGTTTATATCCGCCAGTGACGGCGGCACTGCAAGTGCCACCGGTAAAGTGGTGACGTGGAGCAATTTGAAAGACTTCCCTGCGGGACTCGGCAAACGCAGCGTCACCATTAACGTCCAGGCCAACAGTGCCGACACACTAAAAAGCGGCACCAAGTTAAGCAACACCGCCACCATCGACAGTATCCAGACCGCGCCGGTTAGCGCCGCTGTCAATGTCCTGGCAAGTGGTCAGCCGCAGCTTACCTTTACCAAAACAGCTTCAACCACAACGGTCAATGCTGGTCAGGAAGTGACCTTCACCCTGGAGTATCAGAACACGGGTACGGCCGATGCGCCGTTTGTGCGTATTGAAGATCAGGTGAACTACCCCAACCAGATAACCTATGTCGCTAATTCAGCGACGAACAGCGGACAAATCACTGGCAATTCCGTTTTTTGGGAACTGGGCCCCGTCAAAGCCGGCGAGGCAGGATCCGTGAGCCTGACTGCCCGGGTTGCGGACGTGATTGCCAATGGCACCAGCCTGACTAACACAGCCAATCTCACCGTTCATCCTGACAGCACTTATACAACCTTCAGCCAGCAAAAGACTGCAAAGCGGGTCGTTAAGGTCAATAGCCTCGCGGCACTCGCCATCGACAAGACAGCAAATACCAGCTTGCTGCAGGCAGGAGGGGACGTTACGTACACTATTGGCTATACCAACACAGGGCACGACACGGCGAACGGTGTAGAAATTATCGATAAGTTGCCCACAGGATTGCTATTCAAATCTGCTACCGGAAACTTCACCAATGCAGGCAACACGATTACTTGGCAAGTTCCCCCCCTACCGGCCAAAACATCTGGTAGCGTGACGGTGACCGCAACCGCACAGTCTCCAATAGCGAATGGCACCCGGCTGAAAAACACGGCCAGCATCAAGTCGGCCAGGGTGCTAACGGTGACGTCCACACCGGTGGAGGTTGGCGTCGCCAGTGCGCCCGTACTGGAGATTGAAAAGACCTCCGTGGCCAACACCAACGCAGGAGGCTCTATAGCCTACACCATCACCTATCGCAATACCGGTACCGACCAGGCTACTAATGTGCAGATCGAAGATCACCTGCCACCCGAAATGACCTTTGTCTCGGCATCGCCCACCAATATCGGGCCCGCCGATACCAGTGGTGTGCTGCCTGGCGGCGGGGGTGTAGTGAAGTGGAACCTGGGCACGCTGGCCGCGCAACAATCTGGCAGCCTGACGCTGGTGGCTGAGGCGCCAAAGATCACCCCGAATGGCACACAGCTGTTTAACTCCGCGTCAATTTCCAGTAACGAAACGTCTACCACCGCGATTTTGTCGCGGGTGACAGTATCCAGCGCACCGGTTCTTACGCTGGAGAAAACCACCGCTACGTCTGTAGCTACTCCGGGTAGCGACATCACCTACGTTATCAAATACGCGAATACCGGCAGCGCTACTGCTAATGCTGTGACACTGGTAGACCGGCTTCCCGCTGGCACGACTTTTCTCTCGGCAGACCACTTCGGTGAGGAAATCGACCCGGTCACCATGAACCCGGCGCCTGGCTCCGGCTTTGTCGGTTGGCCCATGCCGAATGTCGCAGCGCAGACCAGCGGAACGGTGACTGTTACCGTGAGGGCCGATGCAGTTCTTGCCAACGGGACCGTGTTAACCAATACAGCCACCATCGACAGTACAGAAACTGGTTCCATCGATGCAGTGCGATCTACCCCAGTGAGCAGTGCGCCCCAGATTGTGCTGCAGGAGAGAACCTCCCAGACCAGTTTCGTCGCCTCAGGCAACCAGGTGTTATACACCCTGGTATATGAAAACGTGGGTAATGATATAGCCACTAACCTGTTGATTACCGACACCTACCCTTCCACTGCCATTCCAATAGCAATAGATAGCTCGGGTAGCTTCGATCAAGTGACCAATCAGGCGAAATGGAACCTGAGTAGCCTGGCTCCGGGCCAGCGACTCACCGTGCAATACACGCTGCAAGTTCCACTCGGCACTCCGTCAGGCACGACGTGGAATACCACCTCGGCCGTTGTAGCGGAGAACGCGCAACCTGTATCTGCCGGAACCAGCCTCCTTGTGGACAGCCGCCCCAGCCTGACGCTGAACAAAATAGGCTCCAACAGTGTGGAGGCCGGTGCCGAAGCCAGCTACCTCATCGAGTACTTTAACTCGGGTAACGGGGTTGCCACGGGGGTGACGATTCAGGACATTATCCCGCCCGACTGGGCTTTCGTTTCGGCCAGTAATGGCGGTGCGGTGAGCAGCGGCAACGTGGTGTGGAACCTTGGCGATGTCGCTCCCCTTAGCGGTGGTTCTGTCAATCTGGTGCTAAGAACCAACAACGTAGATGCCGATAAAACCGTAGCAACCAATACCGCGACCATCCTGGGCAGCAATATTTCGCCGACCTCCGCGGTGGCCACCACGGTGGAGCGCAGCCACGTGGAACTGGATGTAAAACTATTTGGCAGCCCCTCGCCGGTTCCCGCCGGAGGGCGAGTGAGCTTTAATCTGCTTTACGAGAACCTGGGTAATCAGAATGCCACGAATGTGACCGTTACTGCGAGCATACCCGCCAATACTACCTATGTTGCGGGGTCTGCCACAAATGGCGGCGTTGCCTCCGGTAGCACAGTGACCTGGTCTGGCCTGTCGCTCGCTGCCATAACAGGTGGTCAGGTCGGCTTCGAGGTAGATGTTGCAGCGGTGATCGGCAACGGCACCAGCCTGACCAGCAATGCGACAATTACAGCGGCAGTTGGCCTGCCGGATTCTGACACAGCATCCGTGGTCGTCTCCAGCGCTCCAGTGCTCATCACATCCAAGAGCGTTGATGCGCATGAGGTAAGTCCGGGCGACGTGGTGACCTATACCATAACCGTTGAAAACATCGGCACAGAAAACGCCACGAACCTGACCATCACGGATCAGTTACCTGCGGGGCTGCAACTGCTTAGAGCCGAACCGTCAGGTACGGTTGACAGTGCCACCAACACGGCCAGTTGGACTCTGGCCAACCTCAACGTGGGCAGCCCACCGACAGCGGTGACTGCGACGGCGAAAGTACTGGCCGCTAATACGGTCATTACCAATACCGCCACAGTCTCAGGGGGAACGGGACCAGATCAGCAAATCACCAATCCGCAGTCGAACATTTCCTCCGGGCCAGCAACGCCTAAAAGCATTCCGGTGATGTCCAGCTGGCTGCGATATCTTATGGTGATCTTGCTGTTGCTGGTGGCCATGGTGTATTTAAGGAGGCCACGAATACGCCATGAAGAATGACACACTCGGCAGACGGCCTCGATAAGGCGGCAATAGCGTCATCCGGTGCGCCAGTACTTATTGGCATCTATGATCCCAATAAGCTTCCAAGGCGTAAAATAAGTAATAGAATCTCGGCGCAGCCAGCATGTGGAAATATAACGGAGCAGAACGCCCTCCCTTTGCCGACGAGCCCGGCCCGGGGCAGGAATCCGTATGGGACTATCCTCGCCCACCCATTCTCGTTACCTGCAACCAGGCGATAAAGGTATTGCATGCAGACGTGTCGCTGGCCAGGACAGTCGCTGCCCTGCGCGTACTGGAAACCGCCAGTCCACCTACCTATTACCTGCCCGCTGGGGATGTTGACTGGACACTGTTGCGTCGCACCGAGGACCGTAGTTTCTGTGAGTGGAAAGGTGTGGCGACCTACTGGGCGCTGGCGGCAAACCCCGCCGCCGGCCCTGTTGGGTGGAGCTATGAAAGCCCGAGCGAACCCTTTGCCGCGATCGATGGCTACGTGTCTTTCTATCCGGGCCGCATTGCATGTTATGTAGACGGAGAACGGGTCGCACCTCAGCCGGGTGGCTTCTATGGCGGCTGGGTGACGACCACCATAGTCGGCCCTATCAAGGGCAAACCCGGTACTGGCCACTGGTAGCAAACGCTACCTCGTGACCACTACCTGATTACTTCATCTCGCTGGCAAACAAGCCAGCGCAGTGTTGCTAGTCCAGATCAGAAATCAACTCGGGGTTGACCACCAGGTTTCTCACCCCGTGTGCGTGATCCTCATTGAACGCGTTGCCTTCACACCATTGGCCGACCGTGGCAATGTTGACCTTGGCGACCTTGGGTCGAACACTCCAGGTGACCTGAAAGGGTGAGCCTTTCTCATTGAAGCCAGGCCCTGTGGTGGAACCGTCATACTCGATCGGTTCGCCGGTGTTGGCGGGAATATTAAGTGCCTGGTGGACACCATCGTCCATGCCAAGTTTAGTCAACTCGGCAAAATCCAGTGCTTTGTCGTCGTTAACCAGCACATACACCTGGGCCTCAACCCGCAACTGTGGGTTGCCTATAGATTCATTCAGGCAAGCTCCCAGGGTTGGCCCCGGGCCCACCATTGCACTGGAGTGCACATAATGCACTTCGATTGTGTCTCCGGGCTTCAGGTCACCATGCTTGCCAGGGCACACTCCCTCCTCGATTGGCATCAGTTCGGCGCTGCTGAGTTCCCCGGAGTAGACAAAGCCCGTCCCGGATCCCTTGCCGTCACCATTACCCGCAAATTTGCTGAACTCACCGCCCGCGTGCTCGGCGCTTTCGTGGAAGTGGATATTGCACAGATTCATTTCGTCATAATCCGGTGCTTCACTGAATTCGATGGGATTCTCGCCCGACTGTGTACGAAGATCACGCGGTGACTGCGGGCCAAAGCCCTTACCTGCAGTGCTGGCGGCCAGATTGGACCGCTGTTCAGCGATTACCGCATCCGATACGGCTTTGTCATGGGCACCGTGACCATCTGCGACTGCATTGAAGGCGGCCATAGATGCGGCCAGAAACACTACTTTTCTTGAGGACATTCGCTCTTCTCCTGTTGTGTCATCGATTCACTATACGAGGTTCGTCGTGATCCGGATTGCACTTTCCCTGGCTTATCCGGTTGGCAGAGCCAGGCAAGACTTCCCACCTAGCTGATAGTAAATCCCGAATAGCCGCCTACAACACATGAGTCTCCCCGCTGCTGCCGTGCATGACAATATCGGCATAACTGCACTCGCCCTCCCCGCGCTGGAAAATGCTGTTGGCAATCAGCCATACCTTTACGATACGTTGCGGGGGTTCACCCATATACTGTTTATAGTCAGCGTACAGGTTGCGTCGTTCCTGCAGCCATTCACCCAACCCCTGCTGGCCACTGCGCACGACCACGTGATACTCCTTGCCCTTCCAGTTTGGCAGGGGGCAGTCATAGCCGGTGCCCTCGGGCAAGCCGCAACTCCAGTAATAGGTGATATCCCTGCCATTATCGAACTCAATGGCAATACTCAGGTAATCGTGACTGGGCAGAGTGTCCTCACGCAGCGTGGACGGTAATTTGTCAACGCACCAGCGCCAACTGATTTCAGAGGAATCCTCAAGCGGAAGGTCCACGTGCTTTTGCAGAATACCGACATCGGAAGACGTTCGGCAATGAATACAGGAATGACCCTCAGGTGATGGTACGTCCCGGTAAATCTCCGCTGGCCCGAGATGCCACAGATATTGCCAACCAGCCGGGGTTGTATCACCCTCTTCCATGCGGTCGAGCTCACCCTGTACCCGACCGGCGACATCTGTCTTTGCTTGCAGTGACCGCAAACCCTCCAGCGCGCTGCCTGACCAGCGCAGGATCAGGATCTTTACTTCGCCGGCCATGCCAGCATAGACATCGTCACTCTGCAGGCGACTCCCCTGCGCATCAACCCAGTCATTGGGAAAGTAGTTGCCGAATTGCACCGCTCCGCTGTCAGGGGCGACGAAAGAATGGCTGTCGCGTGTACCCCTGAAAACCTCGCCCTGATCACCCAGTTTGCACCAGACTTGCAGCGATGGATTGACATAGATATCGAGGAACTTATTGGCATAGGCCCGGCCGCAGACGAAGTAGGTCACTTCGTCACCCGCTTCCACTGACATCTCGGCGGCAACCCAGGGCACCTGGGATGCTTTCATTGAAAGCCAGGCGTAATCCCGGACGACACCGTCAGGCAGGTTTTCCAACAGGGTGCGCATATCCCTGGTGAAGTTCTCCAGGTCCGGCGCTGGCTCTATCTCGGAACGCATTCGACGCCCCAAGGTCTTAGCCGCGAGTTTTCCAGCGACCGCGAGGTCAGTCAGTGTTCCAGCCATAATTATTTAACCTTGAAGTACTGTTTGAGCTTAGCCCATAACATCGGGGTCAGGCCTATAATTGAAGCGTTGTAACGACGGTAACATCGGGGTCAGGCCTATAATTGAAGCGTTGAGGCTAACGCCTCAACGCTTCAATTATAGGCCTGACCCCGTCGTTGCTTACCTGGTCAGCACCAGTCCTTCCCGCCGCGGATCTGCCCCGCCGTATATCACCCCATCTTCCACTTCAATGGCGTGAATTCCACTGTTGAGCTCTGACTGCTTCACATC
>Ga0316189_10003506_pt1 | contig 15211 bp, 2 predicted proteins | sample LowCovwburrow_MG_FD_204930 | JGI IMG/M metagenome (GOLD analysis project Ga0316189, IMG submission 204930) | Coastal sediment microbial communities from Maine, United States - Lowes Cove worm burrow | ecosystem: Environmental > Aquatic > Marine > Coastal > Sediment | place: USA: Maine... | reverse complement strand
AATAATTTCATCGGTCTTACCTCGTCCATTACGGTGAAAGCTCGACCAGGGATATTGAGTAGGTGTGTTGACCATTTTGGCACGTACCGGGTTGAGTTCGATATAACGCATACAGGTCAGTAGATACTTCTCGTCCTGAACCAGATTGGCTTTATAGCGGCCTTCCCAGATGGAACCACTTCCGCCATAAGTTCGATTGATGTATGGGACGTAGTGACGACCGATGTACTGCATCATCCGCGTAATCCCCTGAGTATCTTTCGGTGTTGCCAGTATATGGATATGGTTGGTCATCAGCACATAGGCGTGTATCGCACACTGGTAGCGTTGCGAGGCTTCTTTTAAATATTTCAGGTAGGTCTCGTAATCAGGTTCCTGATGGAATACGGCTTCTCGACTGCGCCCTCTCTGTACCACGTGGACGGGTACACCGGGGATGATGAAGCGGGGTTTTCTGGGCATTGCTTGGTATGGGCTGTTTTGATTGGGAATGGTAGCATGATGCGGTTATCCAATAAAGGGCTTTGACCCCTTATATTCCCACACTCTGCTGGGCGTTTAAACACGAAATTTTTAGGGAAATTTATAGGTGAACTGTTCTTAGAATTCTTCTAGAGCATATCCATATAAACTCCCATACCCCCTTAATTTCAAATTTCTTTGTACGTACTAGTCAAGATATCAATTAATAAACTACTTTCTAACCCCACCTCATTTGGTGAACTTGAAAACGCATCTTTTAAAATGTTGTAAACAATTTCATTTCTATTGTCTAGATTATTTTCATTTAGATACAAGTTTAAATCGTAGGAATAATTAATCATGCATACGCCACCCGCTGTGTCATATTCATGAGATGGAAGTGAATATTCATCCAAGACCGATTGTGGAAATAAAATCACAACTATTTTTCCGTAGTTTGATCTGATATTTTTTTTCAATCGATTATAAACACCTAAAACGATAGGCCTCGTTTCGTCAACAAATTTTCGACAACTCTTTTCACCAAAAGAATTACTGGCATGTATTTCTATTTCACTAAGATACTTATTCATATTGTTTTAATGACACAACGGCCTTTTGTTACCAACTGGGTTTCGCCCTTTACTTTTATTGTAAGCACACACTAGTGATTTCTCAATTGCAAGAGCTGCAATACGGCCAGGAACCTTTTTATATATTACTTTAGGGACGTAGCGTTTAAATGTAAAAGGCCTATTTAATTTATTGGCCTGAGTATTCGCGCGTCTAGATGAACCATTTTTGTTTAAAGCGCCGCCACTGATACCAAATTTATAGATGTCAAACTCTAATTTGTCGTCAATCTTATAGACATGTTGAGGTTTTCTGCTTTTTTTACTATTTCCATTAATTTTGCGCCCTAGATTTGACATCTTCAACATCTTTATTCCTGATGAACCAGGAAGCATCCCTAGTATAATCCCGGCGCCAATTTGACTTGCAGACACCTCACCGTCACCAGTAGCAAATTGAAATACTTCATATATATTAATCGCAATACCAGACAACGTATTAGCTATACTCGTCGCCTTCGAAACTGAACCCAACGAAAACTTTCCACTAGGATCAATATTGTTAACCGGATCAACATTTGCATATAGATACTTGTGCAGAGTCACTGGATCTGATCTGTTCCCCTTCCACGTATCCATCTGCGTAAACCGACCCACACCCGGATCGTAATACCTAGCCCTCAAATAATAATTACCCAACGCTGAATCAAACTGCTCCCCAGTAAACAAATAATCATTCTCAGTCAATCCATCAACAGCCAAAGTATTACCAAACGCATCATAGTAATAATGATCAGTCGCAGTACCGACAGAATCAGTCAACCCTCTAGTAGAACCCAACCCGTCATACAAATAACTCGCAACTTCCAGACCTCTAGTTTGGCTAATCAGATCATCACCAAAGGTATATTCAACACTTACAGAACCAGTCAAATCCGTTTCGGCTACCACCTGTGCATAATCCGTATTATTGTCAACCAGGTAGCTAACACTCGTACCATCCTCAATTGCCTGCACCCGAATACCATCCGGGTTGTATAGATAGCTGGTTGTCGTATTGACACCTGCCTCGGTAATATCCGCCGATATCAATTCCTGCTGAGCGTTGTAACCATAGCTAGTAATATCGGCATCGATGGTTTTGCTCAGCGTATTACCCATGTCATCATAGGTAAAAGTCTCACCACCCTGCTGCGTCAACCGATCATTGTCATCATAGGTATAGGCTGTGGTGACGCCATTGATGATGCTCTCGATTCGATTACCGACCTGATCGTATTGATACGCTGCGTCGTGATCGCCATTGATCGGATCGACGATGGCCTCAATCGTCAGTCGATACAAATCATCATAACTGTAAGTCGAAGTTCTCCCGATAGATTCAGTGATTTCTGTACGCCTACCGGTTGCGTGCAATGTGTAGTCATACTGGTTAATCAGCGCGCCGTTGCCATCGAAGTGACTTAAGCTGGTGAGTCGATTGAGACTGTCATAGCTATAAATTTGACTGCTACCGTTTTGATAACTGACTGAGGTTCGGTTACCCACGGCGTCATAGCCGTAGCTGGTGATGTTGCCATCATTATCGGTGACGGTTTCCAGTCGATTGAGCAGATCGTAGGTAAAGCTTTCGGTCCTGACCGTAGCATTGGCATAGGTAATCTTTAGTTCGGTTTTATTACCATTGCTATCGTATTGATATTCGAGCACTTCAGCCGTTGGTTTGGTTTCGCTGGAGAGTCGATTGAGTTCATCGTAGGTATAAGTCCAGGTACCCTGACCATTGGTGGCGGTGAGTCGATTACCCTCGGCATCGTAGGAATTGCTTTCATTACTACCATCAACATAGTTAACCAGGGTCAGCCGATCATTGCTGTCGTAATCGTAACTGGTGATATCGCCATTGAAGTCGGTTTTGCTGAGTAGATTACCAACTGCGTCGTAGCTCAAGCTTTCAACCTGCCCGAGTGGCAGCGTACGCGTTAATACACGACCGAGTGCATCATAAGTCCAGCTAGTCGTTCTGCCTTCGGCATCGGTTTGTGTGAGTTTATTACCCACTTCGTCATAGGTATAGGCGGTTACCTGTCCGAGTGCATCGGTGACCGATGTTAAGCGACCGAGCGCATCGTAACCGTAGTCGGTGACGATACCGGCCTGGTCGGTCGCGGATGTCTTGCGTGCCAGTGCATCGTAGCCATCTTGCATGGTCGAGTTATCGAAGAAGATAGTTTGTATCTTTCGATCAAGGCTATCGTAGACGTAGGTTGTGGTGCGGTTCTGCGCATCGGTTTCGCTGATGAGATTGCCATCGGCATCGTAGGAGAATTGATGCACGTTATTCAACGCATCGGTGGTTTTGATTCTACGACCAGCAGCATCGTATTCATGCGTGCTGCGATTGCCGTTAGCGTCGATTTCAGCCACGACCTGCCCGATTGCATCGTATTCAGTTTGCGTGAAACTATTGTCCGGTAGTGTCGTTTTGATCAAACGGTTTAATGCGTCGTATTCGAAGCTGGTCACACGACCTAATCTGTCAGTTTCGGTAAGCAGGTTACCTTCAGCATCATAGGTGCTGGTTTGAACAGTACCATCAGGATAGCGAGTCTCGATCAAACGACCATAGACGTCATAGTCCATTTCGGTGCGGCGACCGAGGGCATCGATAGTTGCTGATTGTTGGCCTACTGCATTGAACTCAACTTCAGATATATTGCCAAGCGTATCAGTAGTTTTGATGACACGATCCATGGCGTCGTATTCGAAACTCGTGGTCTCGGTAACAATACTGCTATCAGCCAGGGTACGACTGATCGATTCACTGAGCACATTTGAATTTGCATCAACGGTAAAGGTTGTTGTATCACCAAGTGCGTTTGTTTCCGTCAATTTACGACCATCGCCATCGTAGGTAAACGACGTTGTATTGCCTAAGGCATCCTGCACCGTAGCGGGTAAGCCCTGAATATTGATGGTATTACTGGCAATATTATTTTGCGGATCGGTAATACTCAGCAGATTACCGGCAACATCGTAAGCATTGTTAAACATATCACCCGATTCGTCAGTAACAGTTAGCTCCTGCCCCAGATCGTTGTAGGTAAATGACACGACGTTCCCCAACGCATCAGTTTGTGTGAGCTGATCATCATTTTCATTGTAAGTAGCATTGCTAACGCGACCTAAGCCGTCGGTTTTGCTCAGTTGATTATCATTGGCATCAAAGGTATAGCTGGTTACGTTACCCAGTGCATCAATTTCACTGGTGACATTACCACGGTCATTATAGTTAAACACCTGCACACGGCCGAGACGATCTGTAACTATCGACTGATCGGATGTTAGATCATGACTGAAGGTAGTCCGGTTACCATCGCTATCTTCCTGAGCGATTAATCGACCATCAGCATCGTAGATATTTTTAATCAGGTTACGGCCAAGTGGATCTTCTATATCAACCAACCCATGTTCATAGTCATAACGATAACTAGTGTTGTTATTAAGCACATCAGACGACGACACCAGGTCTGTATTTGAATTGTATTGATATCCAATCACATTACTGTTGGGATCAGTAATACTGGTAATCAGGCCTTCGGCGTTACGAACAAAGCTAACCGATTTACCCGACGAATGTACGATGCCAGTATCCGAATAGGTCAATGAGTTGCCATTCGGATCAATCACCGATTCAACACCAAAGTCCTCGTCCAGGTTATAGATGAAACCAAAACGCGTGGTGAGTCGATACTTGGTCACACTGGTTGGTGTTTCATCGACAATATCATCGACCAGGTTACCCGCACCGTTAAAGAATAGGTTCGAATCGGTGTATGACTCCAGGGTGGAATCAGTATCTTCATCCGGGTCGAAAAACAGGTCGTAGTTGGTACTTGGTGTTAAATCACAATTTGGGTCGGAATCGGCAATTTGTGAGCCCGTAACGCCTCTTAAGCGCACGGTGAATACCTCTATATCGTCATTCGGCAGTGTAACAGTGACCGTTTTATTTTCAGAAGGACGCATACAGGTTCCCTGGAAATTTATCGGTTGCCCGTTGATTTTGAATACCTGTGCTTCCTGAGTTCGATTCCAGCCAGTGGAAGGTTCAGAAGCTTCTTCAACCGTCACGTTCTGATAGTCGATGCTCCAGCCATAACCAAAATCGAGCTTTTCGTTTTTGCGACGCGAGTCATAGGTTCTGGAAACGGTTATCGGTATGCCGGCAAGTGGGATATTTAAATCCTGCAAGGTAATCGCAAAGTTGCCAATTTTCTTGCCGCCTTCGACGACAACCGGATTCATAGTCTGTTGAATTAATCCGTTCACATCGGTTGCACGTAGCACCAGTTCGTATAAACCGTTGCGTAACAGGGTTGGGTCGAATTCGGCAATCGTCTGGGAACTGATGGAAACGCTGCCACGATAGAGTTCAGTTGATTCTGTAGCCCCGCGTTTACGTACGAAGAGTTCAACATCCACGAGATTGTCGTCATCGACCGATACAACAACCGGTGTAAGCGTCGTGATCTGTTCACCCGCCAACGGAGACTCTATTGTAACTGTTGGGAAACTCGTATCGTTCGGGTCGGTGACTGTAAAAAATGATGTGAAATCACTCGATACGCCCTGATCACTGAGTGTGACGACAATATCATGACGACCGATGACATCGGAAGTGAGCGTCGCTTGCTGATTCACTAACGGTACAACAACACCATCGACGGTCACATTGTCTATCGACGGATTGATGCCACCAAATGCCTGTACCGTGAGTAACGTTGTTTCACCAGAATTGATGATCATCGGATCGACTACGATATTGGCCTCCAAAGGCAACGGGGTTAGCAGTGTGCTAATGGTCCAGGTGATCTCACGGAAAAGTTCACCATCTGACATGCGCATTGTGACTGACTGGTCCCCAACCTGATTAGTCTGTGGCGTCCATTCAATAAGTCCAGTTGATGAGATAGTCAGGCCATCTGGGCCGTCAATCCTGGAGAATTCTATCGGATCATTGTCGGGGTCTTCGGCCTGTATCTGGAAAGATAACAGGTCACCAACAAAAGCTCGACCCGGCAGTGTACCGATTAGATTCGGCGGAGAGGTGTTTACGTTTCTGACATCGAAAAAGAAAGACTGGTCATGCGTCTGGCCCAGGTCATCGGTTGCGCGAAATTGAATAAAGAACTGTTTTCCCAGGGCAGTAGTCCCGGGTGTCCAGGTAATCACATGATCGCTACTTATCGCCAAACCACCCATACCGGATGAAACATTAACAAATGCCAGGGTAACCGGCCTGTTTTCCGGATCATCGACAACGACGGGATATTCATACAGCTCACCGACGCGGGCGATGGCCGGAGGGATTGATATTATTTGTGGTGGCAGATTTTCGCTAATACTAAAATCTAAAACGACAGGGGCACTGGTTGCACCCCAGACATCGGTGGCCACAACTGTAATTAGGTGATTGCCAACAACTGAATTGTCTGAATTCCATACCGTATGTCCGGTACTAGAATTAATGACCAAACCTGGCAACTGGCCAGAAATCACATTGAAAACTACTTCATCACCATTGGCATCACTGGCAGTAAAGTCGAATGTAACTTCTTCGCCCGCGACGACAGAGAAGGAGGTAATCGGTGTTGTGAGCGTGGGTGCTAAATTGATACCGTCGACAACTAAATTGTAACTGAGAATCAAAAAGCCGCCTTTGTGATCCGATACCTCTATCGTTATCGGGTACGGCCCGATAGACAATGCATCAGTCGAATAAATTTCACCCGTTAGGCTATTGATAGAGAATTGATCTCCACCCTCGGTCAAGCGGTAATAAAGTGTATCGCCATCCGGATCGTTGACGACAATGCGGCTGTTGTAAGATTGCTGCGACACCAGGCTGGCTCGGGGAGTTTCGACCAGATTAGGTGTCCGATTGACGATCAATGTGTATTGCTGGTCTGTGCTACTGCCCGGGCTATCTGTAACAACTACTTCAATGGGGTATTGACCTGCCACAGCAATCCAGCTAATTACGCCAGTCGCACTATCGATGTTCATTCCTGCTGGCGGATTAACCAGAGAGTAAGTCAATGGATTGTTATCAGCATCGACAGCTTTGACGGCATAGTTATAAGTCTCTGTGTCCTGTATCAGCAATACTGGTTTGGAAATGATGATGGGCGCATGGTTAACTGCACCCAAACTCCAGTTAACATTAAGCGTTGCCTGGCCGTTTGCCGAGCTAGCCTCGATAAGGTCGGTACCTACATAAACTCCCTGATAACAATAATTGGCGACACCGCTCTGGTTAGCAGTCAAACTGGCCTGACTATTGTGTAAACCGGAAACTACGAGATCGATATTGGCAAACGCAACAGAATTATTCGAAGCATCAAATGCTGTTGCTGTTAAACAGATATTGTCAGTCACAGTCGGCGTTGTATTGTCAGCTTGTAACGTCAATAAGTTTACGGATTGAGACTGATTAAAGGCCCATCCACCTGGGTGCATATAAGCATCTGCTTCGTCATATCCATAAACTAACAATCCAAATGGCTTATCCGCATATATATAATGCGGCCCAATATTGACGCCGAGCCTGGCAAATGCAAACTCAGTATTCGCTATCGATGTAAAATGGGCAGGATCAATTGACTGACCATCCAGAACTACATTGCTAATTTGGTCCTGCAATATGGTTATATTAATAAAATTACGAGACATGCCACCTGTATCCGGTGTCTGGAAGGAATACGCATTTAAATAGCTTTGCTCTGGCTGAAGTACGGCCATTGCTGGATCAGCGTATCTATTCACAGCATTTATATTTTTATAAACCCCGAATGGTTCAGAAGCACTAACATTATGAACCCCGGCAGTCAGCGCAATTTGAACGGTGGTATGAAGCCTGTCAGGTCTAGTGATACCAAATGGGAAATTAAATTCGACTGGCCGGCCGAACGCCCTTATATCAACCGGGTTACCATCGAGCTGCAAACTGCTTTTCACTTCATCTGGGATTACTACAAAAATATAATTTTCTGCTGGAGCCGGATCAAGCTCGACATGATAATTACTTGACCAGGAAGCAGTTTGATTCAGAATTTCATTCTGTACATCTGAGAGAGGATCATTTTGTCTTAAGGTCAAATCGTATGCCAGGCTAGTTGAATGTTGAATTATCTGGACAGGTTCACTAGCTGTTATCTCACTCGCTTCAATCAAAGGGAAGCTGGTGAATTCGCCACGATTGATGACAGAATTTACAACGCCATTAACCATTACCTCGGTATTATCGACTGACGCAAAAACCCGGAAAAAATCACCCACACGTGTTTTTAAAGGGGTTGTTATAAAACGTTTTTGCCAAAGATTAACTGGCAGCATTTGTTCAGATAAGCGATTGCACCAGGAATAGGTTGAAGTCGGTACGTAGGCACAACCAAACCCTGAAAATACTGCCACTGGTTTATCAGCAACTATCGATGTACCCGATAAATCATCACGGGTAGAACGAAGGTGGTAATCTTCTCCCCGGTTAATCATAAATTGGCCCGTTTGGCCAGGCTGAATCATCACACCATCTACTTCGAGGGGTGTCGTTGGAGTGACTGTTACGATCGTATTATCTTGTGTTGCAATAATGGTTGAACGCGGTCCCTGGTTCTGAACCCCTAACTCACCCATCGATGTTAAAAAGTACTCCTTTCCGAAACTTTTTGCAGGAAATGCGAGTAAACCTTCGGTCTGAGCTGGTCGATAATAAATCACGCTGATTGAAATCGGGGCTTCTGAAGTGACATTCACCGCCCAGTTACGCACACCATTCGCTGCTGTGTCAGGTTGGTGGATTTGCGTTGCCCTCACGGGGGAAACTTCTACCATCGTTATTTGATTTGCTTTAACACTAAACGGGGTTTGACCCGCACCTACTCCGCCAAGGACATCAACCACGCCGGTGGTATCTGTAGTTGAGGTGATATACAAACGATTGTTAAATACCGCAGGTAATCTCGGTATCCAGAAATCAGTCCCCAAATGCGCCGCGTCGTCAATAGTTTCCTCTACCACAATCAGCGAATAATCATGTGTAATTACCCCGCCCTGGCCATCGTCAATCTGGACGGAAACAAAATGCGTACCTAAATCGCTTTGTTGTGGGCCCCAGGAAATGACACCGGTTGATGCATCAATAGTCATACCTGTTGGGGCTGACAATATTCCAAAGTTAAATACATCATTGGCGTCTTCGTCGATGACATTAATCGCATAGCTATAGCTAGCGTTCACTTTCGTCGTCGTAACAGGAATACTTGTGACAACAGGGATTTTGTTTGTATCGATAATAGATATAACTATGTTTTGACTAACACTCACATTGCCCGAATCAACAATAGTTGCAGCAACGCTAAAATCGCCTGCCGCAAAAGTTGCATTGACTGTATCACCAACACCCAAATTTATAGCACCAGGATTGACCACCCAGGAAACATTTGCAGCAATATTCCCATCTTCAATATCTATTGCGTTAGCAGAAAATGAAATGGTTTCACCGCTTGTAAACACATCCCCAGATTGTGGTGAAATAATTGAAAGTGTCGGGGAGTCATTTACTGTATTCACAGTAATATCAATCGTCACTTCGGGCGAGTCACTAGTGCCGTCATTCACACGGAACGTGAAACTATCCTCACCATTGAAATTTGCATTCGGTTGATAAGTTAGATTAGGTGCAGAACCAGTAAGTACACCTTGAGTGGGCAGGATAATTACCTGGTAGGTCAACGCATCATCATCTATATCGCTACCACTTAATGTAATAACTACACTAGTATCTTCATTGGTTGACACTACTTGTGTATCAGCAACCGGCAAATCGTTTACTGCTGTTACTGTGATTTTTACCATGGCATCGGTTGAATCTGCGTTACCATCATTGGCTTGATAGGTAAAACTATCCGTACCATTGAAATTCGTATTGGGCTGGTAAGTTAAATTCGGTGCGGTACCCGTTAACGTGCCATTAGTCGGCTGTGCGATGATTTGATAAGTCAGGCTGTCACCGTCAATATCACTACCTGCTAAAGTTATGGCAACCGTTGTATCTTCATTGGTGATCGCGGTTAGATCTTCAGCTACCGGCGAATCATTCTCCGGCGCGACGGTAATATTAACTATTGCGTCTATGGAGTCACCGGTACCGTCATTGGTCCGGAACGTAAAGCTATCTGCACCACTGTAATCAGCATTTGGTTGGTAAATCAGATTAGGTGCAGAACCAGTAAGGACACCTTGAGTGGGATGGAGAACTACCTGGTAGGTCAATGCATCACCATCTATATCGCTACCGCTCAACGTAATCACTGCACTAGTGTCTTCATTAGTTGTCACAGCCTGTGAATCAGCAACTGGTAAATCATTCGCTGCTGTTACCGTGATCTGTACCGTGGCATCGACTGAGTCAGCGGCACCATCGTTGACGCGGAAGATAAAGCTATCCGTGCCATTGTAATTCTGGTTGGGTAGATAAGTTATGTTCGGTACAGTACCTGTAAGCGCACCATTGGTTGGCTGCGTAACGATCTGATAAGTCAGCACATCACCATCGATATCACTACCCGTTATTGTAATGACTGCATTGCTATCTTCATCGGCGGTAATACTTTGACCATCGGCAACTGGACTATCATTTATAGCGGCAACCGTTATTTGTACCATGGCGTCCGTAGAGTCAGCAAAACCATCATTAACACGGAAGGTAAAACTATCAGCACCATTGAATTCGGCATTCGGCTGATACGTTAAATTCGGTGCGCTTCCCGATAGGGCTCCATTGGTTGGCTGGCTGACGACTTGATAGGTCAGACTTTCGCCATCGATATCACTACCTGTCAAAGTGACGGTTGCAGCGGTATCTTCATCAGTATTGAGGTTGATGGCATCGGCAACGGGGAGGTCGTTGGCCGCATTCACAGTAATCGTGACGGTTGCATCGATCGAGTCTTCGCTGCCATCGTTGACGCGGAAGGTAAAGTTATCCGTGCCATTGTAATTCTGGTTGGGCTGATAAGTGATGTTCGGTGCCACACCTGCGAGCACGCCATTCGTTGGTAGTGCGATGATTTGATAAGTCAGACTATCGCCATCGACATCACTGGCGGTTAAAGTGAAGGCATGGTTAGTATCTTCATCAGCAATAACACTTTGGGGATCTGCGATGGGTGTATCGTTGGTAGCTGCAATAGTAATACTGACTGTGGTATCTGTTGAATCGGTGGTTCCGTCATTAACTCGGAAGGTAAAACTATCGGTACCGTTGAAGTCAGCATTGGGCTGGTAAGTGAGGTTGGGCGATGTGCCGGTTAAACTACCATTAGCAGGTTGCATGGCTATCTGATAGGTCAGAATGTCGTCATCTATATCATTGCCGGTGAGCGTCACTGCGACACTGCTATCTTCATTAACTGTTACAGATTGCGCGGTGGCAACCGGTTGATCATTGGTCGCACTCACAGTGATATTGACCACGGCAGCACTGGAATCGACAGTCCCATCATTGACGACAAAGGTAAAGCTATCACTACCATTAAAGTTGGCATCAGGTGTATAGCTAAAGACACCTGATGCCTGGACGACGACAATGCCATTGCTCGCATTTTGCTGGAGACGGTGGGTGAGAGCATCACCGTCAACATCGGTGCCGACTAGCTGTCCGGTCACACCGGTATCTTCTGGGGAATTGACCGATTGTGCTTGAGCAACAGGGTTATCGTTAATCGCACTAACAGCAATGCTCACAGTAGCTGTATTTGAGTCGAGCGCGCCATCATTGGCAGTAAAGGTAAAACTATCGACGCCATTAAAATTCGAGTCGGGTATGTAAGCCAGGTTCGGCGTGACACCGCTGATTGAACCGTTTGCTGGCTGTTGAATCACGGTATAGGTTAGTACATCACCGTCGATATCGGTGGCACTTAAAATTATTGCAAGACTGGTATCTTCGTTGCCTGTCGCATTTTGATTAACGGCGATTGGGGCCTGGTTGGATAGTGGTATTACGCTAACGCTGAAGGTTTGCTCAGCACTTTCGCCGTCGTCAGTTTCGACCTGGAGGGTAAAGACCACATCACTTGTGCCACTGGATACCCATTGCAGCAAGCCAGTGCTGTCAATTGTCGAAGTAGCTGGACCGGATAAAATATTGTAACTAAGAATAGCATTAGCAGCTGCACCCGTAACTTCAGTTTGATAGTTCAGCGTATCACCACTAGTGATTTCAGTCGGTGGTGTCGAGCTGATGGCAAGCTCACCACAGTCACCGATTGGCGCGATGGTGTTAGTAAACTCGAAGTTAAAGACGTCATGATGACCACCCGCCGCGCCCGTACCTGAGGTAAATCCAATATAGGCGTTTTCGTATTGCAGTATTGTGGCTAGATCGATGCCATGGTGTATTAGAGTGGGCTCGGCCGGCCTTGCATTTTCATTGGCGATGCTGATCTCAAGGCGTTGCTGATTACCGTCGTAGTCAATCCAGGCATACCATTGCTGGCCATCGTTAAATCGTTGCTCTAGCGTCTTTATGACCAGGGAGTCCATGTTGCCATTGGTATTGATGCCTACATGATTGCCATTGTGGTTATCCACAGCGCCGTTGTTCCACGTGTCGAACTCAATGCCTACACTGCGTTCTATGCCTTCATAGCCAATGCCGCCACCATTGCCACCGACATTACTGGCCATGGTCTGTACCACGAACATGAGACCGTCAGCACCCTGGCCGTCTAGATCACTTATACCACTGGCGTTTGACAGCTTAAATCCGAAGCTGGCACTGAACGAAGCATTGAAGCCGTTGGCATCGGTTAAAGGGATTGCTTCGGTTAAGAACGCACTGCCACTTTGTGACAGGTTATCCGTTAAACTGAGCACTTGATAACCATTGGGGTTAAGTGCCACGGCTTCGCCATTGAGCTGCCAGTCACTGACGTCTTCGAAATTGTTAAACCGGACTGTGTGTGTACCTTCGACACCACAGGTTAAATTTTCTACTACGGTCAGGGTGTAGCTCTGTCGATCCTGTAATCCGGTAGTGTCTTCCACCTGGAGTTCAACGATATGCTCACCGACGTTCTGATCGTCGGGCAACCAGCTTATCAAACCACTCGCACTATCGATGGTCATGGTCTCAGGCGCGTTGATCAGACTATAGCTTAAGGTATCACCAACGGTCGCATCGCTTGCCTGAGCTTGATAGCTATAGAGTGTATTCGCGACTACCGATTTGACAGGCCCACTAATGAACTCGGGCGGATCACATTCTTCAACCGAGGCATAGGCACTAACAAAGTCAAAACTCAGAATTTCATGGACGCTTGCTGCTTCACCGGTACCGGAGGTAAATCCGACATAGGCTTCTGAGCCTCCAATCCGCCAAGGGATACCAATTCGTTTGGTCATAAATGGGCGATCTGGACGATCAGCGGTTTGCGCGAGGCGAACTTCAAGCTTACGCTTATCTCCCCGATAGTCGATCCAGGCGTACCAGATATTACCGTCGTTTAGACGCTGTTCGACGCGGCGCATATGTTTGGAGCGAACCCGACCGCTGGTATCTATACCAATATGGTTGCCATTATTACGATCCCGCCAACCATTGTTGTAGGTATCGAATTCAACTGCCACACTGTTATACAGTCCTTCATAACCTAGTCCGCCACCTTTCTTTCCCAGGCCCTGATCGGACTGATTAATAACAAAGGTCAGGCCATCACCGCCCTGTCCATCACTGTCTGAGATACCATCTGGATTGCTAATTCGAAATGAGAATGCGGCACTAAACGAACGTGCGTTCGCGGCATTGGAATAGAGATTAAAAGGCGTTTTCCAGAAGGCTGATCCAGCTTCGTTCAGGGATTGGGTTAAGATCAGCGTACTGCCATTATCGATGGCACTGCCATTGAGTGTCAGTTGACTCTGTCCGGCCTGCCACTGCCAATTAAGCGATTCGGTTTCACTTCCAATACAGCTATTTGTAGATGGCGAACTACCCCATAAATCCCACCAACTATGCGATGCCCAGGTAGAAGACGAATACAAGCCACTTGATACCCAGATAACAACCGAAAAAGCCATTGCCAGACTACATCTAAAACATCCCATGAACACCACTACTCCAATTTACTGACTTACATTATTACCGATGGACTATGTTAGTCCATATCATGCATAATTTTTACAATGGAAAAATACTCTGAAGAGAAATCACATGCCTACGGACAACTTTTCACGTAGTAAGTTGAGACATCCTGATAACTGCTTCCATCAAATTCTGTTGGCCAACATTTAATTAATTTAGTACAAAACTAAACCACCTAATAGCCGACAGCAGTCAAGCCTATATTCCGACGATTCTACTGTCAATTTCAAATTTAGTGAGTTATATAGAAGATATTGGGTTCAACTTCAAGAAATTAGTATAAATATTTTTTTGATCCGTCAACTGTTTGCCTATCTAGCCAAAACCTGGTTTGCCATATACTGGTCATATTAGGAAAATGTGGAGCCTGTTCATAAATACATTTCTGCTCAACAGGCACACGTCACCTACTGCAACGTTTCAAATATCGATTTCTGTTCATCCGATAATCCGTAGAGGTTTCATGTAACGAACAATCTCTTGGAGTTAAGTATACGGACTTCTGGTAATTTCAAAAATCGTATTTTTCGAACCAGTTTTAACCGGTAGAAATCTAGTTTAGGCGTCTCCTTACGATATTTTGTATTCAGAGAGTCTAGGGATAGCGATCGATCGTGCACCTGGAAAATCTAGAAATAGCCAATTTCCACCTACCGGCAAATCTAAAAATAACCAAAAGATATCAATGAGGGTGGAAATTTGGCAAATCTAATATTAGATATCGATTATTTGTACAAATCTAAAATTAGCTTTAATATCAATCCAGTTTAGGTTGGGTAAAAAAGCTATAAGCCTTTGATTTAATTAGATGTCAAATCCAATTTTATCTATGCCCCTATGGTCTCTTCGGTTGTAACTTTGAGCCAGGATCCAATTTATTTGGATGCTGGCTTTTTTGTTGTAGGGGCAAGCCCTCGTGGCTGCCCTTTTTTTGCCTTTTCTGCCCTACCCCGGGCGACCACAAGGG
>Ga0316189_10003505_pt1 | contig 15213 bp, 13 predicted proteins | sample LowCovwburrow_MG_FD_204930 | JGI IMG/M metagenome (GOLD analysis project Ga0316189, IMG submission 204930) | Coastal sediment microbial communities from Maine, United States - Lowes Cove worm burrow | ecosystem: Environmental > Aquatic > Marine > Coastal > Sediment | place: USA: Maine... | reverse complement strand
GACCGCGGCCGAAGGGGCTGCCCAGAGAGATAACCTGTCGCACTTTGTCCGGAAATTCACGCGCCAGTTCACGCGCGAAGATTCCCCCCAGACTATGGCCAACAAGCGACACCGGGCCGCTGTGCCGCTCATAAATTTCGTGTATACGCTCCTGCAGACCCTCGAGCACGCCGCCGCGGGGACCGAGGTTACGACCCAACCCCCAACCGTGAACACTGTAGTTAATGCCGGCAAGAAAACGCCGCATGGCCGCATTGTAACCATCGTCCCCCATAAAACCGGGCAACACCATCACCGGGTGACCGTCACCCAGGGGTGATATTTTACGCAGGCGTCTGCGACTGAGATTAAGGGAGGCAATATCGATAACGGCCCGATGGGCTTCAGTGAGGGACAACAATGCGCTGGGGCGCGCTACGATGGGTTCGAGTGCGTTCATAAACGCCCTTCAACCGAACCCGACTCACTTCGCTTCCTGCCAGGATCCATCGTGTCTCCACTTGTTCAAAACTAGTGACACGAGCATAGCCAATATTTCAAGCCGGTGGAACCCCCGTAAACGGGGGGTGTGATGGGGTTCTAAAGCCGGGAAAATTCCTTGTTGAGCTCAAATTGACGGGAGGTTACGTAAGATTCCATATCCTGCACGCGGTTCAGCGCCGCATCGAGGCGCTCCCTGGCTCGCTTCAGCCGCTCACTGCTGCTATCGGTATAACGGAAGACTTTGCGTGGCCGATAGTCGTGATGGCGTTCGTCGTATTCCATTTCAACGGATGTGTCCTCATATTCTGCCTCGATGTCGCGATCACCACTGGCGCTCCAGCGACTCGGCCGGGGAGTCATCAGTATCCACCCTGCCAGGTACACCCACAGCGCGAGAGTGCCGGTAAACAGGAATGCGCCCACCCAGGTCAGGCGCACCACCCAGTGGGCGACATCCCAGTGATCCGCGAGGCCCGCACACACGCCCGCGATTTTTCCGTCCCGGGTGTTGCGGTAAAGATTCATGCCCCAGCCGTCGCGCCTGCGAGCGCGGAAACTGTCTTTGCGATGATTATGACGACTCATAGCCTACTCTCCCGATGGTCTTTGTTCGCGGTCCTGTCTATTGACCTGGCCGCGCCATTCGCGATGATCCGCATCGAGGATGGATTCCAGTGCCTCGATCCTGTCTGTCAGTTTATCCACGGTCACCAGCATATGCTCAACTGTATCCCTGTCTTCCCGGGTCAGCCCGCGTGATGCGCGGTTGACACTGCGATAGTGCATGGTGAGCCACATGGGCGCCACGATGACCAGGAACAAGATGGTCGGCACAAACATGAATTTCCAAAATTCCATTAATTCATTCCTTGGGCAGTGACTTCTGTAAGGTCATGCTGCCATTGTTGGTCCGGTTAGCCAATCGGCGTATATACCTCGACTCAATGGGATTGGGTGCCACCCATTTCTGCTTTCAGCCGCTCCAGTTCGTCGGTGATATGCACGTCCTCCTGCAGCGAATCTATTTCCGAGGCAAGATCGGGCGACACCTCACGCCCGATGTCCATGGACTCAAGCTGGCTTTCGAGATTATCCATCCGTCGTTCGAAGTACTCGAATCGCTGGAAGGCGCCATCAAGGGCCTCGCGATGCATCTGCCGTTTCACCTTGATGCGCGACTCCACCGTCTTGGAACGCATCAGCAGTGCCTTCTGCTTGGCCTTGGCATCGCTGAGCTTCTGTTGCAACTGGGCAACCTCATCGTTCAGCTGGGCGATATGCTCGTCGGTCGCCTTGAGCTCAGCTTCCACGATAGCAATTTCCTCCTCTATCACCCGCTTCTCCTGCAGGGCTGCCCGCGCCAGGTCTTCGCGTTCCTTGCTGATGGCCAGCCGCGCCTTGTCTTCCCAGCTACTGGCCTCAGCTTCAACCTGCTCCAGCCTGCGGGCCGCCGCCTTGCGATCGGCGAGGACTCGCGCCGAGGAACTGCGCACTTCAACCAGCGTGTCCTCCATCTCCTGGATGATCAGGCGGATCATCTTTTCCGGATCTTCGGCCTGGTCCAGCATCGAGTTGATGTTGGAGTTTATGATGTCTGTCATGCGGGAAAAAATACCCATGGTGATTCTCCTGTTAACGTATTCAAGTGAGCCCGGGGCTATGCCCTCTCTCTACTGACTACCTATCAGGAAACGTGCCAGCTTTTGTAACCCACTGATTAAATTGAGAATAGTGGATCATAGTCAGGTATTTTGAATCGATTTTGAAGCAAATAAGGTTTCTTAAACCAATAATATTGGTTTAATTTACCACTATTATTGGTATATTTTACCTATGAGATCACCGTCGAGTATCATTGGCAATTCCGCGGCGCTGGCCAGCTCACTGGATCAGGTATCGCAGCTCGCCTCCATCAACCGTCCCGTCCTGGTACTGGGGGAGCGAGGTACCGGCAAGGAGCTGGTAGCCGAACGACTGCACTTCCTCTCCGGCCGCTGGGACGCCCCCTTGCTAAAGGTCAATTGCGCAGCCATCGCAGACAGCCTGCTGGAATCTGAACTGTTCGGGCATGAGGCAGGTGCATTTACCGGCGCGACACGCAGCCAGCAGGGACGCTTCGAACGGGCGGATGGCGGCAGCCTGTTCCTCGATGAGATTGCAACCATGTCATTGCGTTTGCAGGAAAAACTGCTGCGCCTGGTGGAATACGGTGAGTTTGAGCGCCTCGGGGGCCAGCAGACCCTGCAGGTAGACGTGCGCATTATTGCTGCAACGAATATCGACCTGAAGCAGCAGGCAACAGAGTCGCTTTTTCGCAGCGACCTGCTGGACAGGCTCAGCTTTGACGTGGTGCATCTCCCCGCGCTGCGCCAGCGACCCGAGGACATCCCGGAGCTGGCACAGCACTTTGCGGTGCAGATGTGTACCGAGCTCGGCTGGGACCTGTTTGCCGGCTTTACCCCGTCGGCAATGAATACCCTGGTGGAGCACGACTGGCCAGGCAATGTGCGGGAGCTTAAAAACGCCGTGGAGCGTTCGCTCTACCGCTGGGGGGATCCCTCGACGGCCGTCGATGCAGTGGTGATCGACCCGTTTGAATCACCGTTTGCCGAGGCGGCGGTAGAGATACCGACGGAATCCAAACCGGCGGATGGAGACACCCCGGCAATGTTTAATGAGCGTATGGAGCGAATCGAAAAACAGTTAGTGCAACAAGCACTGGAGCAGCACGAGCACAATCAACGCCGTACCGCAGATGCCATTGGCCTTAGCTACGACCAATTGCGCCACCTGGTGCGAAAACACAATTTGAGCAGGCGCAAGAGACGCAAAAATCTGCAATAATCCACGCCCGGCAAATACCTTTCAAGGAACCCACCATGCAGCTCTCCCTATCCGACCCCAGCCTGCTCAAAAATCAGGCTTATGTAGACGGCCAGTGGATAGACGCCGACAACGGCGCACGCTTCCCTGTCACCAACCCCGCCAACGGTGAAGTGGTTACCGAAGTAGCCAGGGTTGGCGCAGCCGAAACTGCGCGGGCAATCAGCGCGGCCAGCACGGCCATGACCGAGTGGGCCCGCAAGCCCGCGAAGGCGCGCGCCGGCATCCTGCGCAAATGGTTCGACCTGATGATGGAGAACCAGGAAGACCTGGCAATCATTATGACCGCCGAACAGGGCAAGGTACTGGCCGAGTCACGTGGCGAGATCGCCTACGGTGCCGCATTCGTGGAATGGTTCGGTGAACAGGCCAAGCGCATCGATGGCGATGTCATCCCCGGCCCTTCACCCGACAAACGTATTGTCTGCATCAAACAACCCGTAGGTGTGGTCGCCGCGATTACGCCCTGGAATTTCCCCAATGCAATGATCGCACGCAAAGCCGCACCCGCCCTGGCTGCAGGCTGCACAATCGTCATCAAGCCCGCGAGTGAAACGCCATTGTCGGCCTTCGCCATGGCAGAGCTGGCGGAGCGTGCCGGTGTTCCCGCCGGTGTTCTCAACGTGGTAGCCGGAAGTTCTTCTGATATCGGCGGCGAGTTGACCGCTAACCCGCTGGTACGCAAACTCACCTTCACCGGCTCTACACCCATCGGCAAAATGCTCACGGCGGAATGCGCCGCGACTATGAAGAAAACCTCTATGGAGCTTGGCGGCAACGCCCCTTTCATCGTATTCGATGACGCCGATCTGGACGCTGCCATTGAGGGCGCGATGATCTCCAAGTACCGCAACGCCGGCCAGACTTGCGTCTGCTCCAACCGGCTGTTTGTGCAGGACGGTGTATACGACGCCTTCGTAGAGAAACTGGTTGCCGCCACCGCAAAACTCACCGTGGGCGACGGCATGAAAGACGGTATTACCATCGGCCCACTGGTCAACATCAAGGCGGTCAGTGATGTCGATGAGCTGGTACAGGCGTCAGTTCAATCCGGTGCCAAAGTGGCTCTTGGCGGCGGTCCACACGAATTCGGCGGCTGCTACTACCAACCCACCGTGCTCACCGGTGTCACCTCTGAGATGGCTGTCTATCGCAACGAAATCTTCGGCCCGGTGGCACCCGTAGTGCGCTTCTCCGCCGAGGAAGAAGTGATCGCCATGGCCAACGATACCGAGTTTGGTCTCGCGTCCTATTTCTACACCCGCGACATCGGTCGCGTGTGGCGTGTGGCCGAGGCCCTGGATTACGGTATTGTCGGTATCAACGAAGGCATTATTTCCAACGAGATGGCACCCTTCGGCGGCGTAAAGGAGTCGGGCTCCGGCCGCGAAGGCTCCAAGTACGGTATCGACGATTACGTGGAAATCAAATACATGCTGATGGGCGGGCTGGAGTAGCCTGCCGCATTCGCTAGACCCGGGGCAACAATTTATCGTGCCTGGACCTTCTGTTTGCCGCAGCGACTGCAGCGCAGAACGGTCACCAGCTTGCCCTGCTTTACATCGAACTGCTTGTCCTTGTCGATCACCCACTTGTGATGGCCATGCCTGCACAGGGTATTACCCTTGTGCTGTTCTTTCAGGGACGGTTTACGAAAGGGAAGAATATCGGCCACGGGACACTATTGCTGTGGCAACAGCGTTCGTCGCAATGCGTTGTTCCATGAGGTCAGGCGCTGACGCCGGGCGGCGCCACTGACAGCGGAAGAGAATTCGCACTCGGCCCGCCAGATCTTGCGCACTTCTGCAGGGCTTTTCCACAATCCCACACCGAGTCCTGCCAGATAGCAGGCTCCTGCAACCGTTGTCTCTATCACGCGAGGGCGAATCAATTTTCGCCCAAGCACATCGGCTTGAATCTGCATCAGCAGGTTGTTGGCGGCGGCACCGCCGTCTACCCGCAGCGGGCGCATGCGCTTGCCGAGATCGCTTTCCATCGCCCGCAGAATATCCGCGTTCTGCAGGGCCATGGCGTCCAGCGTTGCCCGGGCGATATGCGCGCGACCCATACCCCGGGTAAGACCGGTGAATGTACCCCTGGCATCTGGTGCCCAGTGAGGGGCGCCCAGGCCTGTCAGTGCCGGCACAAACTCCACGCCGCCATGATCCGGTACCTGCAGGGCGAGGGCCTCTATATCACGGGCATTCTTGATAATACCCAGTCCGTCGCGCAGCCACTGCACTGCAGCACCACAGACAAAGGCACCGCCTTCCAGGGCGTACACCGGTCTGGCATTTTCACCCAGCTGCCAGGCCACAGTGGTAAGCAATCCTTCTTTTGAATGAATACTCTGATGCCCGGTATTCATCACGATGAAAGAACCTGTACCGAACGTGCACTTGGCGTCTCCGGGTGCGAAACAGGCCTGCCCGAACAGTGCGGCCTGTTGGTCACCCGCCACTCCGGCAATCGGAATACCATCGGGCAGCCCCGCCACGCCGCGGGTATAGCCAAGCACGCCGCTGGAGGGAGCAATACGGGGGAGAATCTCCCCGGGCACTTCAAACAAACGCAGCAGTTGCTCATCCCACTCACCACTGTCGATATCCATTAATGAGGTGCGGGATGCGTTCGATACGTCGGTAACATGGCTTTCGCCAGCGGTGAGGTGCCAGATAAGAAAACTGTCGATAGTGCCGGCGGCCACCTGCCCGGCTTTTACAGCACGGCCAATACCCCGGGTATTTTTCAGCAGCCAGCGGAACTTGCTGGCGGAAAAATACGGGTCCAGAACCAGGCCCGATTTACGCCGGATCAGCGCCTCGTGACCTTTTTGTCGCAACGACTCACAAAACTCTGTGGTGCGTCGACACTGCCACACAATGGCATTGTTAAGGGGCTCGCCGCTATTGCGATCCCACAGCAACGAGGTTTCGCGCTGGTTGGTGATGCCGATCGCGACAATGTCTGCAGGCCTGCACAATTTCTTGCGCAGAATAGCCCGGATACCTTTTGTTACAGATGACCAGATATCGGCCGGGCGATGTTCTACCCAGCCGGGCTTGGGATATATCTGGGGAAACTCGTAATTGACGCTTGCCCGCAATTTTCCACGGGCATCCATCAGGGCGACGGTACTACCCGTCGTTCCCTGATCTATCGCCAGTACGAACTTAGGCATTGCTACCTCTGGGGCTACTTGCCGTAGCCCTCAACAGCCTTGATTTCGAGGAAGTCAGTAAAGCCATGAGCTCCCCACTCCCGGCCGTTGCCCGATTGCTTGAAGCCACCGAAAGGCACGTCAAAACCGCCTGCGGCCCCATTAATGTGCACGTTGCCGGCACGGATACGAGAAGCGACAGCGCGCGCGTGATTAATATCCTCGCTTTGCACATAGCCGGCGAGACCATAGGGCGTGTCGTTGGCGACCTGGATAGCCTCCTCTTCCGTTTCGTAGGGAATCATTACCAGCACCGGCCCGAAAATTTCCTCCCGGGCGATGGTCATGTCGTTGTTTACCCCGGAAAAAACCGTCGGGCGGATAAAATAGCCTTTGCTGATTCCGTCCGGCCTGCCGGGGCCGCCGGTGACAACCTTGGCACCCTCGGCAACACCTGCCTCGATAAGCCCCTGGATCTTGTTGAACTGGACCTCGGACACAACCGGCCCCATGGTAGTGCCCGCTGCAGCGGGATCACCCACAACCACGGCCTCACTCACCTTCCTGGCAATCTCTTCCGCCTGCTCCAGCTTGGCTTTGGGTACCAGCATACGGGACGGCGCATTACAGGACTGCCCGGTGTTGTTGTACATATGCATAACACCGCTGGTAACCGCTTTTTCCAGGTCGGCATCTTCCAGCACAATGTTCGGCGATTTGCCGCCCAGCTCCTGGGTGACCCGTTTGACGGTGGGCGCCGCATTTTGGGCGACCAGTGAACCGGCCCGGGTGGAACCGGTGAAGGACATCATGTCAACGTCCGGGTGCTTGGACAGGGCTGTACCTACTACCGGCCCGTCGCCGTTGATCATGTTGAATACACCGGCAGGAACACCCGCCTCGTGCATAACCTGGGCATACAGGTAGGCAGACAGGGGCGCTACTTCACTGGGCTTGAGTATCATGGTGCAGCCTACCGCCAGGGCGGGTGCCACTTTGCAGCTGATCTGGTTGACCGGCCAGTTCCAGGGGGTGATAAGCCCACAGACACCGATAGGTTCCTTGAATACCCGGTGCTCACCCAGGTCTTCCTCGAACTTGAAGGTCTTCAATACCTTGGCCGCTTCCTGCAGGTGACCGAGACCACAAAACGCCTGGGCCCCAGCCGCAAGCTCCTGGGGTGCGCCCATCTCCTCGCGGATGGCGTCTGCGATATCGTTATAGTGCTTCTGGTAGACTTCGATACAGGATTCAAGCAGCTCCAGGCGCTCCTTGACTGAGGTGCGACCAAAGCTCACAAAGGCAGCCTTGGCAGCGGCCACGGCCCGGTTTACATCTTCCTCACTGCCCATGGAGATATGGGCGCAGACTTCCTCGTTGGCCGGATTGATCACGTCCAGGCTGTTTGGCGTAACCGGGTCTACCCACTCGCCGTTGATGTAAAATTGCATATATTCGCGCATTATCGTTCTCCGCTCTGGGTTGCTAAAAAACCGTCATGGTTTGCAGGACACGGAGTGTAGCATTTTCCCAGAATCTGGCCACAACCCTTAACGGTTATTCAGCGTCAGGGGCCCTCACCGCGAAGCGTCAACCAGCCCATCATCCCGCCCTGGCACTGTCGCCTCGGGAATTGACCCTCTCGCGCCAGGCCATTGTTTTTGACACTCCAATCGCTCAAACTTGCGCCCCTGAAGTGAACCGGCAAACGGAGATACAACAGATGGACAATGAAGAACTGACCCTGTTCCGCGATATGACCCGACGCGCACTGGAACAGGAAGTGGCCCCACATTTTGAGGAGTGGGAAGAAAAACACATGGTCCCCAGGGAGTTGTGGAACACTTTGGGCGCTGCCGGCCTGCTTTGCCCGGATATGCCCGAGGAGTACGGCGCCGCCGGTACGACGCCGCAGGTGACTTTCGCAATTATTGAAGAGGCGTCACGAATGGGCTTTGGTGGCGTGGCAACCGGCTACGGCATCCACAGCAATATCGTGGCGCCCTACATCAATCACTTTGGCACCAACGAGCAGAAAGAACAGTGGCTGACAAAAATGGTCAGCGGCGAAGCCGTGGGCGCCCTGGCAATGACCGAGCCCGGCGCAGGCTCCGACGTACAGGGCATTCGCACCAATGCCGTAGCCGACGGCGACGGCTGGATTCTCAATGGCTCCAAGATCTTCATTACCAATGGTTACCACGCCGATGTGGTTATCGTGGCGGCCATTACTGACCCCGGCAAGGGTGCCAAGGGCACCTCTTTGTTCCTGGTAGACACCTCCCTGCCCGGCTTCCAGAAAGGCAAGAAGCTGGAAAAAATCGGCCAACACACCTCCGACACCGCGGAACTGTTTTTCCAGGATGTACGCCTGCCCTCCTCCGCCCTGCTTGGCGAGCTCAACAAGGGCTTCGTGATCATGATGGAAGAACTGCCGCGAGAGCGGCTGGGTATTGCCGCACAGGCGGTGTCAGCCGCCGAGGGTGCACTGGATATCACGGTGGATTATGTCAAGGAACGCAAAGCCTTCGGACAGCCGGTGTCGAGCTTCCAGAATACCCGCTTCCAGCTCGCCGAGGTGAAAACCGAGATTGCGCTTAATCGCGCGTTCTATGAAAAGTGTGCCAATGCCTATGCCGAGGGCAAGCTGAGCGCCGAGGAAGCGGCAATGCTGAAGTACGCCAGCACCGAGATGCAGTGCAAGACCATTGACCAGTGCCTGCAGCTGTTCGGTGGTTACGGCTATACCGCGGAGTATCCTATCTCGCGTTTTTACACCGATGCGCGGATTCAGCGTATCTACGGCGGCACCTCGGAAATCATGCGGGAACTGGTCGCCCGTTCGATTCTCGGTCGCTAGTTTCCCGTCCGACTATGGCTGCAGCCGGGCTGGCTTAATTGTCAGCCCGGTTGACCCACCAGCGCGAATAGGGACAACAGGAAAAACCCCAGGGTCACGGTTACTATCGACAGCAGTGTGGTCAACACCACGATATTCGCTGCCAGCACCCCATCCCCGCGAGCTGCCACTACCATCACAAAGCTTGCCGCCGCCACCGGCGAGGCGGTGAGCAGGAACAGCACCCCGAGATGTTCGTCTCGAACACCCATCCCCAGCGCGAGCAACACCGTGAGCAGCGGCCCCACACACAACCTCCAGGCGGTTGCCTCCCAGGCAATGGTGCCGGTGCTGCGCAACTGTGACATCTGCATGGAACCGCCGATACACACCAGCATTACAGGCAGGAAAAAAGACGACAGTCCCGCGCTCGCCGGCACTATAAACCCCGGTATCGGCAAACCTGACAGGGATAGCGCCACACCGCCGGCTATGCCAATGATCAGCGGGTTCCGGGCAATGCCATACAGCAACGACAACAGGGTTGTGCCGCTGGCGAGCGTGCTGTTGAGCACCCAGACCGCCAGCACGTTGTATAGCGCCGTCATCAGCGCCACCGGTAACGCCGCCAGCAGTGGCCCTCTCTCCCCGTAGGCAGAGACAGCAAGTCCCAGCCCCACGATCGCGAGATTGGAGCGGAACGCTGCCTGCACGAAAATACCTTGCTGCGCCCGGGGGTGATTGCGCCAGCGGCTGTAACACCAGGCAAGGGTCAGAGTGAGGAAAGTTCCCAGCGCTCCCGCGGCAAGGTAACGGGCACTACCCAGGGCCGAGTAATCGACCTGGGCTGCGCTGGTAAACAACATCAGAGGCAGGCCGTAATTGAATGCGAGCCTGGAAACCGTGCCAATAAGCGTGGCAGATACCAGCCCGATACGCCGCAGCAGCAATCCCAGCAGCACCCAGCCAAAGGTGGGCACCGAGACCGACAGGGCGCTGTACAACAGCGCGAGTGGCTCGGTATTCAACTAGTGCTCCATCAACCTGATAATTACGGATGCAGCGCTCCCGTGGTGTTTCGCAGCAAGGCGCAGTGCGCAGGTAATGGCCGTAGCCCTTGGCAAGCACTGCAACGCGGCTGCGGGATACCCGATTACGCCAGCTCCAGAATCGTGTCGTTGAGAGCTGCCAGCAAGCTGTCAATTTGCGCTGTCTCAATCACGAAGGGCAGGCCCAGCTGGATGGTATCGCCGCCGTAGCGCACGTAGAAACCCTTCTCCCACATTCGCATCGCAACTTCAAAGGGCCGCCTCGCGGGTTCGCCGGGATAGGGCTCCAGTTGCAGTGCGCCAGCAAATCCAAAGTTGCGAATATCTGCTATATGGGGCAGTCCGGCTAGCTGGTGCAGCCCATCCTCAAAATGGGGCGCCAGTTCAGCCACCCGCTGTGGCAATTGTTCGCGCTCCAGGATGTCCAGTGCAGCAAGGCCGGCCGCACAGGCTACCGGATGCGCCGAATAGGTATATCCGTGAGCAAACTCCAGCATGTAATCCGGCCCGCCCTGGGCCATGAAGGTCTGGTAAATATCGCTGTTGGCAACAACCGCGCCCATCGGCACAGCACCGTTTGTCAGCTGCTTTGCAAGGTTCATGATATCCGGTACAACACCGAACACGTCGGCGCCAGTCAGCCCGCCGCAGCGACCCAGGCCGGTGATTACCTCGTCGAAGATCAGCAAAATATTATTGGCGGTGCAGATATCCCGCAGCCGTTGCAGATAGCCTGCAGGTGGTGGTATCACCCCAGCCGACCCCGCCATAGGTTCGACAATGACCGCCGCAATATTGGACGCATCGTGCAGTTCGATAAGATCACTGAGTTCATTGGCCAGCTGCCAGCCGCGACTTGGCATGCCGCGGGTAAACGCGTTCTCCCCTCGCAGGGTGTGGGACAGGTGGTCGGCCTCTACCGCTGGCCCGAATAATTTCCGGTTGGCGCCAATGCCGCCCACGGATATACCGCCAAAATTGACACCGTGATAGCCCTTTTCCCTGCCTATCAATTTCGTCTTGGTCGGCTGCCCCTTCAGGCGCCAGTAGGCACGGGCCATTTTGAGAGAGGTGTCGGCAGATTCCGATCCGGAGCCGGTGAAAAACACGTAGTCCAGCCCCTCGGGGGTGAGATCCTTGATCTTGTTTGCCAGCTCGAAAGAGCCGGGGTGGCCAAACTGGAAGGCCGGGGCGTAGTCCAGGGTCTGCAACTGTTTATACACCGCCTCGGCGATCTCCGGCCGGCCGTGCCCGGCACCGCAGCACCACAATCCCGACAGCCCATCCAGCACCTCGCGACCCTTGTCATCAGTAAAGTGCACGCCACTGGCCCCGACAATAATGCGAGGGTCCTTCTTGAACTGGCGATTGCCGGTGTAAGGCATCCAGTGCGCCTCAAGTGTTTCGCGACTCAGGAACGGGGTAGGAGATTTGCTGTTCATCGATGTGGTCTCACAATGTTGACTATTAAGGCCATTTTAGAGGCGCTCTTAAGGTGTATAAACTATTATCTATCAACCTTAAGTTTCAATAAAATTCATCTGAATAGTGTCGGTTTCCACCTATGGCCAGAAAAGCCCTGCTGGGCAATCTCACAGATAGCGACCTGCGACTGCTGCGTGTGTTCAGGGCAGTAGCCGCCTGCGGAGGGTTCGCCGCAGCGGAGCTTGAGCTGAACATCAATCGCAGCACCATATCCCGCCACATCAAGGACCTGGAAACACGCCTTGGGGTCACCCTTTGCCGCCGCGGGCGGGCCGGTTTCTCACTGACCCTCGAGGGCAGGCAAGTCCTCGCCGGCGCCGTAAAAGTAATGGCAGCAATGGAAGATTTCCAGCATGAGGTCGACGATCTGCACCAGAGATTAACGGGCTCTTTAGCCCTCGCCGTCTTCGACAAAACGGCCTCCAACCCACGCTGCCACGTCAGCCGGGCGATTGCCCTGTTTGATGAGCAGGCGCCGGAAGTGCATCCCGAACTGCACGTCCAGCCCATCAATGCGATAGAAACCGGCGTTATTGAGGGGCGCTACCAGCTCGGCATCATCCCCACACACCGATCCTCAAGCAGCCTCGACTATTACCCGCTGTTCGACGAACAGATGTATCTCTACTGCGCACCCGGACACCCGCTATTTAATCCGGGGCGCGACGCGCTCACACCACAGATAGTGCGCCAACACCGCTACGTGGGAATTGGCCACCACTCGCCCAACATGGAAATCACCCGTGAGCTGGAGTTACACCGTCACGCCACCGCGCACGACCAGGAGGCAGTGGCACACCTGGTACTCTCCGGCAAATACCTGGGTTTTCTTCCGGAACACTATGCGGAGAGTTTTGTTACCCGCGGTTTGATGCGACCCGTATTGCCCGCTGTTTTGCAGTATGTCTGCGAGTTCAGCGCGATCGTGCGGCATTCGCCGGCGCCCAGCCGGGTGGTGCAGACGCTGCTGGATGCTTTGGTTGAGGTACATTCGTGACAGGCGGCATGCGCTGCCTAATCACGATAAGCTGTGATCGCCTTGGCTGCCTGGTAGGCAAACGTCATGGCCGGCCCCAGGGTGGCACCCGGTCCGGGATAGCACGGTAGCGTCGGCGCGCTGCAGTTGCCGATGGCGTAAAGACCTTCGATTACGTGGCCGTCTTCGTGTATTACCTGGGCATCGGCATTAATGACCATACCGCCCTGCGTACCGAAGTCACCCGGGTCCACTTTCATTGCATAAAACGGCGGTTTATCGATGGGACCCAGGCAGGGATTTGGGGTCACCCGGGGGTCACCATAGTAGCGATCGTAAGCTGATTCTCCCCGGTGGCAATCCGGGTCCACGCCGTTGCGGGCGTACTCATTCATTTTGCCAACAGATTCCGCCAGGCCGGATGGGTCGACGCCAATCTTCGCCGCCAGTTCAGCAATCGTATCAGCTTTGGCAAAAAAACCTTCCTCCTCGTAGCGTTTCGGCAGCAGCCAGTCCGGCCGAAACCTGCTGTTATACAGGGGGCCAACGAAGTAATTTGCGCGAAAACGTGCGTCAAAAATATGCCACGCGGGATTACAGGGGTTTTCTTCGCTGTGTTTGCGAAAGGTCTCCTGCTGAAAGGCCATATAGTTCTGGGATTCGTTACTGAAGCGCTTGCCCGCCGGGTTGACCATGATGGAGCCGGGATAGGATTTTTCCATGATGCTCAGGCGGGGAATCTCCTCGCCCGGTACTGAGATCGTGTTACACCACCAGGCCTCGTTGAGTCGGTGCATTTTTGCGCCCAGCCGAATACCCTCGCGAATGGCGTCGCCGGTGTTATCTTTGGTGCCAGCACTCCAGCGATGATCCGTGGGCTGGGGCAGGTATTTCTCGCGCATCTCCTGGTTGTGTTCGAAGCCTCCGGCGGCCAGTACCACAGCCTTGCGCGCCTGGATTCTCAGGGGCCGGCCATTGCGCCTGATCTCAATCCCGACAACGGCACCACCCTCATCGATTACCCGCGTCATGGTGGTGTTGCGCCACAGCGGAATGTCCCGGTCCTGAAGGGATGCACGCAAGCGCGCAACACCGGCACAACCGGTGGCAAGGCGGCGATGAAAACGATCCCGCAGACGCCAGGGAATATCAATGACATACGCTGCGACCAGCTTGAGTGCGATCTTCCACCAGCCTGGCTGCTGACCTATCAACAGAGCGGCCTCCTGCTGGGTGATGCCGATAACCCCCGCAAGGTGCATCATGGGGTGGGTGCGGCGAAGGTAACGCCATTCTTCCCCCAACTCATCGGCATCGAAGGTTTCCGGTTCCATGGACCGGTGCCCCTCCATTGCACCGTCAAGATCGGTATAGTAATCCGGATAGTGGGCCAGGCTCTCGTACCGTGCCCGCGTATGACGATGCAGGAATTCCACCATCTTCGGGCCGTTCTCGAGATAGGCATCGAGCTGGTATTCAGGCACCTCCTGGGTACTGATCAGCTGGCGCAGGTATTTTTTGGCAGCAGTCAGCGAGTCGTCGGCACCCGCTTCACGGGCATAGCGGTTACAGGGTATCCAGACCCCTCCTCCGGAGAGTGAGCTGGTACCGCCATAGAGATGGGATTTTTCAACCACCAGGACATCGCGGGTACCCATTTCATGGCAACACAGGGCCGCAGTCAGACCGCCGTTGCCAGAGCCGACAACAACAACGTCAAAACTGTAATCCCACTGCTGTTCAGCGCCCATATCATGTCCCTGCCACGAAGAAGGCGCCATGGTAGCGTACTCTTTCGGCAATTCAGATCAGGTGGAAAACTTAAGCGTCCGCAGGTTCAATAAATTGGCCGTGTGGCCTACACTACTGCTTCAACTGCGGCGACAATCAGTAAAATTAACCCGACAAGGAGTCCACAATGTCACAAAGCGGCGGAAAAAAATGGCTGGCGGCAGCCACATTGAGCAGCGCACTTCTCGCAATGCCGGCTGTTTCACACTTCGATGAGGATGAAATGCCACAATCATACCGGCAGTCCTACTTTGCCTTGCTGGCCTCAAATTTTGGCCCCATGGTTGCGTCCATCAAGGGCGAAATACCCTGGGACCAGACGCAAATGGAAAACTGGGCGAATGATCTGGCAGCGCTGTCCACGCTGAATGTCATGCGCGGTTTTGTCGACGGTTCGGACAAGGGCACAACCCGCGCCAAACCGGAAATCTGGGACAATAAGGATGATTTCACCAGCAAAATGGAGACGCTGCACAAGGAGCTGGTAACACTGCAGGCAGTCACCGCAAAAGGTGACCGCGCAAAAACTGCCGAGCAGGTTGGCGTG
>Ga0316189_10003502_pt1 | contig 15225 bp, 15 predicted proteins | sample LowCovwburrow_MG_FD_204930 | JGI IMG/M metagenome (GOLD analysis project Ga0316189, IMG submission 204930) | Coastal sediment microbial communities from Maine, United States - Lowes Cove worm burrow | ecosystem: Environmental > Aquatic > Marine > Coastal > Sediment | place: USA: Maine... | reverse complement strand
CAGCTGAGCATAGCAGGGTCAAACGGCAGATCGATGGCAGCACATAGGGCGCGCAGCATGGCTTCGGGGTTGGCGCGAATATCTGCGCTGTCGATCACAAGGGGCGCATGGCCCAGATGTTGGGCAACCCGGTCAAACAATTCGGCCTGTTCCTGAAAGCCGATATCAGCAAGAACCGGGCTTTCACGTTTGGCGTGGTAACTGGCAATCACCCTTGCAGGATGGCGAATAAGAAAGATGTTGGTGACGTTTTCCATCCAAGCGCGATCAAATGCAGGCAGCATATGTTGGGTCATATGTTTTTGATAAAATACGGATTTTCCCTGCGGGATATCACCGATCAAGCGTGCTGAAATATCGACAGGGTCATGCGGCCACTTGGCCAGTATGTCGGCCCGCATCGGGTGTTCAAGTCCGGTTTCCAGCAAATAGGCGGCGTAATACGGTTCATCCCAAACCGCACAATCAGTGCGCGCGCCAAAAGCGTACATCATCGCGGTGGACAGGTTGCGCGGGCCTGACCACATTGCAATCCGTTTCACGTGATTTCCGATGCGATCAGTGCGGCATAAAGGGCGCGAATGCGCTGGGTGACAGGGCCAAGTTCAGTTTGCCCAATCGCGCGCCCGTCGATTTCGGAAACGGGTGTCTGCGCGCCGAACGTGCCTGTCAAAAACGCCTCATCGGCACTGTAGGTGTCGACCAGCGAATAATTGCGTTCAAAGCATTCAATCCCGTTGGTGCGGCATAGATCAATCACCTTTTGCCGGGTGATACCGTTCATGCAGTAATCCCCTGTGCTGGTCCAAACCACGCCCTTTTTGACGATGAAAAAATTGCAGGCGTTGGTGGTGTTCACAAAACCGTTGATGTCCAGCATCAATGCCTCATCAGCACCGGCCTTTTCTGCGGCAATGCACGCCAGAATGCAGTTTAGTTTGGAATGCGAATTCAGCTTGGGGTCTTGGGTCATCGGCAACCCGCGCACGTGCGGGACTGTGGCCAGACGGATGGGGCGCGGCAGGGACGGTTTGGAGTGCTCGCAGATGATCACGATTGTCGGGCCGGATTGTGACAGGGACGGGTGCTGGAACGGTTTTACTTTAACGCCGCGCGTGATCATCAGGCGGGCGTGTACGTCCGTGGTCATATCATTGGCCAGACGCGTGGCCTCAAGTGCTGCTATAACGCCTGCGCGGTCCATGCCAATATCCAGATCAATCGCTTTGGCCGCTTCAAACAAACGGTCCATATGATCGTCCAGAAACGCCCAAACCCCGTTATAAAGCCGCAAACCTTCCCACACCCCGTCGCCCAGCATAAAGCCGCTGTCGTAGACTGAAACAACGGCTTGCGCCCGTGGCACAATCTGCCCGTTCACGTAAATCTTGATTGTTTCGTTGCGTTTGTCATCGGCGGCTTGGTGGGTGGTGACGTGTTTGTCCATTTGTCTGCCTTTAGAAGAATGATCCTATCCATAAACACGAAAAAACGACTGTGATGTCAATTATTGTTTATTATTCGGTTCTATAACGTGAAATGTTCACCTGAAACGTGAAGCCCGTCCATCAGAGATAGTAAATGGGTTGTGCAATGATCCAAAAACGGCTCGACAATCGGGGTTTTTCCGGTGTCGGCATTCCAGATCAGTTCAAACGCGATATAGGTCGGTGTATCCTTATCTATCATCAATGGGCGGGCCGTCTTACGGTTTTCAGACGTAATCTTTGACCAAGGTAATATGGCCGAGGCCAATCCCAAACCGGCCCATTCTTGCATCACCTGATAGCTGACGGCTTGGCCTGCGTATTCTTTTATGACTTTACCCTGTTCTTTGAACCAGCCCCGTGTTGCATTTGCATGTCCACAGGTGTCGGGCGTCAAAATGAATGTTTCATCGACCAGTTCGTCAATGGTGACGGGGCCCGCGCCCGCAACAACAGATGTTGCCCCATCGCGTGGCACCACAAAAATGGGTTCGCGGTAGAAGGGTTGTGTTTTGGTTTTGATGCTTAATTCTTTTGGCGTATGTTGCACGGGGCGTATGGCCATACTGATCTGCCCCGTTTCCAAACGGTCAACCAGACTATCCATGAAGCATTCTTTGAAATAGGTGGTCAAATCCTGGTTTTTATCGCTAAATGGCTGCACCAGCGCATCAATCAGCCGCATATCCACTAGGGGTGAAAACCCTATGGCCAGAAGCTTGTGATCAGGTTTGAAGTATAATTTTGCTTTATCGGTCAGTTCTCTTTTTGAATCGAGCATTGCTTGTATTGTCGGCAACATATGGCTGCCGAAGCCGGTTAGTTTGACATGCCGGGTTGTGCGCTCGAACAGTTTGCCACCAAGGGCATCTTCCACATGTTTAATCCCGTTGGACAGGGTGGGTTGTGTGACGAAGCAATTTTCCGAAGCCTGCGTGAACGATCCGGTCCGGGCGACTTCAATAGCAAATTTCAAGTGGTTCAGGTTCATTGTGTATCCGTGTTGGATATTTATAGTAATTTCCTATTAAAGAAATAGAAAAATAGAATTTAACTAATAATACCTCATATCATAAGTCGGAATCAAATGAAACTTATGATGATTGGACTAAATGATGAAAATTTACGATACACCAGCTTTCCCGAACCCTGCGCGTGTGCGTATTGCACTGGCAGAAAAGGCCGCGACGGATAAAGTCACGTTTGTAGAGATTGATGTGATGAACAAAGAGCATCGCACGCAGGACTTTCTTGCAAAGAACCCCGACGCATCTGTGCCTTGTATGGAGTTGGACGACGGTACTTTCCTGTCACAATGCACTGCGATTACGGAATATATCGACGGGCATTTCGATGGGATCTCCCTGTGTGGCGAAACCCCTAAAGAGCGTGCGGTTATCCATATGATGAACCGTCGTGCAGAACTGGGATTGCTGGATGCGGTGGGGGCATATTTCCACCATGCAACCGATGGTCTAGGCCCAGAGTTGGAAGTTTATCAGAATAAAGACTGGGGCATGAACCAACAGGCAAAAGCATTGAAGTCCATGGAATACCTTGACGGTGTTCTTGCAAAGACGGACTATATCGCAGGTGATAGTTTTACGATGGCGGATATTACGGTTTTCGCAGGCTTAGCTTTTGCGGATTTTGCGGGTGTTGCAATCTCTGATGAATTAAAAAACTTAAATGCATGGCGAGGCAAAGTTGCAGCCCGACCAAGTATCGCAGGATAGGAGGTTACCCATGAAAATCAATGCGGATTTTGAAAGCCGTGTAATGGTGCATTCGGATGAACTGGACTGGATTGTTTCCCCGACTGCGGGGGTAGACCGGCGGATGCTTGACCGGATCGGTGATGAAGTGGCGCGCGCAACAACGATTGTGCGCTATGCTAAGAACAGTAAGTTTCCGGCGCATGTTCATACGGGCGGTGAAGAATTTATCGTGCTTGATGGTGTGTTCCAAGATGAACACGGCGATTTCCCTGCGGGTAGTTATATTCGCAACCCGCCAACAACACGCCATGCACCCGGTTCGGACGATGGGTGTACGATCTTTGTGAAATTGTGGCAGTTTGATATGAATGACCGCACCCAAATAATGATCGACATGAATAAAAATACGCCCGTCGATGCGGCGGGTCGTGACGGTGTTTCGGTTATGCCCCTGTTCTGCGATGCGGATGAAACTGTCACGATGGAAACATGGGATGCGGGTGCCCGTATTGATATGGACTTGCCGCAGGGCGGTGAGTTTCTGGTACTGGACGGTGGTTTTGCCGAAGGTGGTGATGATCTGCGCCGGCATTCTTGGTTACGCTTGCCGGTTGGCAGTAAGCTTTCTGCGGTTGCAGGTTCCGATGGTGCCAAGGTTTGGATGAAAACGGGACATTTGCCTCATGCAAAAGCACCGAAAGGATAAGATTTGACAAAAAGACGACTCGCGATAGTTGCAGGAGCCGGCCCGGGTTTGGGCCGCGCTTTGCTGCGCCGTTTTAACGAAGGCGGGATGCATGCGGTCGGTCTTGTGCGCACGCCGCCCGATGATGATTGCGGTTTGGATGTTCGTGTATGCGATTTGGGTGATGCGAAAGCAAGCAAGCGCATTATATCTGATCTAATTCAGGAATTTGGACCACCTAAAATGGTTGTTCACAACCCGTCCAATCTAGTTATTCAGCCGTTTCTTGAACTGAATATCGAAGATTTTGAAGCCAGTTGGCGGGCGATGGTTTTAAGTGCTGCAAATTTGGGTCAATCTGTTTTGCCGTCGATGGTCGAAAATGGTGGCGGTGCGTTTATCGTGTCGGGTGCCACGGCCAGCCTGCGTGGCGGGGCGCGGTTTGCTGCCCTTGCCTCAGCCAAATTCGCGTTGCGCGGGTTGGCGCAATCACTTGCGCGGGAATTTCAGCCGGCGGGTATTCATGTGATCCACGCTATTCTGGACGGAATTATCGATACGGATCGCAGCCGTGCGTTGCACAATCTTGATCCTGCTAAAATGATGCGCCCTGAAGATATAGCCGACGCATATTGGCACTTGGCACATCAACCACGTTCGGCATGGTCGCACGAGGTCGATTTGCGCCCCCAAACAGAGACATTTTAAGACGATGGATACTGATGTTATTGTCATCGGGGGTGGCCTGTCCGGCCTTGCCCTTGCCGATCATCTGCAACGTGCAGGTATTGCATATCGGGTGCTAGAGGCACGCGCACGATTTGGTGGGCGGATCAAGGTGGCGTCTGTGGGGGAAGCCGGTTTTGATCTGGGGCCGTCATGGTTCTGGCCCGGGCAACCACGCATGGCGGCGATGGTGGAACGGTTGGGGTTGACGGTTTTTGATCAGTATTCCAAAGGTACGCTGTGTTATGAAGATGAAGCAGGGATTGTTCGTCGCGATCTTGGGTTTTCTTCTATGGAAGGATCGTATCGTATTCAGGGTGGAATTGCCGCTTTGATTGATGGGCTGACTGCCAAGCTTGATCGGCAAAACATTATGACGGGTGCCGTCGTGAAGACTGTCCGTGATATGGCGGGTGTTGCGGTTGAATTGCAAAGTGGTAAGGTTATCAAGGGCAAACGTGCCGTTTTGGCGATACCGCCGCGCGTGGCAGCCAATCTGACTTATCAACCTGAACTGCCGAGTACTGCGATGAACGCAATGCGTTCGATGCCCACATGGATGGGTGGGCAGGCAAAGTTTGTGGCGGTTTACGACCGCCCGTTCTGGCGTGAAAAAGGTTTGTCAGGGGATGCAATGAGCCGACATGAACCACTGATGGAAATTCATGACGCAACGGATCCCAAAACCGGCCTTGGGGCATTATTCGGGTTTGTCGGCACCCCTGCGGGTGCGCGCAATGGGCAGGGTGAAGCGGTTAAAACAGCGGCGGTTCAACAGCTTGGGCGGATTTTCGGGCAACAGGCTTTATCACCCGAAAAAGTGTTTTATCAGGATTGGGCCGAACAGGTGGAAACGGCATCCGATCTTGATCGGGCACCGTTAAGAGAACACCCTGTTTATGGTTTACCGCATGCCATGTCAGACCTTTGGGAAAAGCGTTTGCGGATGGGCTCGACAGAAGTTGCCACGCAGTTTGGCGGTTTTCTGGAAGGGGCCCTGGAAGCTGCGGAACATCTTGCCCAAGATTTAATTGCTGATAGATAGGGTTGGCGCAAACCTGTTTGGGCAGTTTGAAATCTTGGGAGAAGTGACATGGAAATCGTATCTGAAAATATTTGTTTCGGCGGTGTTCAAGGCGTTTACAAACACGCATCAAGCGCCTGTCAGTGCGACATGACATTTGCGGTTTATCTGCCGCCGCAAGCGCGCGTGCAAAAGGTGCCCGTGCTGTGGTTTTTGTCTGGGTTAACCTGTACGCATGAAAATGCGATGACCAAGGCGGGCGCGCAGGCGTGGGCCGCAAAATACGGAATTGCATTGGTGTTTCCCGATACATCGCCGCGTGGCGAAGGGGTTGCGGATGATGAAGCTTATGATCTGGGTCAGGGGGCCGGGTTTTATGTGGATGCTTTGCAAAAACCATGGGCACCGCATTTTAATATGTGGACATATGTGACTAAAGAACTGCCAAATATAGTTGCAGCGGAGTTTGCTGTTTTGACGGAAAAACAAGGCATTACAGGACATTCCATGGGTGGTAACGGTGCGTTGACCATCGCGATGACTTTGCCTGATCGCTACACATCGGTTTCCGCATTTGCACCGATTGCAAACCCGACCGCGTCCGATTGGGGACGCAAACAGTTGGGGGCATATTTGGGTACGGATGAAGCTGCATGGGCACCGCATGACGCGTCACTTCTGATGGCGGAACATGGGTTTCATACGCCTGTTTTAATTGATCAGGGTACAGCGGATAATTTCTATGATCTGTTAAAACCGCAGGCCCTAGCGGATGCGATTATCACGTGCAAGCAGCCAGCCAGTTTTCGGATGCAAGATGGTTATGATCACAGCTATTTCTTTATTCAGACGTTCATGGAAGACCACGTGAAATTCCACGCGGAATTACTGAAGTGATACAATTTCACGCCTGAAAAACTGTTGCGCGACTTTATCGGGGTCTTCTTCAAAGTTTCTTGCAGCCATGTGCCCGGCATAGACCGCGTCTGCAATCAACCCGGGGCTTGCGGCGTCGCCGATCAATTCCAGCGTTTCAAATGATGACGGGCCTACTTTCAGCGTATCATACAAATCATTGTGCCGGGTGCGTTCTGTTACCATGACGACGGAACCGCATTTGATTTCCCGAAGTTGTTCGGAATATACGCAAGCCAGTCTACAACCTGTATCGCTGATCGCAGCCAGTTTTTGGCCGGTATGGATAATCACCCCGTGTTCAATCAGGCTTTTTTGGATGCGAACCTGTTCAAGGGTCAGTTCTGTCCAAGGTGACACCATGTTTGCGGGGGTCACGAAGATTACCTGATGGCCTGCTACGGCCAGATGTTCGGCTAGAACACCGCCTATGTATATTTGGTCATCATCATAAATTAGAACCGGGCCGTTATCAGGCAATTTGCCTGCCATAATATTATCGGGTGTCAGAATGCTCATGCCCTTTGTTATATCAACGGGTCGGCGATTGCTGCGCCCGACGCCGTCACGCCGCCAGCTTGCACCCGATGCGACAAAGACGTTGGGGATGCCAAGTTCGATGACATCTTCTGCAGTTAAATCGCTTTCCATGAACATCTGAACATTGGCACGTTGCTGTAAATCGTAAATCCGGTGATCAGTGACGCGTTTCCAAGCGCCCAAACCATGCAAACGGGATTCGGCCAGTACACGCCCACCCAATTCTTTGCCGGCTTCTGCCAGTGTCACCTGGTAGCCGCGTTTGGCCAGCTGCATGGCACATTCCAACCCTGCGGGGCCGCCGCCCACGACTAGGGTCTCTTCTTGAGTACCTTTGGTTGCGATTTTCTCCGGGTGCCAACCACGGCGCCATTCTTCGCCCATTGTCGGGTTTTGCGTACAGCGGATGGGGATGCCCAGATTGTCGCTGGAGACACAGATATTACAGCCGATACATTCGCGGATCTCGTCGATGCGGCCTGTCCGGATTTTCTGTGGCAGGAACGGATCGGCGATAGATGGCCGCGCCGCGCCGATAAAATCGACAATGCCGCGCTTGACCATCGAAAGCATCATATCGGGCGATGTCAGACGACCGACTGCCACGACGGGTTTGGTGGTAAGTTTTTTCACGAACTCCACATAGGGCGTCTGATAACCATCGTTCGGTTGGAACCGCGTGGTCGCACTGTCGTTTGACCAGTCGGATACATTAACATCCCAAAGATCGGGCATTTCGGCGAACATTTCAACAACGGCGCGGCCTTCTTCATGGGCCTGCATGCCGTCAATACCTTTCATCTCGTCAACTGCAAAACGGAAGGCAACGGCGCAGGTGTCGCCAACTTCGTCATGGGTTTCTTCCAACAATTCACGGATCAGGCGGGCGCGGTTTTCCAGACTACCACCGTATTCGTCCGAGCGGTCATTGAATTGGGGTAGCAGAAAGTGATGTGGCAGGGACATGTGATGGCCTGCGTAAACATAGATCACGTCAAAGCCAGCCTGTTTCGCACGGCGCGCTGCCGCGCGGTGCCAACGGCGAAATTCACGGATGTCGGATATGTCCATGGCGCGGGCCTGTTTTGGATAAGCATAGTCAACTGACATGTCTGATGGTGCAAGAACGGGCGCACGTGTTAGCATGTTGGCGGCGTGATTTCCGTTGTGAACCAGCTCAACCGCAGCCAGCGAACCCTTGGCATGAACCGCGTCTGTCATCAGGCGCAGGGCAGGGATGTCGCGCGCGTCCCACAAACGTTGTTCGGCATAGGGCGACAAATCGGAACTGGGATGGATTTCGGTTTCTTCGGTACTGACAACACCCCAGCCACCTTCGGCTTTCATCGCACGCATGGCAGCGTGAGCTTGTGGTCTGATATGGCCCATGCCGCAGCAATGCGGAACTTGATAAAACCGGTTCGGAGCAGTGACGGGGCCGATTTTAACCGGTTCAAAAAGAGTGGAATATTTGCTTGTATTGTACATTGCCGGGCACCTTAAGTTTTCGATTGTACTGTGCTAAATTCTATGAAATTATACAAGTGTATAATAAGCATAGAAAAGCAGAATACCAAATGGTGGACATACGCAAAAATTTTAAAAGGGAAAGTCCTGATCAACGGCAGGATACCCTGATTGATGCGACGTTGACGCTGATCGCGTCGGGTGGGCCGGAAGCCGCGACTGTGCGGAATATTGCGATGGAAGCGGGCGTTACGCCAGGGTTGATCCGGCATTATTTCTTGACCAAAGAAGATTTGATCGGGGCCGCCTATGAACGGCATATGACAACGATGCGTTATGCAACATATGCAACACTTGAGCGAAATTTACCCAATGCGGCGGCGCGTCTTGCAGCCCTTGTGACCGCGTCTGTGACCCCACCCGTTGCCGATCCACGTGCGTTGGCGTTGTGGGCGGGTTTTATACAGTCTGTTCAACGGGATACGGCAATGCGGGCAATTCATGAAAAGACCTATTTTCAATTCCGTGACCAACTACAGGTGCTGATTGGTGAAGCGTTTGTTGAAGTTGGGCAGCCAAAGGACAAGGCGGTTTTGCGCAAGTATGCCATTGCTTGTAATGCGGTTCTGGACGGGTTGTGGTTGGAGGGCAGTGCGCTGCCGAATTCGTTTGAGGCAGGTGAATTGCCTGCGATCGGGGTATCGTCTGTAGGCGCAATCCTTGGGTTGAAACTGGAGGTATGACAGTGAAATTTGCATCTATAACCGAACGGCTTTCAGGGCTGGGCAGTGAGAAATGGGCGGTGCATCTACATGCGCTAAGAATGCAGGCCGAGGGGCGTGACATTATTAAGATGACCATCGGTGAACCTGATGTGCCACCGCCGGATACGTTGATAAAATCGGCGATTGCGGCGATGGAAAACGGGCGGACGCGTTATTCAAACGGTCGGGGTGAAACGAGCCTGCTTGCGGCCCTTTCAAAGCGGTATACGCGCAGTTCCGGGCGAACAATTGGCCCGGATCAATTTCTTTGTTTGCCGGGAACACAGTCGTCGCTTTATGCGGTCTTGCAGGGCATTGCGCAGACGGGCGATGAGGTGTTGGTTGGCGATCCGATGTACGCGACTTACCAAGGGGTTATTGCGGCCAGCGGTGCGACAATGGTTCCGGTGCCGATCAGGGCAGAAAACGGGTTTCGGATTACAGCGGCGGATATTGCGGCGAAAATCACCCCACAAAGCCGTGCGATATTGTTGAACAGCCCGCATAATCCTTCGGGGGCGATCCTTACGGCGGATGATATTGCCCAGATCGGCGCATTAGCGATCAAGCATAATCTATGGATTATTGCGGATGAAGTTTACGAAGAGTTGGTGTTTGATGCAGCCGTTTTCGTGTCGGCTTTGACTTTTGAAGAGTTGGCCGAGCGGGTGATTGTGGTGTCGTCGATATCCAAATCCCATGCCGCCCCCGGTTTTCGCAGCGGCTGGTGTGTAGGTTCTTCGGATTTCATAAAACGCCTGCTGCCTGTGGTTGAAACAATGTTGTTCGGCAATCAGCCGTTCATTGCGGATATGACGGCAGAGGCGGTTTCAACCCCTTCGGATGTGGCCGCAGGAATGCGGGCGCGCTTTGCTAAGCGGGCCAATCTGATGTTTGCGGCCCTTGACGGTGTTGCGGGGTTGCGGGTGAACCGCCCCGAAGCGGGAATGTTTGCATTGATCGATATTTCCGCCACGGGCATGGGAAGCCAAGAATATGCGCTGGACCTGTTGGAAAACGCAGGCGTGGCTGTGATGCCGGGCGCATCCTTTGGCGATTGTTTAACGGATTGGGTGCGTGTGGCCCTGACGGTTGACGACGAAACGACCCTGCGAGCCTGCGAACGGATTGCCGATCACGCCGCTGCATTATTGAAATTGAAGGAAGCATCATGACAACGATAGGTGAAGCGCTGGTTGCACAGTTGGAAGAACGCGGTGTGGACATTGTGTTCGGTATTCCGGGTGTGCATACGGTCGAATTGTATCGCGGTTTGGCAGGGTCCAACATTCGCCACATCACGGCACGCCACGAACAGGGTGCGGGTTTTATGGCGGATGGCTATGCGCGCGTATCGGGCAAACCTGGTGTGGCTTTTTTAATCACCGGGCCGGGTTTGGCCAATGCGCTGACCCCTATGGCACAAGCACGGGCCGATAGCAGCCCGATGCTGGTTGTTTCGGGCGTGAATGCGCGGAATACATTGGGCAAGGGTCTGGGCTGTTTGCATGAGTTGCCAGAGCAGCAAAAAATGACGACAACGGTTGCTTTGGTCTCGACACAATTGACAGATGACAGCGATCTGACACCCGCACTGGAACAAGCCTATGAGATTTTCGCCAATGATCGCGGGGGACCCGTGCATATCGAGGTGCCAACAGATGTAATGAAACTGCCTTATAGGGTTACGAGCAAGCCCCATGTGGTTGCGAAGACTGCACGACCCAAGGTGGATATGGCCCCGATTGCGGCCGTGTTGAAAGCAGCGAAATCACCTGTGATTATTGCAGGTGGTGGGGCGCGTTGGGCGGAAAGTGAATTGTACGAAATTGCCGTGCGGCTGGATGCGCCTGTGGTGGAAACGGTGAATGCGCGTGGCATGTTGCATGGGGCGTCGCTTTGTGTGCCCGCAAGCCCCAGTCTGAAGGCTGTTAACCGATTGATTGAAGGGGCAGACGTGGTTCTGGCCTTGGGAACCGAGCTGGGACCGACAGATTACGGCATGAATGGAACAACTTGCCCGCCGAAAATGGCGCAGCTGATCCGCGTGGATATTTCAGCCGATCAATTGGCTCGCCACCCTGTGGATCATCCGGTTTGTGGGCGGGTCGAAGACATTTTGCCCGACTTGTTGCAGGTATTGGGGGACGGTGTCGCGCAGAATGACGGTGCGGGCAGGGCTGCTGCGATCAGGCGCGAAGCATGGGATGAAATCGGGGCAGACTATCGGGTGCAGATTGGGTTGCTTGAAACCCTGCGCGAAGAATTACCTAATGCAATAATGATCGGTGACAGCACCCAAGTCACCTATGCAGGCAACCTTTATTATGACCACGATCGTGCGGGCGGTTGGTTCAATGCGGCAACCGGGTTTGGCGCGCTGGGCTTTTCGATACCGGCCTGTATCGGGGCCGCACTTGCAGACCCGACAGCGCAGGTGGTTTGCTTGGTGGGGGATGGCGGTGCACAGTTTACCATGCCCGAAATAATGGTGGCCGTGGACGAAAAACTGCCGATCCTTTTTATCGTCTGGAATAACCACGGTTATCAGGAAATCGAAACCTCGATGGCAGCGGCAGGGGTAACGGTTGTTGGCTGTGATCCGACGCCGCCCAATTTTGAATATATTGCCAAGGCTTGCGGCATACCGTTTCAAAGCTGCGAGATGACCAAAGAAGGCTTGGCGCATATATTGCGCGCCCCACGGCCAAAAGATGGCCCGATGATGATCGAAATCAAGGCTTAGAGGATACGATGACCGAACATTCTTACGAATTTACCCGCGCGGTAACCCGCAAACCCAGTGCCAGTATCATTGACGGATTGCGTGCGCAAGATATTGGCAAGCCTGATCTGGAACAAATGCTGAACGATCATGCGCATTATGTGAAAACTTTACGTGAAACGGGGGCGGCGGTTGTTGTTTTGCCAGCGTTGGAGGCCTATCCCGATGCGGTTTTTGTGGAAGACACGGCCCTCTGCCTGCCTGAAGGGGCGATAATGATGCGTCCGGGTGCGCCGACACGCGCGAAAGAAGTGGATGGCATGGCACCGATTTTGCGCGGATTTTATGACGTGGTGCTTGATATAAGCGGCCCTGGATTTATCGAGGGTGGGGATATTTTGGTCACGCCCAAGGAAATACTTGTGGGTCGCTCTGATCGAACGGATGCGGCAGGGGTGGCAGAGTTGCAAAGTCTTGTTGATCGCTGGGGCTATAGCGTACGCGAGGTATTTACGCCCGCAGGCGTCTTGCATTTTAAAACCGATTGTTCGTTGCTGGATGGCGAGACTATTTTGGCGACCAAACGGCTGGACGCTTCGGGTTGTTTTGAAGGTTACCGCGTAATCCATACGGCGGCCGGCGAAGAAGCGGCGGCAAATGCAATCCGCTTCAACCAATTTGTTATTATGCCCGCAGGCTTTCCCAAAACTGCCGAACGGTTGCGGGAGGCGGATTATGCAGTGCGCGAGGTCAACAACACGGAATGCGCCAAACTGGACGGCGGAATGTCGTGTTTATCTTTGCGATTTTAGGTAAATCGGTACTCATTGATGCAGATCAAAGCATAAATTCCTGAAAATAGTATAGATAAGGCGCGCCACAAAAGGGCGTGCCAATTTCAAAAAAAAATATACAAAAGAAGGAAAATATGATGAAAATGACTCTACCTGCTATATGTATTCTTACACTCTTTGCCACCGGTTCCGCCTTTGCCGGGGGTGACCTGAGCCGCGCCAATGTGATTGACGTTGTGATCGAGATGGGCAGTAATGATGATGGGATGTACCTGAAGCCTGACAATTACGTGTTTGAGACGGGTCAGGCGTATAAACTGATCCTGAAAAATGTTGATGAGATCAAGCATGAACTGGCACTTAACGAAATGGGCGAAAGGATTTTCACCCGTAAGGTTGAAGCCTCTGATGCGGAAGGTAATCTGATTACCGAAGTGAAAGGCGCAGTTCGTGAGGTGGAAGTCGGGGCAGGGCAAACCGTTGAATGGTTCATCGTTCCCGTGCAGACAACAAAATCACCTGTTGAGATTACCTGCGAAATTCCCGGTCATCTGGAAGCCGGGATGCGTGCGAGTGTTGAGATTAATTAGAACGAAGTTGCCACTGCCGAAATATATTTGGCAGTGGTTGTTTTTATAAACTATTTGGCCGCAAGCTGTGTTTCCAGTTCAGTAATGCGTTCCTGTAACACCGAAACCGATTTTTCGATATCGGGTATCGTGTAGCGTTCAGTGATGTGCTGCGGGCAGTTCCAGTCGAAGCCCTCAACCGTGATGACAAAACCGCGCTCGATATGGCCGCGATAGTCCGGCATTTGCAGCTTTTCGATGATTTCGGGCTTGTCCAACCCGACCAATGATACCCGACCCAGAAGCTTCAATCGGGTTTTATTGGCGTAGTCCATGAAAAACAGCGACACGCGGTCCTCTTTGGTCAGATTTCCGACGCTGACATACTGTTTGTTGCCGCGAAAGTCCGGCATCGCGATGGTTTTTTCGTCAAGTATTTTGACAAAGCCTTGCGGCCCGCCACGATGTTGGACATAGGGCCAGCCGGTTTCGCTTATGGTGGCCATATACAGACTATCGCGCGCGGAAATAAAAGCCGCTTCATTGGGGCCAAGTAGGTTATTATAGTCCTCGGATCCTTCTTCCATGCGCGTGTACATTTTGCGGCTGCCCATATCGGACTGAATTGATTTTACCGTATCGGTAAAGGCAATTTCTGCGAATTTATGTCCCATAATTACCCCCTATAAGCCCAGATCACTTAGGCCGGGGTGATCTGCGGGGCGTGGACCTGTTGCCCATTTGAATTTGCGTTCGGCTTCTGTGATGGAAAGGTCGTTGATACTGGCAAAACGGAATTTCATCAGGCCGTTTTCATCGAATTCCCAGTTTTCGTTACCATAAGAACGGAACCATTCGCCTGCATGATTGTGCCACTCATAAGCGAAACGAACGGCGATACGATTACCCGAGTAGGCCCAGAGTTCTTTTATCAGGCGATAATCCTGTTCGCGTTGCCATTTGCCAGTCAGAAACGTAATAATTTCTGCGCGACCTTTGGGGAATTCATTGCGATTGCGCCAAATGCTGTCAGCGGTGTAGGCCAGTGCGATTTTTTCGGGGTTCTGACCGTTCCAACCGTCTTCGGCCATGCGGACTTTCTGCATGGCGGTTTCTTTTGTGAAAGGGGGTAAAGGGGGGCGTTGTGACATGTGATTTATCCTTTTGTGGTAGGGGCGGGGCGCAACAATTGTTTTGCGCCCCGTGGTTATATTAGTTGCTTAAAGAGCGATCCAAAAATGTGCGGATTTTAGCGGCAATTTCCGGCCCGTTCGTTTCCAATGCAAAGTGGCCCGCGTCCAGCATATTTACGTCTGCTTTTGGCAAGTCACGCAGGTAGGGTGTTGCACCTTCGGCCGGAAAGATTGCATCGTTTTTACCCCAGACTATCAAGGTTGGCGGCTGGTATGTGCGGAAGTATTCCTGAAAATCGGGATATAGATCAACGTTGGTTCGGTAGTCATAGAACAGATCAAGCTGGATTTCCTGATTGCCGGGGCGATCAAGATAGGCCTGGTCCAACGTCCATGCATCAGGGCTGACAAGGTTTGCATTTTCTGCCGGAATGCCGTGTGTGTACTGCCATTCCGTTGCACCAATTTTCAGGAAGCCGCGTAGTTTTTCACGATTTTCTGGTGTATTATCAGACCAGTAAGTTTTAAACACATCCCAAAAATCTAGCAAACCTTCATCGTAAGCATTGCCGTTTTGAATGATCAAGGCATTGATTTTTTCAGGAGCTTTCAAGGCTAGGCGGTAACCGACAGGTGCGCCGTAATCCATCACATAAAGTGAATAACTGTCCAGTTTCA
>Ga0316189_10003501_pt1 | contig 15226 bp, 15 predicted proteins | sample LowCovwburrow_MG_FD_204930 | JGI IMG/M metagenome (GOLD analysis project Ga0316189, IMG submission 204930) | Coastal sediment microbial communities from Maine, United States - Lowes Cove worm burrow | ecosystem: Environmental > Aquatic > Marine > Coastal > Sediment | place: USA: Maine... | reverse complement strand
AGCCTCAACAACAAGATCAGATTTACCAGCAGCGGCCATAGAGGATAACTCCTCAGCTACCTTGTTGATTTCTGATCCGACTGTCTGCAAGGTCATCTTACCTGCAACAATAGTCTTCGCTGTATCCTGTCCTGTGACTGCCATCTGAGCAAGCCTACGCTCGAACCGTTGGGTTCCAACACCGACCATCTCAGCAAGGTCTGCCTTGGCACCTTTAAGGGTAGCTTCAAAGGTCTCTGGGGAGCCAACACCAAGTTTAGCCATAGCCCCACTTTCATCCAGAGCTTTACCGACACTTTCAATAACAGCCTGTGCTTCCATAGGTCCATCCATCTTAGATGTGTTGAACCAGTTGGAGTTTGTCAGGTCAGCTTCAGTGATTGTATCAAGGTCCTTTAGAGAAGCCTTTAAGGTCTGCCCATCAATGATAGGCTTCTCCTTGCGTAGTGTGGGCGTAGGAGCTTGCTGGATAGGGGTTGGGGTTGTTTCGGGTGTAACGCCTAACTCATCCATCACCTCTAGCTGACCAGCAACCTCGTCGATCTCAGCTTGGCCTTTGGCAATCAATTCATCACCAGCCTTACCACCCATAGCGGAACCCTTAGCCTTACGGGCAAGACCTCCAAAGCCACGGATGATAGTATCAGCAACAGCACCACCAATGGCTCCCTCAGTGACATTCCGCATACGGTTAAGCCATTCAGGATCATCAGGGTCAGTTGCTAGTGCTGCTGTTAAAAGAGGGATTGCTACATCATTCTCTTCCATCAGGTTGCTCAGGTTCCCATCATTGGGATCAAAGACAACACCATCTGCTATGGCTCCGTTAAAGAAACCTCCAGAGAGACCTTTAAGGCCCGTAAGCTTACCAGCCCCAGCCATCCCTATAAGGAACTGGGAGATGCCTTGGGTACCTTTACCAGCTAATGAGAGGGGCTGTTGAGCTACGTCAAGACGTGCTTCAAAGGGCGATGGTTTATCTTCAACATCCTTAGCGAACTCCAAGGAAGGTGAGAAGTTACCTTCATCATCTGTCAGGGACAAACGAGAGGGAATACCCCACTCATCAAGTTTAGCAGAAGCAGCTTTATCAAAGCTATCAATGGCTCCAAGGGTTCCGTTAATGGCTCCCTCAGCACCAGCGTTCAAGCCCTGCACGATATCGATTGTATTGCCGACAAGGTTTAGTCCTGAAGGTTCCTCTTGGGGTTCCAATGGGGAGAGAACAGCCGAAGCTGTCCCCTCACCAAATTGTTTATCAAACTTATCAGCAACATCAGGATTAGCCTGTAGGTACTGGATGTCTTGTTCAGTTGGAATTGGTTGTTCCGCGCTGGGTTGGGGTTGGGTGTATTCTTTGGATTTACCTTCACCGAACTGTTTATCGAACTTATCAGCAACCTCTGGGTTGGCCTGAAGGTAATCAATATCAGTCTGTGTAGGCTGTACTTGGTTTGTCATTGTTAATCCTGTTTGTCTTGAGAGGTGGCTGGGGTGCTGATAGGGTTTCCTTCATCGTCGAAGTAAACAATCTCATCTGTACTGAAACCTTCAGCAGCAGACCTTGCCAATCCATCAGCGATTTCATTGAACTCATTACCAACATGCGCCTGAACCCAGATTACCTTGTGGGTTTTCTCATTGAGTAACCCGTCAAGCTTTATCCATGATTTCTTGTTTGCAACCGGTTTATTATTGCTCTTACGCCAACCATTGGCCTTCTGCGTTATGCGATGTTTCATGCAGCCATCGGATACGTAAGTGCTATCCGTGAAGAGTTCTATTGGGACATCAGGGGGGCAGATATCAAAAGCGTTTATTGCCGCCATTACTTCGACTTGGTTGTTAGTCGTATCGGGTACGTGTTCAGCTCTCGTTATTTGCATTTTGAGAGTATCGCCTGAGTAAACTCGAAGGACGTAAGCCCATCCGCCCTGTCCCGGGTTGCCTAGACAGCTACCATCGGTATGGATTGTGATCTTTTGGTTTTGCCATAGGGGTATGGCACTACGAATTGTAGTCATTTTGTTCTCTTTATGATTGTAGGGTTGTGTTCCTCTAGCGGGAACGGGAAAGACCCCCACCAAGTTAACGGAGAGGGTCTAGGGATTGGGGCTTTGAATTTGTAATTAGAACTAAGGTGCAACCTAATTGCTTTGGTGCGTCGAATTTATATAACTAAGATGCAACCTAACTGCGTATTCTTGGGGATGTTAAATAATACTAAGATGCAAGGTAATTGAACGAATAAGATTATATTAGGCTTGCGACATAGAACTAAGGTGCAAGGTAATTGATATTAGCAATTCAAGAAAAGACCCTATTCATTGTATACTCACGAAAAATAAAGCGCAAACTGACACCTGAACTAACGTCAACGTCACAAGGATGGCGTTCTACCTGGGGTTTTTCGGCTCAACCGGCGCAGTGTCGCCATCGGCCATATTCGCCCCACCGCCGCCAATGCCAAAGTCAAACCCACCGCTGTTGAAATCATAGCCGCCGTTCAGCTCGATATAGCTGTTTTCCATCATGTAAGCCGCCAGTCTGAAACGCTGCTGGGTATTAACCCATATCGCTTGGCCACCGCATTTACGGTTGCACCCTCGATCAGCGTTTCCGCTACAATCCGCGCCTTCAGTTCAAGAGGCCAGCGCCGCTTGCCGTCTGAACCGCGTGGGGTTTTGGTGAGAAACTCATTCGTAGCTTCCATGTAGAAACTCCCTTCAAATCTATGAAGGGACTGAATCGCATATCAGCACGCTGAAGGGTATGTGGGATTGCCGTACCGCTAACGAACTAACACACATATCAAGACGCCAATCTCTCCAAAACCCGCTTAACCTGTGACGCTTGCCACTGCCCACCGCGAGCAGTCCCCACACCAGATGTGTTTAATGCCCCAGCAATCTCTCGAAGGGTCTTTCCCTGATCTCGCATGGGGATAATTAACCCCGCCACCTTCTCAGCTCTGGCCTTTGCATTGGCTTGCACAGCTTTGTTGCGTTGGTTTGTCTTATCTCTCAGGCCACCAAGTGTTTTGCCATCGGCTTTCGCCTCAGCTAGTGCGGCTTTGGTTCGGATAGATATAAACTCCCTCTCTTGTTCTGCAAGGGCTGCATATATGTGTAACTGAAAGTTATCTGCGTTCGGCATAGAAGCTATTCTGATCCTGAGTTTCTTGTCATCCATCAGGGTTGCTATGAACGAGACTCGACGGCTCAGGCGATCCAATTTTGCCACAAGCAATTCGGCATTGTTCTTCTTAGCGAGCGCGATAGCTTCTGTAAGCTTTGGACGTTCGATATCCATACCACTTTGTATTTCAGTGAACTCTGCAATGACCTCATAAGGTACCCCAGAGTAGTTTTCGAGGTAAAGGCTAATATCCCTATCTTGAGCTGCTAGGCCAAGCCCTGAGTCCCTCTGACTTTTTGTAGACACTCTCTGATAAGTCACATAACGCTTCATGGTCTAATCTCCTTTATCAGAGACATATTCAGGTTTGTTGCAAATGTCAACGTAGGTTGTGAGTGTTACAAAAAGAATAATAGAGGGCTGTAATGAGGGTATACGTGGATACCTGTACTAAGGTGCAACCCAATCGAATTGCCTGTTGGAGGTTATCTGTAAGTGATGCTCTCTACTAAGATGCAACCCAATCAAGGGGAACGTTTCAGGCTGACCTGTACTAAGGTGCAAGGTAATTGCTACTAAGATGCAAGGTAATTGATATGCTCCTGTGTAAGCAAAAATGAACAGCGGGGGTAGTAAAAGACATGGGATAATCTGGGGGGTATCTGGAAGGCAAAGGCCCCATAGGTCACCACCTCAGGAGCCTAGGGGGTACGGGGGGGAATTGGGCCGCAGCCAGTACTGATATAGGGTTTCAAACTTTTGACCCTAAAATAGACGGGAGTTTTTCACTACTTATTTGCAGCCTGTATCATTGCTGCAAGTTCAGTAATCCGTTCCTTTATGTCTAGTACAGTTAAATCAGCAGCCTTGTTACAGATCACCCGTGCTACTCCGACCTTATCGGCATTCTTGTATATTTTATACTTATCGGCTTTTGGGTTGTTCCTTTCAAAGTACAATGCATGATCGTATTGCCCACCATCCGTAGGGTTTTTATACAGCTGGGGATGCTGCTCTTTAACGGCTTCCTGTAGCACAGAATGTTGGATGTAGTTTTCTATTTCACGGCCTTTGGTAATCCAAACTAAAGAAGAACCATCACTAAGCTCCTCTTGCAACCGCTTCTTAGTCTCGTTGATATGACTTTGAGGCTTAGCTTTATCGCTATCTATGATCATTGCCATATTTTGATTTAATGCTCTCAGATCAATAAAATCTTGCACGTCATCAGCATCGGTACTCAAATGGCTTAACAATCTGCCCCCATAAAACATGATGCTATAATGTATGCCCTCTTGTAATTCGGGAGAGACCTCATTTAGCCAATGATTGATATAAATACGGTCAGATGGACCCTCCACCCAGACAATCGCATTGGACTGCATGATATCTGAAGCTTTGTAACCTAGGTCATTACAAATCTGCCGTTTACCATCTCTGCTAATTGTAGGCGTAACACGCGTCTGAACTCCATCGTTCTCCACTCGAAACACGGGCGCATCAGGCGTATCAATGAAGGCAGCCGAATGAGTGGCAATAAAATATTGATTAACAGTATTTGCTTTTAGGTACTCAATCAGTTTCCTTTGGAGGATTGGATGTAAGTGTATTTCAGGTTCTTCAATACAAATGATCTGCTCTTGGTGGATTGTACAGAATGCGGCAATTAAGATAACTTCATGAATGCCAGTCCCCAAACTAGACAATGGTAACACCTTATTATCCATGTGGACCAATAGGTGCTTCCTATCATGGGGTACTTCAATTCTTGCATCTGGCTTATCGGTTACGGCACTAACAAATGCGTTAATTTTATCAAAGACTTCTTTGCGTTTTCTCTCATGATGGTCTGGGCTTTGAATTTCAGCGAGTTCATTTAGAAGGCCCTTTCCACTTAAGTCATCAAAGGTTTCTTCTTTGGAGCCTAGTATTCTCTTGGCAGGAATTAATCTTGGTTGCGGGTAGCTTAGCGTCTGGCAAGAAAGTAAACTGTTCAGTGTTTCTGGTACCCAGTATTCTTTCAAGCTGCCCCGCGATTGCCCTGTAAGGCCGCTCCATAGTTTATACCAAAAATCATTACTAAGAGTTAACGCATATTCCTCAATGTTCGGCGGATAAAAGAAAATCGCATTTTTATCTGGGTGGCCGTGATATAACCAAATGGTACCATTTTGTGATAGCTGCTCACTAACGTTATCAATCAGTTGCCTTGTGATCAAATCTACAGTTCGTGAACCTTCGATACGCGCATTAATATTTTTTACAAATTGATTTGTGCTAACACCAACTGCTGCTGATAGTGTTCCAGTTTCTTCTCCTCGATATTCTTCTGATGACCCGCTAGTGATTGATAACCCTTGTGATTTTTCACTAAATAGTAGCCTCTCATGTATAAAGCTCAGAATGATCGATTTACCAGAGTTGTTGGCTCCAATGAAGAAGTTGAAGTCTGAAAATGGGCCAATGAATTGTGTTTCAGGTCCTATACCACGATAGAAGCGAAGAGCTAAAGAGTTGAGATAGGTTGGCATAGAGTGTTCCGTTTAATATATGTTTATATAGTCATTAAATTCCCCAGCAATACAACCCTCTCTCTCACCACTAGGTCACCTTTGGCCATCTCAAGTTGTTGTAGTGCTTGTATATTTCTAGCCGTACCGCTTACAGTACCCATTATGTATACCAAGTTATTTTTAATATGCCTTTAAAGGAGAACGTATGAAGCGAAAATTAATAGAGATTGGGGAGAATATCTTCTGGAACATAAAGTGGTTTGTCAGGGACTTACCTGAGCTTGTAACTGTGTGTGCTTGGGGGCTTTGTTATTTCGGGGTTCTCGTTGGTGGGTTTATGGTTGTCATGGGTGTGATTTTCTTCGCTAACTCTTGGAACGAACCTGCAAATGCTTCTCTATATGCGCAAGCAATAAAGGATAATCAATTTACTCTGGGTATCGAGTGCACTTTCTTCGGAGGGCTGATGAGTTATGTTGGCATGGTTTTGAGTAAGGTGTTCAAAGCTAATCTTAACAAAGGGTAAGAGGTAGTAGTGCTTTGGAGAGAGCCTACAAAGAGCCACTCGCCCTATCTAAGCCAGTCCCAAGAGGCTTCTCTATAAGCTCCCCAAGACAGAACTCCAACAACCAAAGCCCCACCATACAACCCTTCATTCACTGCAACCACTGTCAGAACCCACAGGGCAACTGTCAATAATCTGGCAAGGAATATGCCTAGTTTGTCTAATAAGTTCATGGGAGTGCCTTCAGCAATGCTTCCAGTTTCTTATCTAGACTAATACCAGCTCCATATGAGGCTCCCTGACCCCTACTTAGTGCATGTCCTAGGATTGCGTTGGAAGTCTCTGTGAACACATCAGCGTATCTCAGACGATCTTCCATCCCATGCCTAAGACTGTGATTGACATGCTTGGGGTTGCTCGTGTGTTTCCTAATACATTTCATAAGTGCAGAACCAAGATTATCATGTGATTTGACAGGCCCATATTTACCAAAAGCGTAATCCTCTGGGGAGCCTTTAGAAGCGATCTCACGGGCGATACTCAGTGCTTCTTTTACTAACGGAACGTTGCGTTTTGACCATTTAGTTTTTAGTGTTCTGCCTGCGCTGGGTTGTATGATTATATGTGGGATATTGTCATCAAGAATAAATTCATTCCGTCTTAAACCTGCAATCTCAGCTAACCGCGCTCCTGTGAGGTCTAACAAAGTCCAGATTTGCAATAAGTCTTTACGTTCCTGAAGGTCACCATGAATCTTTAGTATTACTTCTCGGTCTAATGGCATTATCCTTTCGCGACTTGCCTCTTCCTCTGTGGGCATCTTCAAGCCAACAAACGGGTTGTCTGCGGTTACATCTAATTCGCTCCTAGCAAAATTAAACACTGCTCGTATGTCATTAAAACCTCTCTTAACAGTGCCGACTGATACACCACTCTCAAGCCGTGCATCTCTTAGCCCACGGGCATCACCCCTATTCACTTTTGATAAAGGCTTATCTTCCTTAACAGTTTTAAGAAGCCAGCGTTCAGCTCGCCCGAACCTCTGTTCTTGCTTCTTCCGTTTAAAGTCGTTCTCCATTGGATGCTCAACCAAATAGAACTTGAAGGCATCTGTAATGGTAGGCTCAGGTTTTTCTTTGCTTACCCCGGAGAGCAATGCTCCAACTAACACATCATCTTCTTTGGAGACACCAATAGGACGCCCTGTATCGGGGTCTTGTTTATATTTGTCTAATATCCTATCGGCGTGAACATCTCTCCACGTCATCTCGTTTTCATTAAGTCCAGAGCTATAAGGATCAGCACCCCAGTTTCTTAAAAGAGCTTCAAGGCGGTCCTTCTGAACCATTGGGGATGGATCGACTACACCATCCTTAGAAAGAGCAATCAAATGCTCGCAGTGCCGATGTATAGTGCCATAGTTACTTAGGGCTTCATTTTCAGACAGGCCAAGGACTTTGACAAACTCACCTTTTCCCACAAGCTTCTTGAGAGACTCAGGGACGCGCCTACGGTAGCGGTAGCGACCATTGTTATCTATTTGGACGTGTTTCATAGTGAATTTTAAAGCCATTAAGAACCATTTGTGTAGCTATATGTGTATCTAACTAGCTAATACCACAAAATTCTTTGCATATAAATCAATAACTTACGAGAAACATTCTGGTGCCCCCACACGGACTCGAACCGCGGACCTACTGATTACAAATCTCTGGGTTATATGTTTACTTGGGGTTGCACCGAATTGCATGGTGTTGCATATTACCTTATAAATAAGGACTAATTTCATTTTTTTGATGCACTGAGTTGCATCGTCTTGCGTCCCCCGTGCTAGCCATGTGCTAGCCAGCGCAAGGTTGGCTAGCACGGATCGGAACAATGACAGAGCGATTGAAAATAACGAAACGCGGGGTCGATGGCCTCAAGGCAACCGGTAACCGTTATGTGGCTTGGGATACTGACATTGCAGGATTTGGCTTGCGTGTTTCACCCACGGGCGGCAAGGCATATGTGTTTCGCTACCGTGTAAGCGGCGGGCGTTCTGGGCGCGAACGCTGGCTAACCGTTGGCAAGCATGGTGCCATTACCCCAGATCAGGCCCGCGAGATTGTCAGGGACTATGCGGCAACGGTTGCCGGTGGTGGCGATCCTGCGGCGGACAGAGAGACCAAAAGATCGGCCCCTACCGTTTCGGAATTGCTGGATCGCTATTTTGCGGAACATGTCGAACACAAGAACAAGCCCAGCACCGCCGCAAATATCAGAAATCAGATCAAGGGCACAATTCGCCCGACGCTGGGCAAACTGAAAGTATCGGACGTGACCCGTGCGGACATTTCCAAGCTGCACTCAAGCATGGTTGCAACGCCCTATGCCGCCAATCGGGCGTTGGCATTGCTGTCAAAGGCGTTTGGATTGGCTGAGGTTTGGGGCTTTCGCCCTGACAACTCGAATCCTTGCGTTCGGGTGCAGCGGTATTCGGAAAAAGCGCGGGAACGGTTCTTGAGTGAACGGGAATTTGCCGCCCTAAGCACTGTTCTGACCAAAGCCGAGCGCGGGCCGTTAATGATCGAGGGGATCAAGAGGCCCGTTAAGATCAACCCTCAGGCCATAACAGCTATCCGGCTTTTGATTTTCACGGGCGCGCGTGTCAGTGAGATTCTGGGCTTACGCTGGGAATGGATAAACTGGGATCTACAACGGGCCGAGTTGCCAGATAGCAAGACAGGGGCAAAGCATCTCTATATGCCACCCGCCGCCCTTGAGGTGTTTCACAATCTCAAGCAAACGGAAACCAGCACCGGCTTTGTCATTCGGGGCGGCGGCGGTTTTGATCCTGAGATTGCATTAGTGAACCTGAAAGACCCTTGGGGGTTCATTCGCAAGGCGGCTGGGCTTGAAGGGGTGCGGTTGCATGACCTGCGCCACAGCTTTGCCTCTGCTGCGGTGGCTGGCGGTATGTCCCTGCCTATGATCGGTGCATTGCTGGGGCATAAAGACGTTAAAACAACGGCCCGTTATGCGCACCTATCCGATGATCCCTTGCGCGATGCAGCAGCCCAGATCAGCGGCAATATTTCAAGTGCAATGAAGGGCGAAAAATTGGGCGCAACAGTGGTGCCAATGCGCAAAAAGAGATGATCTTTGGAACGCGGTACAATACTACATCTTGTGCCGTGTTCCGCCGGTTTTTTCTTTTTGCACTTTCTCTGTATACCCAAAATCGTTGTTACTTTGTTACTTTGTAACTTTTCCACGTAACTTACTGATTTTATGATATTAAAATGGTAACGAAAAATTTCGCAACTGGTAACAGGGATTTTCGTTTGTTACCTTTTTTCCGAGCCGGTGCAACCCTGTGCAAATAGGTGTGGCACAAAGGGGTAACAAGCCCAGCGCTGGGTTTGCCGGATCGGCCAAAAACATGTTAAAAAGCGCTTGTTTCTGTAATTCGTGGGAACACAACATATAGTATAGGGCTAGACTTCTGGAAATTTAGGGGCAGTATGGATTGTGGGCGGCTAGGTTTTGCGGCTGAATGGTTGGATTTCGCACCCAGCCTGCCCCCGTTTTAATGTGCGACCGCCTTGCGAGGGGCTGCGATCTTGGTAGAAATGAAGGGTTGTCCTACAAGTAATTGGTCGATTTCCTATGCTGGTAGTAACGGGCAATCCGTGGACCTATCTGGGCTTAAGGTACTCTGCTACGCACTTTACCTGATAACACTCAAGGAAAGATATCAGGCTGATTACAATGAACAGTCTCGGCAAAGGCTTGATGCTTACATCCGCGCTATTGACAGTTTGGGGTTGGCCGACAGCGACAAAATCAAAGGGTCGCAGCTAATATTTCGCCAAATCAATTTTTTCGTAGATGACCTTTGGGTTTTCCCGAGGCTAGTTTCATTTTGGAAGAGGCGCAGCGGTCACAAAGTTCCCATAGCAGAAAACACCAAGTTAAGTGCTGGGGGCGATTTACATGCGATTTTCTGGTGCTGGTATCGCAGATGGGAGGGGCAAGCGGTGCCCCCGTTTTTAGGTGGTCTGCGTCCCAAGGTAAAGCGTTCGGAGCAATTCACCGAATTTTGCAAATGGGTGGACGAACTGTGTCATCCGCCACGCCGTGGCCGTAAACCTAATGTACCGCGACCAGATGGCTTAGAAAACGCGGGTCAATTCATTTCCGATTTTATGGCCAAAAATCCGAGTGCTGAACGGAGGGACGTCATACGGTTGGTGATCGGGCTGGGAAATATTGAGCCGATGTTTCACGTCGTTAACCGACTTTCTCAACCGGACGTATCGCCACCTGAAAAGTGCGAATTTATTGCGTTATTGGAAAAGTCATTAGAAAAAACAGTACCATTATCTGATGAGGAGGAAACGCGGCTTAGCCATCTGATGGCGGTGTCCGAGCGCGCAGATCCAAGAAATGTTATTCTTTCGGGCGAAGGGGGCGAAAGGGACAAGGGTCCACTAGTTGCCGGTGACAAGGCCATGCGCCTAATCGAAAGGCACATGGACCACATGAGGAAAGCAACCTAGCTGCATTTCAATTTGTTCACCGCGCTTAACATCCTTGGACGATAAATCGCACCCAATTAAAATCCCACGACTTAACAAAAAACATATGATCAATGGGGTGTTGTCACCAACTGCTAGGAGCAACACCAATGCACACCGAAACGTTTTCCGATGATCGGCTATTGTCCCGACCAGAAATCCATACACACTTTGGCCTGACCCAGCGCTATCTTGAAGTCGCTGCAGTAAAAGGCAATGGCCCGCCATTCATAAAACTAGGCCGCTCTGTCCGTTACCGCGTAGGCGATGTTCGAAAATGGATCGAATCCCGCCGCGTGGCATCCACCTCTCAGGAGGTGGGGTCATGATGGAAAAAAACCGCGAAACGAAACCGATCAATTCGGATGTTACGTTTCAGGACGCAGCGCTGCACTGCCAAGCCCAACCTGATCTTTCACGGTTTACACAAACGACTGGTGATAAATTAGTATTTGCCGCCAAGGCAATCAATCGCTGGAACGCATTTGTCGAGAGCGTTGATGAAATAGAGCGTGCTATTCGCCTATATGAAGACCGTGTTTCCATTCAAATTGGGGGAGAGCGTGATGAGTGAAGCCGAACAGGTTGGCCGCGCCTTAGGTGGCCGCAAGAGCGGCAAAAGCTGGATTTGTTTTTGCCCAGCCCATGACAACACCAAAACCCCCGCCCTGAGCGTTACAGACGGGCCGGGCGGGCGTTTGCTGGTAAAGTGCCATGCGGGTTGTTCTGGCCGCGATGTGATGGGCGCATTACAGCACCGTGGCATTATTGACGGTAAGGGCCACAAAGCCCAAGCGCCCAGCGTGGCGGAAATGGCCAAACGCAAAGCCGAGGATCAGAAGCGGGATGAACAACGGCTAAAATATGCCCATGATCTTTTCGCGGCGGGTACCTGTTGCGCGGGAACGCCGGTGCAGGCCTATCTTGAAGATGTGCGCGAGATCAAAGGCCTGCGCTTTAACAAGATGAAAAACACCCTGCGTTTTCACCCCGAAACCATGCATACCCCCAGCGGGCAGAAATTGCCCGCGATGCTGGCCCAGATCAGGGATCACAAAGGCAGGGCGCTGGGCATTCACAGGACGTATCTTTTGCCGGATGGGTCGGGCAAGGCCCATGTGCAGCCGGATAAGATGATGCTGGGGCAATCCTCTGGCGGGACCGTGCGGTTTGGGCCGGATGGTCAGGTGATTGCATTGGCCGAGGGGATCGAAACCGCCCTTTCCATTTCGCGGGCGTCACGCCTTACGGTTTGGGCCACCCTTAGCACTAGCGGCTTAAAGGGGCTTATCTTGCCCCCTGCCCCTGTGGGCGAGATCATAATCATTTGCGCAGATAATGACGCTGCCGGACTGGGCGCCGCTGAAACTGTTGCCGGGCGGCTGGAAGTTGGCGGGCGGGTTGTATCAATCATCCACCCCAAGCAAGCCGGTACGGATTTCAACGATGTATTGCGGGGCGTAAAGTGAGTGAGCAAGAGATAAAAAACCAAGTAGAGGCTGCAAAAATTGAAGCCAAAGCCAAGAAAAAATCACGCGCTGGGCAGAGCGGAAAGGTCCAGCACAAAAGCAAACGGCGCTTTCCGTTCAAGGTGGATGACGGGCGTGTCTGGCGACAAATCGAAACTGATTCCGATGATGGTTCTACCCGCAAAAAATGGATGGCTTTTTGCTCGGAGGTGAACGTGACCGCCTTAACCAGAAACCAGGATGGCGAGGATTGGGGTCGGTTGCTGGAAATTGTCGACAGGGACGGGAACCGCCACCTTTGGGCAATGCCACTTGCACTTACAGCAGGCTCAGGTGAGGGCTTGCGATCCGAACTGTTGCGGCTGGGGTTAGAAATTGAACCGAGGCGTGATGCAAGGGCGTGGCTTTTTGAGTATTTGATAACCGCCGATCCTGCCCAGCGGGTGCAATGCGTTACGCGCATTGGCTGGCACGGCGAAACCTACATTTTGCCCGATCAGACATTCGGCAAAGTTGATGATGGGGATCAGGTGATCTTGCAAAGTGGCGAGAAACTTGACCACGCTTTTAATCAAGCGGGAACACTTACCGAGTGGCAGGATCAAGTTGCCAAACCGGCATTGGGAAATTCCCGCCTTGTCATGGCTATCTCCACCGCCTTTGCCGCACCATTGCTTTCTATCACGGGCGAGGATGGTGGCGGGTTTCATATTCGCGGTGCATCATCGTCGGGCAAATCTACTGCCCTATCCGTTGCCGGTAGCGTTTGGGGTGGCGGCGGAACCCGTGGTTTTGTTCGGAGCTGGCGGGCCACAGATAACGCCCTTGAAAGCATTGCCGGCCTGTCCTGTGGCTGCCTTCTATGTTTGGACGAACTGTCACAAGTGGACGCAAAAGCCGCTGGTTCGGCGGCATATATGCTGTCAAATGGCAAAGGTAAAGCAAGAGCTGGGCGCGAGGGGCAAGCCAGAAAAGTTTTAGAATGGGAGTTGCTGTTTTTGTCAAACGGGGAAATGGGCCTTGGCGACAAGATCAAAGAGGGTGGCGGGAACATTGCCGCAGGCATGGAGGTGCGGGTTGTTGATATTCGGGCGGATGCCGGTGCTAATATGGGGATATTTGAAAACCTGCACGGCGCAGAAAATCCGGCAACATTTGCTCAGAATATCAAACGCGCTGCGGATACGGTTTACGGCACATCTGCCCGCGCGTATCTGACCGAGATTGTGAAGGACATTCCCCGTTGGCGTGACGAGATCGAACAAATGCGCAAGGGATTTATTCAGAACATCTTGCCGGATGGTGCAGACGGTCAAGTTAGGCGTGTTGCTGATCGTTTTGCTCTAGTTGCAGTAGCGGGTGAAATTTCCTCAGCCCTCAAAATTACCGGCTGGCCCGCTGGGGCTGCAAATGAGGCCGCCCAGCGCTGTTTCACTGATTGGCTACAGGAGCGCGGCGGGATAGGCTCAAGTGAGGTAGCCGAGGCCCGCAGGCGAATTGCCGAGGCAATACAGGTGCACGGGGCAAGCCGGTTCCAGCGTTGGGTTAAAAGCAGCTCGGACCGGATGGTTATCACAAACCGCATGGGCTTTGTCAGGATCGAGGGTGACCCCGATGTAGAGGAAACCGAAAGCCATTATTATTTCATGGTTGCCCCGCTTAAAGAATTGCTGGTGGGCTTGGATACTCGGGGGGTGATTGCCGATCTGTTGGCAGACGGTGCGATTATCTCGCAAGGGGGCAAGCCCAATAAAGTGTTTCACGTTTCCAGCGGTGGCGGCAAACACCGGCTCTATCAGATAGACCGAGCCAAGCTGGATGCCGTATCAGGGCAAGCCGATGGCTGATCTTGTCGATTTCGCAGCGCTCAGGCGGGTGTTTACAGCCCCTGCCAAGCCCAGCGCCAATACCCAAGATTTCGTGATCTACAACGGCGATAAAATGCCCCGCTGGCTGGCGCGTGATCTAATGCAGGAACGGTCCGCGATAATGGAATACTGCGGAGGGCTAACACGGGCTGAGGCCCAAGAAACGGTATTGCGTCGCGTTTGCTGGCAGTCACCCACCCAAAAGCCATAACGCGCGATCCAGGCCATGCTAAAACTTGGCTTATTTGAGATCAGTAACGTCAACTCCCTTCCTGAAAGCAGTGCAAAATAGGTGGCCTTGGAAGACTCGTTCCTAGTATAGATCGAGGCCAGAGGGTTGTCGCTAAAAGTGTTGGTAGATCTGGTAACTGGGGCGGATTGCAGACCTCCGCTGCGATTATCAGCCCACCCAAGGTCGGCAGTGCTGACAAAACGGTCATCGCTACATCGTCAATCAACAGCTTCTTTGTGGGACCTAAGTCAACCTTATCATAGATGTATGTTCACGCCTATCGAGATCGAATGATGCGCCGGGGTTATTGCCGATGCGCTAATACACGTCCAATAGAGTACCTATCGCTCTCATTCATGTTGGTGTAGTTCTTGTTAGGTGACATAATGAAAGCTTAAAGGCAGCAATGAAAAATCCCGCCGACCAAGGTGCGCCTCTTCCTTCTACCGTTTGCTCGAATGGAGAGCGAGTTCTATATCATTACAGCAACTACTACGGCTTAACAGGAATTGTTTCATCAAAGGCAATTTGGTGCAGCCAAATTCAATACTTAAACGACTCAGGCGAATTGCGTCACGGCCTAGATATTTTAGCCGGCGTGGCAAAGAAATACGCAAAAGATGTCCCATCTTTAGACAACATTGCTACTCGTACAGGTCAATTCTATAGTGTGAATGTTTTTGTTTGTTCATTCTCGGAAGCAGGCGATACTCTAAGCCAATGGAGGGGCTATTCTGGGGGAAGCGGAGTATCTATTGCGTTCTCTTTCGAAAAATTGAACGAAAAGGCAGCCTTATACGGCTACTCACTGAACAAATGCATATATGATAACAAGGAGAAAATATCTATCGCAGAGCGATACGTTGAAGAATATATTAAGGCCAATTCAGATTGCCTTACCGATGATAATTTTTCGTCCAAAATCGTATCAAATTTCGT
>Ga0316189_10003500_pt1 | contig 15227 bp, 11 predicted proteins | sample LowCovwburrow_MG_FD_204930 | JGI IMG/M metagenome (GOLD analysis project Ga0316189, IMG submission 204930) | Coastal sediment microbial communities from Maine, United States - Lowes Cove worm burrow | ecosystem: Environmental > Aquatic > Marine > Coastal > Sediment | place: USA: Maine... | reverse complement strand
TGATTGGGAAAACCAACTGACAACAATTTTTCCCGAAGTGCGCATCAAACAATATATGGAAATGCGCGGCGCCGATGCCGGTCCGTGGCGAACCTTGTGCGCCCTACCGGCCTATTGGGTTGGTCTGCTCTATGATGAAGGCGTGCTCGATAGCGCGGCTCAACTGGTCAAGGACTGGTCGGTTGAAGATATCGTCAAATTGCGTAATGATGTGCCGGTCAAAGGCTTTGATGCCCAAATCGCTGGCCGCTCTCTTTGTGAAGTTACTCAGGAAACCCTCAAACTGTCACGCAGAGGCCTCGAGCGTCGCAATAGCACCGGCTGTAAAGGTTTTCTGGAAACCCAGTTCCTCAATGTCCTCGATGAGATGGTAGAAAAACGCCAGACCCAGGCCGACCAATTGCTCGAACTCTACCACGGCAACTGGCAAGGCGATATAAGCCGGGTATACAGAGACTTCGGATTTTAAGGCGCCGTTTTGGATCCCCGGTTCAAGCCCGAGGAAGGCGACGGGGAGGGACCTGAAAATCCGCAGCGAAGGAGGCATAGCCGACGACTGGGCGCAAGCGCGCCCCGGCGCTTAATAGCGCCGCGCCCGCGCAGGCCCGAGCATAGCGAGGATTAGCCGCGAGCGATATAAAACCACTTATCTCAAACGGCCTGCCGTTTGAGATAAGCATAATACAGCACCGGAATAACCACCAGCGTCAGCACCGTTGAGACCAGAATGCCAAAGATCAGCGATACCGCAAGCCCGTTAAAGATCGGATCATCGATAATAAAGAATGCCCCCATCATCGCGGCCAGTGCGGTCAGGATAATCGGTTTGGCCCGCACCGCTGATGAATTGACCACCGCTTCATGCAAAGGTTTGCCCTCGCTGGTCTGCTGGTTGATAAAATCGACCAATAGAATTGAATTTCGCACAATAATCCCGGCCAGCGCAATCATACCGATCATCGAGGTTGCCGTGAATTTGGCACCCAACAGAGCATGACCTGGCATCACCCCGATAACCGTTAAGGGAATGGGCGCCATGATGATCAGCGGCACTAGATATGAGCGGAACTGAGCCACCACAAGAAAATAGATCATGATAATACCAACCGCATAGGCAATGCCCATATCGCGGAAGGTTTCATAGGTGATCGTCCACTCACCATCCCATTTAACTGAAAAACCGATCGGGTTTTCCGGTTGCGAGATAAAGTGCTGGGAAAACGGTTTGCCGGTTGTATCCTTTGTTTGCGCCAGTTTACCGTAGATATCAGCCATGCCATAAAGCGGACTGTCGAGCTTGCCGGCCATATCACCAAGCACATAAACCACCGGCAGCATGTCTTTATGATAAATCGAGACATCACGGGTGTCACGACTGACCTTGACCAGCTGCGACAGGGCGACCAGTGTACCGTTGGCGGCGCGCAGTTTCAGCGCCAGTACCCTGTCGATATCACTTTTTTCAGCCATGGGCAGTTGCAAACGGATAGGCACCGGATATTTGGCCCCCGGCTGATGCAGGTAATTGACATCCTCACCACCAAGCCCGGTAGCAATGGCTTGTGCAACAGCACTCTGGGCAATGCCAAGCGAAGAAGCCCGCTGGCGATCAACCGAAACCACCAGTCGCGGCGTTGCCGCATCGACGGTGTCATCAACATCGATAATATCTTTGGTGCCTTCAAACACCTTGCGAATAATTTTCGCATTGGCAATCTGGCCGTTATAGTCCAGACCATAAACCTCAGCCACCAGCGGTGAGAACACCGGCGGACCGGGCGGCACTTCAACCACCTTGATATTGGCTTCAGGGTTTTTGACCTTTTCAGCAATCGCCTCGCGCACGGCCAAGGCGATTTCATGGCTTTTGCGATCGCGATCATGATGATCGACCAGATTGACCTGAATATCTCCATAATGGGGTGCCTGGCGCAGATAATACTGGCGTACCAGTCCGTTAAAACCAACCGGTGAAGCCGTTCCGGCATACATCTGGTAATCGGAAATTTCAGCCACGCCATCAAGCACATTACCGATATCACTCAACACCCGTGCTGTGTGTTCAACACTGCTGCCCTCGGGCATATCAACCACCACCTGAAATTCCGACTTGTTATCAAATGGCAGCATTTTCAGTACCACCGCCTGGAAACCGGCCAGCGAAACCGATGCGCCAACCAGCACAACAAGGCCGATAACCAGTGAGTAGCGAGAAACCCGACCTTTGGGACCGCTTAAGAAAGGCCCGACAATCCGGTCAAAAAAGCGATAGCTGCGTGTGTCGGTCGACTCATCTTCCACGCCGTGACCTGTCGGCTTGATCAGCTTGAGCGCCAGCCACGGGGTAATGACAAAGGCAATGGCCAGCGAGATCAGCATACCCATGGATGCGTTGATCGGGATCGGGCTCATATAAGGCCCCATCAGACCGGTGACAAAGGCCATTGGCAACAGGGCAGCGATAACTGTAAAGGTTGCCAGAATGGTCGGGCCACCGACTTCATCAACTGCCTGCGGGATGAGTTTCCATAGCGGTTTTTTACCATCCAGTTCCATATGTCGATGAATGTTTTCAACCACCACAATGGCATCGTCAACCAGAATGCCGATGGAAAAAATCAGCGCAAACAACGACACCCGGTTAATGGTAAAGCCATAAGCCAGCGAGGCCAGCAAAGTAGCCGCAAGTGTTGCAATAACGGCAATGCCAACGACAATCGCCGGGCGCCAACCCATGGTAAATATAACCAGCAGCACCACAGATCCGGTTGCAAACAGCAATTTGGTGATCAGCTTTTTGGCCTTGGCATCTGCGGTTGCCCCATAATTTCGGGTTGTCGTGACATTGACACTATCAGGGATATAAATCCCTTTCAGTTCACCAATACGACTAACCAGCTTGTTGGCAATATCAACGGCATTGGTGCCCGGTTGTTTGGCAATTTCAAGGGTTACGGCTGGAAACCGCTGACCGGCCAGATCTTTTTTGACTCCTTTGGTTAGCGCTGATTTTCCTGGCACAAAGGTCACATAATTATCTGGCGTTGCCGGGCCATAGGATACTTTTGCCACGTCGGACAAATAAACCGGCTTGCCATTTTGCAACCCGACGACCAGCGCTTCCACCTCATCCGGGTTGACCAGAAAAGTACCAGCCCGCACCGGTATCCGATTGTTGTTTGCAAAAACGCTTGAATTGTCGTTGGAGGCGTTTGCCGCTTTGAGGGCATTGCGCAAATCTGACAGCACCAGTCCGTGACCGGATAACTTTTGCGGGTCGATCTGTACATCAACGATTTGGTTCGACCCGCCAATGGTGCGCACCTGCCGGGTGCCGGCTATGCGCTTGAGTTCGGCTTCAACCGTATGTGCCACTTTTAACAATTCACCTGAACTCTGGCTGTTATCCTCACTCCACAAGGTCGCTGTGACAATCGGGATATCATCAATGCTGCGTGGTTTGACAATCGGCTGGGAAACGCCAAGATTTTGCGGCAACCAGTCAATATTGGAGAACAGCTTGTCATATAGACGCACAATCACTTCGGTGCGGTCCTGGCCGACCTTGAACTGAACCGTCAGTGTCGACAAACCGGGGCTTGAAACCGAATAAACATGTTTGATGCCTGAAATTTCCGACAAAACCTGCTCAGCCGGGGTGCTGATCAGGCTTTCAACTTCCTTGGCACTGGCACCGGGGAAGGCGATAAACACGTTGGCAAAGGTGACATTGATCTGCGGCTCTTCCTCGCGTGGTGTGATCAATACGGCAAACACACCAGACAACAGAGCGGCAATCAGCAACAGGGCGGTAATTTCAGAGCGCACAAACGCTTTGGCAATGGCCCCCGAAATGCCTAGTTTTTCCGGTTCCATCACTCTCCCCGCTTGCTTGATTTCAACTGAATGCTGGCTTTAAGCGGATCAACAGCCACCTTATCGCCTGCTTTCAGGCCAGCCAGAATTTCAATCATATTGTTGTCGAGTTGCCGCCCGGTTCTGATCTGTTGCAAATACAGGCGATTATCGGCCCCGGTTACATAAGCACCGATAACTTCCCCGCGCTTGATGACAGCACTTTGCGGCATGGTCAGAACAGTTTTCTCGCCAATCGTGAAAGCGGTTTTGACCAGCATGCCAGGGAAGATATTTTTGGTTCCCTGCGGCAGGGCAATACGCACCGTTACTGTATTTGATTTCGGGTCAGCGAATGGAAATACTGTCAAATCACTGGCGTTGATTTTTTCATTATCAGGCCCATAAACAATCGCCTTGTTGCCTTTGCGAATAGCATTGGCGAATTGCTGCGGCACGTCCGATTTAACCCGCAACTGGTCCAGCGAAAACCCGGTCATCAGGGGTTGGCCGGGGTTGGCAATCTCGCCGATTTGCACATGGCGCTCAACCACAAAGCCACTATAGGGCGCTTTGACCACTGTATAGGCCAATTGTTCGCGGGCTTGTTGAACAGCCGCTTTGGCACTTTCCCGGCTGGCCTTTGCCGAGTCAAAACTCGAGCGAGAGGTATCAAGTCGAGCCTTGGCCACAGTTCCCTTTTTAAACAGTGTTTCAGTACGGATAAAGTCCTGTTCAGCTGCAAGCGCCCGGGCACTGGCTGCTGTCAGAGCACTTTGCGCCTGCACCAGCCGGGCTTTGTGCTCAATATCGTTAAACTGCAGGATAACTTCTCCGGCCTTGACATAATCATCAACATCAAAGTTGATTGTCATGATACGGCCAGATGTCTGGGCTGAAATGGTTGACTTGTTGACCGCCTCAACGGTGCCCTCAAACTGGCGAATATCCGGTACAGTCAGGTTTTGTGCCGGTGCTGTCTCTACATTCCCGGCTGCACCTGACTGACTGCCAGATGCTGTCATGATGGCAATGGCCAGTGCTGCAAAAAGATGATTTACCGGTTTCATAGGCGATCTCCAAAATTAACTTGAATGTATATTAGTGTTTTCTAATATACATTCAAGGGGTGGATAACAGCACACGTGCCTTTGCATATTATAGCATGTCGTTTCTTTTGGGATTCAAACTTCCCGCGTCACTTTCCCTCGTTATCCCTGAGACAGGCCCAGGAATGACGGAAAACAGATAAGGCAGGTTAACCGCAACATACTTTAGAAATGATAAATATCCACGGCTTCGCGCGTCGAGGTCGGTTGGGCTATTTTCTGATGCTTGGCGCGGGGGTGGAAAGGAAGACCGTGGTCGCGCATAAACCGGCGAATATCATTGACGTTTCGGTGACGCATGACATCAACGCGGACCTTTTCACCGCACACATCAACCCGGTGGGTAATGTTTTCCGGCTTTGGTGAATGATAAACCGCGCTGATCCAGCAATCATAGGGCGCAAGTGCTTCAGCCAGATGCACCGTTTCGCGCACCCGCCCATCACCGACATTGGTACCGACCCACATTTGCTCGTGCTGGAAAAACCCGTCAGATGAATTGCTTGAAGCACCACCGGCTGTGACTGTGACATTGGTCAGACCGAGAATATCAACAATTTTTTCGCGATAGGCCAGACTTTCGTGATAAATATGCCCACGCTGGCAAAACAACACTGGCGTGTCAGGTGCGATATCGGCAATCATTTTCAGAACAACAATTGACGGTGCCCGCAAAGAGGCCGTCACCACGGTTTTACCCGGAAAGGCATCCTTGAGCAGAAACCGCAATAATTTGGGTGCTGGCAGATGGTGAATATCATCTCTTATCTGGTTCAGCATGGACATGAAGACAAACCTTGTGAAAATAAAATTTGCCAGAATTATGCCTCTCCGGCATTGTCATTGCAAATCGCAATTAGTCACACCCTTTTTGACCAGTTTGCAGACACGCGAATATGACATACAATAGCCGCGAAGCAGTTATATCTGAAACAGCCTTGTAAGCCCTCAATATTGTAAATTTGAAGTACCAACAAGAATGATCACACTGAACACCTTGCGTAAATTCCTGCCGGTTATTTCCCTCATCGGATTCTGCCTGCTCCCGGTCAGGGCCGATGCTCACCCGCACGAATTTGTCACCATGAAAATCAGCCTTCTGTTTGACGGGCAGAAAAATATAACTGGCATGCGGTATAATTGGAGATTTGACCGGCTTTTTTCCGCCTATGCCTTTGAAGGCCAGGATAAAAACAAGAACGGCAAGGCTGAACCCGAAGAATTGCTGGCGTTGCAAAAGGAAATACTGGACAATATCGCGGCGATTCAATTTTTTACCCGCTTTGATAAAAAGGCAGCACAGCCGGAATTTGCCACTGCAAAACCGCTTGGCGCTGAAATGATCAAACGCGAGTTTTCCATGACCTTTGAAGTGCCGTTCAAAACCCCGCTCAATGTCAGCGCCAAACCGTTGCGCTATGCAATATTTGATGATGAGTATTACATCTCAATGCTGCACGACGACAAGGTAAAGTCCGTGCAACTGGTCGGCGCTCCTGAAAACTGCAAATGGAATTTAAAAGCCCCGGACCCGGATCAAGACATGGCCGCCTTTGCCCAGTCACTGGACAAATCCCAGTCATCAGGCGGCGGTTTGGGCGAGTATTTTGCTGAATGGGTGACTATATCATGCAAATGATCAGCCGCCACTGGCGTTTGAGCCTGATACTGCTCACAACAGCGCTGCTGTTGTTTGCGTTCGTCTTTTTTGGTCAGGCAAGTGACCTCTACCGCTCATTTATCTCCTGGGTATTCAGCGAACAGCACGCTTTTCACAAAGCCATGACCACAAGTCTTGATGCTTTTGCTGACAGAGCCGGTGTGTCAACGGTTTTTGCCATCGTATCGGGCAGTTTTCTATATGGTGTTTTCCACGCTGCCGGTCCCGGTCATGGCAAGGTTATTCTTTCAACCTATCTGCTCTCCCAGCCCCAGCAAGTGCGCAAAAGCGTTTACATGTCTGTTGCCGCCGCTTTCATGCAAGGAGCCGTTGCCATTATCCTTGTCTATGGCCTGTTTTATGTGTTCGGACTGGTGGCACGCGATACAAAAATTGCTGTTGTCTGGAGCGAACGGTTGGCGTTTTTCATGGTTATGGGCATTGGTCTGATGCTGGTCTGGCGCGCGGTGCGGGGTCTCAACTGGCTCCGCTGGCCTGCGTCTCAGGATAATCACCACCACCACCACGACCACGAGCACGAGCACGACCATGATGACGATGGCACGTGCGCCTCCTGCGGCCATGCTCATCTGCCAAGTTCCGGCCAACTGGCTCAGGCAAAGGACTGGCGCACAACGTTGGGCGTGATTGTCTCTATCGGCCTGCGGCCCTGTTCAGGCGCAGTTCTTGTACTTGTCTTTGCCAAATTCTCCGGTATCCCGCTGGCCGGCGTTCTGGCGGTTCTGGCTATATCAACAGGAACTGCAATAACTGTTTCGGCGCTTGCAATTTTATGTGTTCAGGCAAGAAAGGTCGCCGTCTCCATGCTCGATGGTGCGGTAACCTATGCCGATACTGCCGGTTATGTAGTTGCCTTCATCGGCGGTCTTGTTTTGATCCTCACAGGATATGGCCTGCTTCAGGCGTCCTTTATGGCCCCTGTTCGTTCCATGGGGCTTTGAGTGACCGCTCCTGACGGCGCACACTGCCCGGCGAAACACCAAACATCTTTTTAAAAGCCCGGCTGAAAGCGGCCTCGGACTGATAGCCAAGATGATTGGAGATTATCGATAGAGGCTCAGTCGTTTCTATCAGGCGCAGGCGGGCAAGCTGCATACGCCATTGCGCCAGGTAACCCATAACAGGTTCACCGACCAGGCGGGTGAAATGTGCAGAGAACGCTGACCGTGACATCCCGGCCTCTTTGGCCAGCAGGGCAACACTCCAGTCCTGTTCGGGTTTGCGATGAATGGCGGCCAGCGCCCGTCCGACCTGATCATCACGCAGGGCTGATAACCAGCCCTGATTGGCCTCGGGTGCTGTATCAAGCCATGACCGAATGGCCTGAATGACCAGAATATCGGCCAGACGGGTGATAATCGTCTCCCCCCCGGGTTTCAGGGTGCTGGCCTCGCGGGCAATAAAACGCAGTGTGCTTTGCAGCCAGTCATCAGCCCCCTCATCCCAACTGTCAATATAGAGAATTTTCGGGAGCTGGGCGATCAGGCGATGCGCTGCCACATGATCAAACCGCATGACACCATAAGTCGTTCGGGTAATTTCGCCACCTCCGCCATAGCGCATCATTTCATACCGGTCACTGACTTTCTCAATCGGAATATCAAATAGCGGCATCAACTGGGCATCATGGCTGCTGACCATGCGATGGGCAGTGCCATGCGGGATAAGGGCCATGCCACCCGGTTCGATCAATAGGGGCTCAACCCCGTCAATCTCAAGCCAACAGCGGCCCGTCGTGACAATGACAAACAACATTTTATCTTCAAGCGGCGGGATATCTACGCCCCATGGCGCGCTCAGTTCGGCCTGGCAATAAAGCGTACCGGTCAGCCGCAACATATGCAGTGTTTCACCAAGCGGGTCGGTAGCAGGCGGGAGTTTTGGATCCGGGTATGACATAGCCAGTCTGTTACATAACTTATTGCTTCATGTCCAGATGTCTGGACGATCTGCAATATAACAGCGACGAAATATCATTGTATATCCATTTTGAAGACAGTAACTCTCCAATAATCAACAACCCGACATTGTCCTTGAAAATGGAGTAACAAAACGATGCAACATTCCCCAATCCTTGTAATCGGTTCTACCGGCAAGACCGGTCGAAGAATTGCCGCACAACTTGCAGAGCGCGGCTATGCTGTCAGAGAAGGATCCCGCCAGTCGGCCATTCCCTTTGACTGGGATCGGCCAGAAACCTGGCAAGCCGCCCTGAATGGTGTCCGCGCGGCCTATATCTCTTATTCGCCCGATCTTGCCTTTCCCGGCGCACCTGAAAAGATTGAAGCACTGACCAAATCTGCCAAACAGGCCGGAGTCAAACACCTTGTATTGCTATCTGGTCGCAATGAAGCCCATGCCCGGCATTGCGAAGAAATCGTTGCCAATTGCGGTCTGGACTATACCCTCATCCGGGCCAGCTGGTTTAACCAGAATTTCGATGAAGGCTATTTGCTTGAGCCTGTGCTTGAAGGGGTGATTGCCTTGCCTGCCGGTGATGTGGCCGAACCATTTGTCGACATTGATGACATCGCCGATGTCGCCGTTGCCGCCCTGACCGACAGCAAACATGCCGGGCAGCTCTACGAATTAACCGGCCCGCGCCTGCTGACTTTCCATGAGCTTGCCAGAGAAATTTCCAAAGCCGCAGGATATACGGTTCAATATATGCCTGTTTCTTTCGATGATTTCCGCACCTCTATGGCAGAGGTCGCCGGTCCGGAACTGGCTGATTTGTTTACCGAATTATGCCGTGAAGTGTTTGATGGCCGCAATGCTTCACTTGGCGATGGCGTGCAAAAGGCACTGGGAAAACGACCGCGTGACTTTGCCGATTTCTGCCGCGCCAGCGCCGCTTCAGGTGTGTGGAACCGCTAGAGCACTTTTGGTTCAAAATGAACCGGAAGGGCCAGTCTAAGTGTTTGAATTTGTTGCTTTTCCGATTGAATTTTCAGCCCGAACTCAACTGGAAAAGCTCTAATTTCAATCAATAAATCACCTGCAAAAAAGGCCATATATCATGACAAAACCAATAGTTCTCAAAGCCATATTACTAATCTCGGGGCTGATAGGGGTTTCTATTGGCGCGGGCATTCTTTTTGTGCCCGAGGCCTTTTTTGCCACAAATAATATCGTGCTTGCGCGTGATGCAAATTTGCTCAGTGAAATCAGGGCACCGGGCGGGGCTTTGTTGGCAAGTGGTGTTTTGATCATCACCGGTGCATTTATCCCAACACTGACCTTTACCGCGCTTGCACTGTCAAGCTTGATGTACCTTTCTTACGGCGTGTCAAGAATGATCGGCATGGCGTTGGATGGCATGCCGGGAGATGGTCTTGTAGCTGCTTGTGTGCTGGAAATGACAATCGGCGCGCTTAACTTGTTTGTATTGATGAAATACCGCGGGACCCTGCAAGCCAAAATTAAAAGGATAGCTTAAATGTCTTCATGGTTCTTCATCATCTGCCAGCTCGCGATAATATTCTGCGCGCTGGTTGGCGGGGTTTTTCTGACCTTTTCAGATTTCATCATGCGCTCGCTGGACAAGGCAGATCCAGCCTCTGGCATTGAAGTCATGCAGATCATCAACCGGGAAGTTTTCAGATACGTATTCATCCCGTCATTTTTTGTTCTGGCCGGGTTTTCCCTGTTTGCCATTCCCTATGCAGCAATCACTCTTTCCGGCACAACAGCACTGCTGGTGATTATCGCCGGGGTAATATATCTGGCCGGTGTTTTTCTTGTCACGATTGTGTTCAACGTTCCCATGAACAACAAGCTTGCAACACTGGAACATTCATCGCCACAGGCTGAAGTCTATTGGCAGACCACCTATTTGCCAGACTGGACGTTTTGGAACACGATGCGGGCAATATCCTGTCTGCTTGCAGCCATCTGTTTTATGGTGGCCACCATCGGTCACGGGTTTTAGACTCTATCGCTGTTGGTGTTTATTGCGCCATTTGCGCGGATTTTCAAACCTGCCGCGCCAGATACCTTTACGTTTGTGGCGCGCCTGTTTTTCTTGCGCTATATAATTTCCCGAATGATGCCGATAGGCCAGTGCCCAGCCATTTAACACCATGGCCGCGTTCAACTCCATATCACCTGCCCGGCAAATGGCAACATCGCGGTCATAACGATCAACATCGATCAAGGTGCATTTCACATCCTGTCCGGCAATGAGCTTGCCGAGAAAACGTTTGGCCTCCCGCCCGCAGCGGTATGATGTGCCATTCGCCAATTGGCACGACTGGTCAAGTTCGGGGGCATCAATGCCATGCAGCCGAACCTTGCGCCCATCCATGCGCAGACTGTCCCCGTCAGCCACCTCGACAGCGCCATCACTTTCAAAAACCCCGAGATAACCGCCGGTATAGACCAGTGCCATGATCAGAACGACAACAACCAGATAATCAACAACCCGTCGGGCAGACCTCATCACAAATGCACGCCTTGTTCAGGGTAAGAACCCTAGTTTTGTTTCTTCTTTTTACCAAACAGGTTTTTGAACAGCTTCTTGCCGGTTTCTTCCAGCTCCTTATTGTCTACATCGGCACCCAGTGTCTTGCTGATTTCCTTGGTGACCTTATCGCCAATTTTTTTACCGGTCTTTGTGATATCAACCCCGCCTGCCTTGTTAACCAGCTTGCCGAGCTTGTCAAAAGCCGCTTGCGGGTTGCTGAGGATGCCCTCTATATCAGGATAAATTTTCGGATTGGCCCATGGCCCCTTGATGATAATCGGCACAGCAATCCCTTTAAGCCCTGTCTTGCCCCCCTGGCCCTTGAGCGTGGCAACCAGTTTTGGCTCAACCCGATAATCAAGTTTTTGCCGCAGCATATCGACCTCACCCTTGCCACTGACCCGCACCAGCGGACCGATCAGTTTCAGATCATCATTTCTTGCCAGCCCGTCTTTTATTTTAAAACTGGCTGAAAGTTCTGAAAAATCGGTGTTCTGATTGTCCGTTTTGTCCCAACCGCCAAGAATTGATTTTTCAACATTGCGGATCATCGAGGCAATATTGATGCCACGAATGGCCCCATTGGTGAACTTCAGTATTGCTGTTCCAGCCAGCGTTGAAACCATTTCGCGCTGGCTGCGCCCGGTGGCTGCCAGTGACAATTGCATCTGTCCGGTACCTTCAAGGCGTTTGAACTGGGCAAAATCCTTCAGCAATCGATAGGCATTAAGACCACCGGCATTAAGCGCCCCCTGAATACTGGGGATTTTCCGCCCGCCATTAAGGACAATTTGCCCTGAGGCTTTACCGTCATAAAATACCATTTCGGAGAGTTTGGCATTGAGCAGACCATTTTTCAGGCTGGCCGAGACGCGGGTTTTACCGATCAAAACATTCTTGTAGGCAATTTGCGAAGTGGCAATCGACAGGTTGGCATCAACGGCCGTTAGCCCCGACATATCAATGGGTGTATCGCTCCAGCCGCTGTTGCTTGATGCTTTGGCGCTCTTGGCGGTTTTACTGCTGCTGCCCGTATCCTGCAAATAGGCGTTTACATTGATCCGGTCCATGCCAATATGTGCCGTTATTACCGGTCGTTTTCCGGCCAGTGAAACAGCCAGTGTCCCTTGCGCATTCATGCCGTCCAGTGAAATTCTTGCCTTGCTGAGCTTGATGTTTTGCTGGCTCAGGTCAAGAACAGCTTTTGCTGAAAAAGCACCAAGTCCCTTGCCCTTGGTCAACGGATTACCGCTCCAGGCAGCAAGCTGGCGCAGTGAAGGCGTGTTCACTGCAATATTTCCGGCCAGCCCAAAGCCATTGTCGACTTTGGCACGTCCGTTGAACTGGGTTTTCAGCAATCTTGTATCAATGGCCAGATCAATCGGTGAACCTCGCCCGGTCAGGGTGGTTGGTGATTTGACAAAACTGTTCAGCTTGATCTTTTCCTTGTTCCAGACAAGGTCACCCTTTACATCCACCGGCCCGGAAAGCCCGCCTATCCTGATCTCCAGATTAACATTTTGAGCGGCAAATGCCCCGCCTGAACGTTCATCCAGGAAGCGGATATCACCATTTTTGATGACGATGGGGGCCAGATTGACGCTTTCAAGCGCGACCGCTGACGTCCCGCCTGACTGATTGTCGTTGGCAGCTTGTCCTGAACTTGCAGCTTCTGGCTTTTCCCCATTTGCAAATGACCAGTTCTCCTGTCCCTCGCCATCGACAACAAGGCTCAGGCGCGGGGCCAGCAGGGTCATCTCCTTGATATCAACCTGCTTGGACAACAATGGCATAGCCGCCACCTTGACTCGCAATGTTTTAATCGCCGCAAACTGGCCCTTGAACATATTGGGCGGGTTGGACAGCGCCACATCATTGGCCTCAATCATCACTTCGGGAAAAAACTTGAATTTCAGCTCGCCGTTAATGGTCAGCGTTCGCCCGGTGTTTTTAAGTACAGCACTTTTGAGTTGCTCGCCAGCAAAGTCAGCCGTCAACAGAAACGGAACAGCTGCAATCACAAGGGCAACCACAACCAGCAATCCGCTGATGAAAATAATAAATCGTTTCATGCCATCAGGTTCCTTTTGTTTTGCGCGATTATAGATGAAAAATTTTGATTCTTTGAGTTTGATTATTTAAAGGATTGGCTATGGTGTAAGATTATCAGTTCTGCAAACCGCAATGCGAAAACAATCACAGGAAAATTCATGAACGATTCAAAGCTATGGGTGCCGGGAAAACAACGCATCGAAAAATCCCAGTTGACCAAATTCATGACACAGGTGAACCAGCAATATGGCACCTCTCTGGCAGATTTTGATGATCTCCACGGCTTTTCTGTGACCGAACCGGAAAAGTTCTGGACAACCGTCTGGGACTTTACCGGCGTCAAAGCCCAAACCCGCGGGGATGTGGTGATTGAGGATGGCGACAAAATTCCCGGCGCGAAGTTTTTCCCGGGTAGTCGTCTGAACTTTGCCGAAAACCTTCTGGCCAAGAATGATGACAGCCCGGCACTGATTTTCCGCGGCGAAGACAAGGTTGAAAAAACCGTTAGCTGGCATGAACTCAACAACAGGGTATCGCAACTCAATCAGGCATTCTTGGCATCTGGTATAACCGCTTCAGACCGGGTTTGTGCCGTTGTACCCAATATGCCCGAAACCATCATGGCCTTTGCAGGCGCGGCATCAATTGGGGCAATCTGGTCATCCTGCTCGCCCGATTTTGGAGAAAAGGGCATTCTGGATCGTTTCGGCCAGATTGAACCGGAAATGCTGATCGTCTGTGACGGCTATTACTACAACGGCAAGACGATTGATATTTCGGACAAGATTGAAAAGGTGCTGGCCCAGTTGCCAAGCGTTAAAAAGGTTGTTGTCATCGATTATATCGGCATCGCCCAAGAGGTTGCAGCCCGTCTGGATAATGCAGTCACCTTTGAGAATTTTATCAGCGGCTTTGAACCTGGGCCGATTGATTTTGCCCAGCTTCCATTTGATCATCCGCTCTATATCATGTTTTCCTCCGGCACCACCGGCATTCCCAAATGTATCGTCCACAAGGCTGGTGGTTTGTTGCTCAAGCATCTAAGCGAGCATCAACTGCATTGCGATGTCAAACCGGGCGATAATCTGTTTTACTTTACCACCTGTGGCTGGATGATGTGGAACTGGCTGGTCACCGGGCTGGCATCAGGTGCCACCTTGCTGCTGTTTGACGGCTCACCGTTTTACCCGAGCGAAAAAGTGCTGTTTGATTTTGCCGATGACAAATCGATGCACATTTTCGGCACGTCGGCCAAATTTATCGATGCGGTCAAGAAGACCGGCTGGAAGCCGCGTGAGACCCATGATCTGTCATCTGTACGCGCCATGCTTTCAACCGGCTCGCCACTGGCGGCTGAAAGTTTTGACTTTGTCTATGACGACATCAAGAGCGATATTCATCTGGCCTCGGTTTCCGGCGGCACCGATATTTGTGGCTGTTTTGTCGCCGGCAACCCGATTGGCCCGGTCTATCGCGGTGAAATTCAGGCTTTGGGGCTGGGTATGGACGTTGCCGTTTATGATGATGATGGCCAGCCGGTGACGGGTGAAAAAGGTGAACTTGTCTGCCGCAATGCCTTTCCCTCCATGCCAGTCAAGTTCTGGAATGATCCCGGTGATGAAAAGTTTCACGAGGCCTATTTTGCCCGATTTGCCAACACCTGGTGCCATGGTGATTTTGCTGAAATTACCGAAACTGGCGGTATGATTATTCATGGTCGTTCCGATGCCACGCTTAATCCGGGCGGTGTGCGCATTGGCACGGCAGAGATTTATGCCCAGGTTGAGCAGATTGATGAGGTCATTGAGGGCCTTGCTATTGGCCAGTCATGGGATGATGACACCCGAGTTGTGTTGTTTGTGCGCCTGCGTGAGGGGGTGGAATTAAGCGAGGAATTGCAGAAAACCATCAAGACCAAAATCCGCACTGGCGCTTCACCACGCCACGTTCCGGCCCGTATTGTTGCTGTTGCTGATATTCCACGGACAAAATCGGGCAAGATCACCGAACTGGCTGTCCGTGATGTCGTTCATGGTCGCGAGATAAAAAACAAGGAGGCACTGGC
>Ga0316189_10003499_pt1 | contig 15227 bp, 16 predicted proteins | sample LowCovwburrow_MG_FD_204930 | JGI IMG/M metagenome (GOLD analysis project Ga0316189, IMG submission 204930) | Coastal sediment microbial communities from Maine, United States - Lowes Cove worm burrow | ecosystem: Environmental > Aquatic > Marine > Coastal > Sediment | place: USA: Maine... | reverse complement strand
TATAAAAACACAATAATAAAGCGAGTACTTAATGTACATAAAGAAATTGCCTCTCCTTATAATACATATAAGAATATAGGTTTGCCTCCAGGATTAATTGCAATGCCTGATATTTCAGCTATTGAAGCAGTTCTTAATTATGAGAAGCATTCATATTTTTATTTTGCTGCGGATGCTAAAAAACCAGGTTTTCATAAATTTGCTAAAACATTATCTCAACATAATCAAAACGCAAGAGAATATCAACGTTATCTGTCACAACAAGGAATAAGACGTTAATTTGTGAAACATTATAATTCATATTTCTTTTTTTTTTACTTCATTACTTGTTTTTGTTTTTCACAGTCTAAGCTGAATCAGTTTTTAAAACCTAGCGATTCTTTAAATACATCAAGACGCAATGTACTAGTAATTTCAGAAGCTTCAGTTATTGGATTATCTTTAATTGGTCTCAATACTTTATGGTATAATGATTACGACCGTTCCAAGTTTCACATAATTAATGATGGTAATGAGTGGCAACAAATGGATAAAGTTGGCCATGCCTTTACAGCATACAATGTAGGACGAGTAGGAGCTGATCTCCTAAATTGGAGCGGAGTAAACGAAAAAGATCAACTTATCTATGGAGCAACTTTTGGTTTTGCATTTTTATCTACAATTGAAATGTTTGATGGTTTTTCTAAAGAATGGGGATTTTCTTGGTCTGACATTGGAGCTAATGCACTAGGAACAGGTTTGTATGTTGGTCAGCAATTACTTTGGGAAGAACAACGTTTTGTGTTAAAGTACTCTTTTAGTAGAACCAAATATGCTTCACAAAGGCCTAATACCTTAGGGAAAGGATTTTTGGAAGAAATTATTAAAGATTACAATGGACAAACATATTGGTTAAGCGTCAATTTACATTCATTTTTCAAAGAAAGTAAGCTTCCAAGATGGTTAAACGTTGCTTTTGGATATGGAGTAGATGGTGTGCTAACAGGCAATAATGAAAGTGTTGATAATATGTTTACAAATCAGAATCAAATAAGACAGTATTACTTAAGTTTTGATGTAGATTTGACAAGAATTAAGACAAATTCTCATGTGTTAAAAACCATATTTTCTGTCTTTAATGTCATAAAAGTCCCACTTCCTACCATAGAATTTAACAGTAAAAACAGGGCTGTATTTCGTCTATTCTACTTCTAAATGGAACATTTTAACGATTATGTTTGAATTACTTAGAAATTCTTGTAATTTTGCACGCTGAAATTTGATACCAATATAGTTTCTATTTTGATATCTAAAATTCGAAAAGATGAATAATAAATTAGTGTCTTACTCAGTTATTCCAATTGTAATTTTTGCAACGGTTTTTGGTGTGCTTAATAAAAGTGAATCTATTGATTTTACTGCTTATTCAGTTGAATGCCATGATATGGATTTTAACGTATCAGAAGATGTTGCTTTAATTAATTCTGATGCCATTTCTGCTAAAGTTGAAGATTGCTTTTTGAGCCCTAAGTTAAATAAATCTTTTACTGGTTTTAAAGAAGCTCTAGCGTTTAAAGAGTCTCGCGGGAATTATTTTTCGGTAAATACTTATGGATATTTAGGTAAATATCAATTTGGAAAAAACACTTTGAAACTAATTGGTGTTTATAATACTAGTACGTTTTTAAACAATCCAGAATTGCAAGAAAAAGCATTTATTGCTAACGCTGCTCGTAATAAATGGATTTTAAGAAGAGATATTAAGCGTTTTGCTGGTAAATATATTGATGGTGTGCTAGTTACTGAATCAGGTATATTAGCTGCTGCTCATTTGGCTGGACCTGGAAGTGTAAAAAAATATTTACGTAGTTATGGAGCAATTGGTTTTGCGGATGCTTATGGTACTACAATTAGAAATTACATGAAAAAATTTTCTGGATATGATACATCTTTTGTCATAGGAAATAGAAAAGCTAAAGCTTAATTATACAATAATCAATCTTTTTGTATAATAAATATAGCTGGTCGTTTATGTAGATCAACAGTTATGTGTTTCCACTCTTCAACAGTTTTTGTTTTTATATATTCTGTTGGTAACGTAATATCACAAGCGACACAAACTTTAGTTTGATTTTGCAATGTTCCGCAAATATCTTCAAGCATTTTGTTGTTTCTATAAGGTGTTTCAATAAATATTTGTGTTTGATTTTGATCAGCAGAAAGGCGTTCTAATTGTTTGAGTTTGTGTTTTCTTTCACCTCTGTCAATGGGTAAATAACCATTAAAAGCAAAATTCTGTCCATTCATACCTGAACTCATTAGTGCTAATAAAATTGAAGATGGTCCAACTAAGGGTATCACTCTAATGTTACTTTCATGAGCAATTCTTACAATATCTGCTCCAGGATCAGCAATTCCTGGACAACCAGCCTCAGAAAGTAGGCCAACAGGTTTTCCTTTAGCACACGCTTCTAAAAAAGAAGGTAGCTCACTAGGATCAGTATATTTATTAAGAATATGAATGTTTAAAGATCCTTGGGATTTGCTCGAACTTATTTTTTTTATGAAGCGTCTAGCTGTTTTTTCGTTCTCGACAATGTAATCATCAACAGACTCTATAATTTTTTTTATTGAAATTGGTAAAACCTCTAGTGGAGCGTTGTCGCCTAAACGCGTTGGTATTAAATATAAACTTCCGCTATTGCTATTCATTTAATGTACTACTAATTTTTTATAAATCTTTTCATTGGCATCATTTTTAATGCGAATAAGATACAAGCCTTTTGAAAAGCTGTCTGTTGATAATTTTAAAGTATTGGAAGAAAATTGATTAAAAGCTTTAATCTGTTTCCCACGAATATCAAAAATAGTAATTTCAGTTGGTGTTATGGTGTTTTTAAAATCAAAGTTTACAATACTCGATGTAGGATTTGGGTACATTTTAATAGCAGCTAAATCAAAATCATTAATGCTGAGGTTATCAGGAATTACTTTATAAATATTTCCAGAATTTCCACCGGCTATATATAACTCACCATTAATATCTTCACCAAATGACGTCCAGCCATTTCCAGAAAATACATTAGAATAGGAAATTGTAAAATCGCCACCATCAAAATCAAGAACTCCAATTTCATTACTGCAATAATCTGCAAAGAAATAATAACCATTAAAAACTGTATTGACAGAGCCTCTATGAACATAGCCTCCTATTATTGAGCATTTAAAATTACCACTTGAATTATGTGTGTATTCAGCGATTGGAAAGGTAAGTGTGTTCATTGCTGGACAATCTGTGAGGTCATATTCTGAATTACCTTCATAGCATCTCCAACCAAAATTTGTGCTAGAAGTGGCACTGCTAATCATATTTATTTCTTCTTTAGTCATTGAACCAACGTCAGCAATCCATAGATTATTATTTAAACTATCAAATGAAAATTTCCAAGGATTTCTTAAACCATAAGCCCAAATTTCATCTAAGGCTGCTCCATTAGAAGTAAATGGATTTCCTGGTGGAATAGCATAATTATTACCTCCAGATGTGTTGTTTACATCTATACGCAACATTTTCCCTAAGAAATTAGACAAATTTTGTGAGTTCTGATCAGGATCTCCAAAACTACCACCATCGCCAGAACTTATGTATAAATAACCATCTGCTCCAAAATTTAGATCACCACCATTATGATTTGGATAGGGTTGAGCGTAGGTTAAAATTATTAATTCAGAAGTATTATCTGCCTCTTCAGGGTTTGCAGTTACTGAAAACCTAGAAACAACAGTATTTCCAGAAAGATTAATATAATTTACAAAAAAGTAACCGTTTGTAGCATAATCTGGATGAAAAGTTAGTCCAAGTAAGCCTCTTTCGTCTTGTGATGGAATATCAATAACACGTGCGTCAATGTCTAAAAAAGGTGTTGCGTTTTTTGTTCCATCTGCATTAAGAATTTGTATATAGCCATCTTGTTCAACAATATAAAGTCTATTATCTCCTGCATTTTTAATTGCAACTGGACTGTTAAAGCCTGTGCCAAAGCTTTCAATAGCAATGTCTAATTGCCCATAAATACTTAGACAAAAAAAGGCGCAAATTGTAGGTAGGAAAATCTTTTTCATACAATTAGTTTATAGGCTAAACTCATGTCAAAATACAAAAAAAATATAACTCTAAGATAATTAATAAGTTAGAATACTTTAGCTACTATGTTATTACATGCTAAATTGAGCATTTCAAAAACAATATTAAATCCATTGGTTCCACCATAATAAGGATCTGGAACATCTGTTAGATTGTAGTTAGGAATTTCATCAAGAATAAGATTAACCTTTGAGATATCGTCAGTTGTTCTTGCTAATTTGACAATATTTTGATAGTTAGAGCTATCCATTGCATAAATTAAATCAAATTCATCAAAATCGTCTAAAATAAATTGTCTTGCACGTTGATTTGTAATATCTATTTGGAACTTCTTTGCGACTTCAATTGATCGTGTATCTGGTAATTCACCAATATGATAATTACTAGTTCCTGCAGAATCAACTGTAAAAGCGTTTTGGGGTAATTTTGATTTAAGGATGCCTTCGGCTAATGGTGAGCGACAGATATTTCCTAAGCAAACCATTAATATTTTCATTTCTGAAAGTAATTAAAGCGATAGTTTTTTGGTAAGATCTTCAACATATTTTCTAAATTGTTTATCAGTTGAAGATAAATTGTCAACGGTTTTACAAGCATGAAGTACTGTAGCGTGATCACGTTTACCAATTTGAGAACCAATGCTTGCTAATGAAGCTTTAGTGAATTTTTTAGCAAAGAACATGGCTAATTGTCTGGCTTGTACTATATGACGCTTTCTAGTTTTAGATTGTAATGTATCAACATCCATTTGGAAATAATCAGAAACAACCTTCTGGATATAATCTATAGAGACTTCGCGTTTTGTGTTTTTTACAAATTTCTCTACAATCTCTTTTGCAAGACTTATTGTAATGTCTTTTTTATTGAAAGACGATTGTGCAATTAGCGATATAATAGCTCCTTCAAGCTCTCTAACGTTAGTTTTAATGTTTTTTGCAACATAATCAATTACATCTTCGTCCATTTCTACACCATCACGATATAGCTTATTTTTAAGAATAGAAACGCGAGTTTCAAAATCTGGATTTTGAAGTTCAGCTGAAAGTCCCCATTTAAATCTTGACAATAAGCGTTGTTCAATATCTTGCATATCAACTGGAGCCTTGTCACTGGTTAAGATAACTTGCTTGCCATTTTGATGTAAGTGATTGAAAATATGAAAGAAAACATCTTGTGTTCCAGATTTGCCAGATAAAAACTGTACATCATCAATAATTAGAACATCAATAATTTGATAAAAATGAATAAAATCATTTCTATTGTTTTTCTTAACTGAATCGATATACTGTTGAGTAAATTTTTCAGCCGAAATGTAAAGAACCGTTTTTTCAGGATATTTATCTTTAATATCAACACCTATAGCATGTGCTAAATGTGTTTTACCTAAGCCAACTCCACCAAAAATAAGTAATGGATTGAAAGAAGTTCCTCCAGGTTTATTTGCAACTGCAATACCAGCATTTCTTGCTAATCTATTAGAATCACCTTCAAGGAAGTTTTCAAAATTGTAACTAGGATTTAATTGAGATTCAATTTTTACATTTCTAATTCCAGGAATTACAAAAGGATTTCTTAATTCTGGACTTTTATTGTTAAACGGAATATCAATATTTTGAGCTTTTACAGAGCTTCTATTTGAGCTTGGTATTTTTTCAGTAAAAGGTTGTTTGTTGCCATATGTGTTTTCCATTTTAATAATGTAAACTAATTTGGCAGCTTCACCGATTTCTTTAGTTAATGCAACTTTTAAAATTTTAACGTAATGTTCCTCTAACCACTCGTAGAAGAATTTACTAGGTACTTGAATACTTAAAGCATTTTCCGTGAGTTTCACTGCTTGAATTGGCTCAAACCAAGTTTTATATGCTTGCGGTTGAATATTATCCTTTATAAATTCCAGACAGTTATTCCATACCGATTGAGCAGTTATATTCATATCCCTTTGAAAATTTTAAGTTAGTTAGCAAGTCAAAAACTAAAAGAATTTGGGTTTTTCTCTTGGTGTTTTTATCTCTGACAAATATGTGAACAAAATTCTAAAAAAAAAAATTCAAAACCATTGAATTTTAAGTTTTTTTTTCGCATGTTTAATTCCTGATGAATGTACAACAATATTTTTAAATTCATAAAACAATTTTGATGAACTACAATGAAACGCAGTTAAGAGTAAGATATGGCGAAACTGACCAAATGGGAGTTGTGTATCATGGCAATTACGCGCAATACTTTGAGGTTGGACGTTTAGAGTGGTTAAGAGCTTTGGATATATCTTACAAAAAAATGGAAGAAGATGGCGTTATGTTACCTGTTGTTTCATTATCTATAAAATACAAAAAGTCAGCTTGTTATGATGATGTAATTAATGTAAAAACGCAACTCGTAAAAAAGCCAACAGCATCTATTGAATTTGAGTACGAAATAACTAATGAAACAGGTGAGGTTTTAGCTACTGGAAATACTGTTTTAGCATTTATTAATATGTCAACAAATAGACCAATGCGTTGTCCTAAATTTATTTTAGATAAATTAAATTAATTTAAAGGTTTAATTTCTATTTCAAATAAATGCTGAAAAATTTCAAAAATGGTTTGTGCATCTTTTTTTCTAACAGAAATAAATACTTGGCAATCGAGCTCCAATTTTTGATTTGTTATTTGCAATTGTTTCTCTTTAATGATGCGCATTACTTTATTCATGTTTTTGTAATCAAATACAATTTTATAGTCAATATTTATGGTTCTTCCTTCTATTTTTGAATTTTCTAAAGCTAATTGAGCTGAAGTTTTATAAGCATTTATTAAACCTCCAACACCAAGTTTTACACCTCCAAAGTATCTTACTACAACAATAAGTACATTAGTTACATCAAAGGATTGAATTTGCCCATAAATGGGCATTCCAGCAGTATTATTGGGCTCTCCATCATCATTTGCTCTATACGTAATTTTCTCAGTTCCTAGTTGATATGCATAACACCAATGTCTGGCTGAATGATGTTGCTTTTTTAGAATTTCAATATTAGTTTTAATGTCTTCTTCTGTATTAACAGGAAAAGCATAGCCAAAGAATTTACTATTCTTGTCTTTGAACAAAACCTCTTCCGAAGGTTTCTTAATCGTATTATATGTATCCTTAACTTCCAAATTATGTCAAAGTTACTAATAGAATTGAAACAATAGCTAAAGTAATTCCGAACCAATTCTTTTTTGATATGGATTCTTTAAATAAAAGTAAACCTACAAGTGTTGAAACCATTACAATAGCAACGTTATTTACTGTAAATAAAGTTGAGCTTTCTAATCCTTCATACTGTAAAGCTTTTAGTAAAAAGAATATAGAGTAGTAATTAATTATACCTAAAATAATACCACCTAATACATTTTTAATTTCAAAATTAAAAGTTTTAGTTGTTGCTTTATAAATTAAAATAAGCAAGCCAATTATAGCAGCACAGCCAAAAATGGTTGCAGAAAAGATTGGAATTCCATTTGGAGAAACATAAGTAGTTTCAAGATATTTTATTGATGCATCAATAATACCAGATCCTAAGAAGAGCAAAAATGGTAACCATAATCCTTGTCTTATACTTAATGAAGATTTTGACTTTATAGCTGTAAGATATACAGCAACTAACGCTAAAAGAATTCCAGACGTTTTTTGAAAACCTAAACTTTCATTATAAGCATAGATTCCAAAAACCACAGGAATAACAACGCTCATTTTACTTGCTACTGAAGCAACTGATAACCCGTTTCGTTGCGCAGTTAATGCCATTAAATTAAAGATTGCAATAAATAGGAAACCTAATAATATAGCACCTAAAAACCATTGTGAGTTTATTATTTCAGTTGTATCAATTGCTGATTCGTAACTTAAAACTCCACAAATGCAAGCAGTTATATAATTTGCAACAATGGCTTGTAGTGTGTTAATTTTGTAACGTTCAAAGAGTTTGAACATAATAAAGATTGCAGTTGAAGCTAGAACACTAAATAATAAATGAATCAAAATAAGTGGTTGTTAGTTGTAAATATATTGGTGACATCTTCTTTATTTGGAATCAGGTTCCAAGTGTTAATCCCAAGTTTAGATGCAGCTTCAGTATTTTCGTTAAGATCATCAATAAATAAACATTCGCTTGGATTTAGGTTGTTTTCATTTAATACAAATTCATAAATAGCAGAACTTGGTTTACTTAAATGAATTTCTTGTGATAAATAAAATTTATGAAAACACTTCTTAAAACGATTATAGCGTATTAAACTCATGTTTTCAATGACTTGTTCAATATGCAAGTCGTTGGTATTGCTCAATAAAATAAGGTTATAGTGGTTTTTAGAAGCAAGTTGTTCAATAAACTTTAGGCGATGTTCAGGAAAATCCAATATGATTGCATTCCATGCTTTAATGAAATCTGCCTTTGCAATATCTGGAAATTTATTAGAGAAATAATCGGTTAATGCTCCAGTTGAAATTAAACCTTTTTCATACTCTGAAGCCAGATGAAACAGATCTAATGAAATAGTTTTTGGTATACCTAACTTAAAAAGTTCTCTTTGAATAGCAGGTTTGTCAAGATTAATAAATACATCTCCAAAATCAAATATTAGTGTTTTAATCATAGTCCTTTCTGTAAAAAACAGGAATCTTTTTGTTTTTATTCTCTCGATTGTATTCTTAATATATCGTTTTCAATGTTTTCTTCAGAAATTATTTCCCCTTTTATTATAGGAGCTTTTACGCCTTTGTTAAATGTCATTTTTCCAATAAAAATTCTCGCTTCATCCCAAAGATCAGCATCAATAAATAGCTGTAGAGTTTTGGCACCTCCTTCAATAATAACAGAATTGATTTTTGCATCATATAATCTGTCACAAATGGCTTTCACAGAAGTTTCCTTAATTAATATAGTTTCTGCCTTATCGTCAAATACTTTAAAATCTTTTGAAAGCGTTTCGTTTTTACCCAAAACTATTCTAATTGGATTCTTCCCTTTCCAATTTCTTGTTGTTAAACTTGGATTATCCTCTATAACTGTGTTATAGCCAACTAATATTGCTTGTTCTTCAGCTCTCCATTTATGAACCAATTGTCTTGAATGTGGACTTGTAATCCAAACAGGTTTTTTTTCTTCCTTAGTACTAGGAGCAATAAACCTATCAGCAGACTCTGCCCATTTTAAAATAATATAACTACGCTTTTTATTGTGAAATGTAAAAAACCGTTTGTGATGAACCTTGCATAGATGTTCTAAAACACCAACGGTGACTTTACATCCTGCTTCTTTCAGTTTAGCAATGCCTTTGCCAGAAACTTTTTCATTATTATCTTGACAACCAATCACAATATTTGGGATGTTATGCTCAATAATTAGATTGCTACAAGGAGGGGTTTTTCCAAAATGAGAACAGGGTTCTAACGTTACATAAAGTGTTGCATTTTTCAATAATGATTTATTCTTGACAGAATTAATTGCATTAACTTCAGCATGAGCTTCTCCATAACGACTAGTGTAACCTTCGCCTATAATTTTTTCAGCATGAACAATCACACAGCCTACCATAGGATTTGGAGCTGTTGCTCCTAATCCATTTTTAGCAATTTCTATACAACGAGATATATATTTTTCGTGTATCTTCACTTCACAAAAGTAAGATTAAAAAATCGGTATTTATAACATGAATATTAGAGAAATTAAACCCGAGGATAATGCACAAATTGAAACTATTATGAGAGCATGTTTTTTAGAGTTTGGTTTGCCTGTTGTTGGGTCCTCACTTGAAGATGAGGATGTTATGAAAATGTATGAAGGCTTTCAATTAGACCATGCAATGTATTACGTTGTAGAAGATCATGGAAAAATTGTTGGAGGTGGAGGAGTAAAGCAGTTAAAAGGAGCTGATAGAGATACTTGTGAGCTTCAGAAAATGTATTTCCATCCAACAGCTCGTGGTAAAGGTTATGGGAGAATTCTATTTGATAAGTGCATGAAAGCAGCAACAGATTTAGGATATAAATATTGCTATTTAGAATCAGCTTCGCAGCTTAAATCTGCGATTAGATTGTATGAAAGAAATGGCTTCAAGAATTTAGAAAAACCTTATGGAAATACTGGACATGTAATTTGTGGTGTTTGGATGATTAAAAAATTAATATGATATTAAAATCGTTAAAAACGTATTTCAGCACTGCGTTAAAAGGATACTATCCTGAAACTGAAATACAATCTTTTTTTAATATGCTTTCAGAGCATATATTAAAAATGCAACGCATTGATATTTCTCAGAATTTATATTCGGTAGTTTCAGGTAAGAAATATGATAAATTTGAAGTTGCGATTGATAGATTGAAAACTTATGAGCCAATCCAATATATACTTGGTAATACTGAGTTTTATGGATTGAATTTTAAAGTAAATCCTTCAGCATTAATTCCCAGACCTGAAACGGAGGAATTAGTAGCATGGATTATTAATGAACATGAAGGAAAAGATGAAATTTCTATTCTTGACATTGGAACTGGGAGTGGTTGTATTGCCATTTCATTGGCTAAACATTTACCAAATGCCAAGGTTTTTGCTTTAGATGTGAGTTCTGAAGCTTTAAGTTTGGCTATGGATAATGCATTAGCAAATGATGTTGATGTTGTGTTTATTGAGGCAGATGTTCACGATTGGAATTTTGATGATTTACAATTTGATGTTATTGTTTCTAATCCACCATATGTTCGTGAATTAGAAAAAGAAAAGATGAGTACTAATGTTTTGGATTATGAACCACATTTAGCGTTGTTTGTTAAAAATGATGATGCATTATTATTTTATAGAAAAATAGCTGAAGTGGCTAATGATGTATTAAAACCAAAAGGGCAAGTTTATTTTGAAATTAATGAAAATTTGGGCTCAGAAACAAGCCTATTAATGTCTGAATCAGGATATAATAATGTTGAACTGAAAAAGGATGTTTTTGAAAAAGATCGAATGATAAAAGCTAATAAATTATGAATAAGTTAAACGCTGTAGCTGTATTTTGTGGAAGCAGTGAAGGGAATGATACAACCATTATTTCTAAAGCTGAAGATTTAGGTAAAACTCTAGCAAAAGAAGAAATTGTATTAGTTTATGGTGCAGCAAAAATTGGCATTATGGGAAAGATAGCTCAATCATCACTGGATAATCATGGTAAGGTCATTGGAGTAATTCCTGAATTTTTAAAACTTAAAGAAGTTGTGCATTTGGGATTGAATGAATTGATTACTACTACTAATATGCACGAACGCAAATTAAAAATGCATGAATTATCTGATGGATTTATAACACTTCCAGGAGGTTTTGGAACTTTTGAAGAACTGTTTGAAATAATTACTTGGGCACAATTAGGATTACATAAAAAACCGATAGGATTATTAAACATTAATGGGTTTTATAATGACCTTGTTAGTATGTTAGAAACAATGGTAACTAAAGGGTTTTTAAAACTTGATAATTTAGAACTCCTTATTGTTGATGATTCAATTGAAAGTCTTCTTAATAAAATGAAAAACTTTAAGCCTAAAGACGTTCCAAAGTGGTTGAAAGTTAATAGAACTTAGTTTATGAAATCATTCAAAGTTTTAATCTTCAAATCCTCTAAAGTTTTGGCTTCGGTTTTAAATATGATTACTTGCGTTTCATTAGGTAGTAAGTCGAAAAAGTTATCATTAAAATGACCTTCATTTTTAGTAAAAAGAAAAACATCTTTTTGAAGTGTTGTGCTTGATAATTCTATTTCGAAACCATTATCTGTTTTAGTTATTTTCTGATAAATATCTGCTTGTTTTAATTTTAGGTTTTTCGGTTTGGTTAAATAAAATGTTGATGTATTTCCATTATAATTTGAAACCAAAACATTAGCATTTAAATCAATCTTAGATAAATCAATTTCATTAAAAAGTTGACTGCTATTTTCTAGTGCATTAGCTTCTTTAGACATTGACCATATTTCATTCCCTGTAAAATCTATTAGTTTTAAAATAAGAACTCCATTAATAGTTTCAATATTATCATTAACAACATACGTTTTCAATCTGTTATCTTCAATTTTAGATGAAACTAAGATGTTGTCAAAAGCCTTTTTTGTCTTATAATGTAACGCCTTCCAATTTCCAAAAAAGTCAATGCTAGACCAAGATACAGAAGGCCAACAGTCATTAAGTTGCCAATACAAAGTTCCCATGTTGTATGGTTTGCTTCGTCGTTGTGCTTCTATGCCTTTGGTTATTCCATATGCTTGAAGCAACTGACTCATATACACATAATCCTCAGCTTTTGTTGGAATAGGAAAATCACGAGCCATATATTCATCAATCAATTGAAATCCTCGAATATGCTTTTGATGATTTTTAAACCTAATAGAATTTATTTCTAAAGAATCACTCTGATTAATATAATTAATAACCTCATAACTTGGTAATGACTGAAATCCAAATTCACTCATAAACCTTGGTACTTGTTCTTCTAAATGCTCAAAAGGATAAGCATCATGCCAAACCCACCAATCGTGAGCATCACCTTCTAATTCATATTTAGGATTTCCACGACCATATTTGGGTGAAGATTCCCAATAATCTGTATCAGTTAAATTAGCGACAGTATTTGGTAAAATGGAGTCGAATACTTTTAGATAGTTGTTCCAAATTTCATCTTTTTCTTCTTCAGATCGTCCATCTTGCCAGCCCCAACGATGCCATCCTTCACTATTTTCGTTATTGCCACACCACAATGCAATACTTGCATGATTCCGTAAACGTTTTACATTGTCAATAGCTTCTTGTTGTACGTTTTCTATATATTCATTATCTCCAGGATACATGGCGCAGGCAAACATGAAATCTTGCCAAACTAAGATTCCTTTTTCGTCGCATAAATCGTAAAAAATATCATTCTCGTAAATACCTCCTCCCCAAACTCTTAACATATTCATATTGGCAACAACAGCATTATTTAATAGTGTTTCATAATGTGCATCTGTTACTTTATTTTGCATACTATTTTGCGGAATGTAATTGGCACCTTTAGCATAAACGGGGACATCATTCACTTTAAAATAGAAGGACTCGCCAAAACTGTCTTTTTCGGTAATCAGTTCAATCGTTCGTAATCCTATTTTTGTTGATATGCTATCTAAAACTGTTTGGTCTTTTCTGACAACCACTTTAATATTGTATAAATAAGGGTCTCCTAAATTATGTGGCCACCAACGTTTAGGATCTTTTATTTGGAATGTCAAATCAGTTTGCTTTAAAAGAACTAACTTATTATTGATATAGATATCGTAAATTAAACTTTCAGTATTAACAGATTCTAGGTCTATATCAAGTTTTAAATTAGCATTGGAATCGTTTAATTCTAATTGATTTATATGAATATCTTTAATTTTTAAATCATTCCAAGTATTTAGAGTTATTGGTCTCCATATGCCTAAAGTATTTAGTTTTGGTCCCCAATCCCAGCCATACTGAAATTGTGCTTTTCTTGTAAATATGCGATTACCTTCAGGTAATGAGTAATTAAGTTTTGCTTTCTCTTGTTCTTCGTATTTAGTTGTATTTTCAAATACTATTCTTAGTTCATTATCATCTTTTAATTGCGACTTCACATCTACTTGAAATTCTCTAAACGCATTATTTGATTTTAATATCAAACTATCATTCAAGAATACTGAAGCATAGGTGTCTAACCCTTCAAAATTAAGTCCGATGTGCTCCTTTTGGAGCGTTTTTTTGTCAACGGAAAATATGGTTTTGTATTCCCAATCGGTTTCCGAAATCCATTGTAAATCATGCTCATTATTACCAATAAAAGGATTTTTAATGAGCTCGTTCTCTAATAAATCGGAATGCACATTACTAGGTACAGTTGCTGAATTCCAATCTGTATCGTTAACTTTTTTGAATTGCCAATTGTTGTGTAAAGTAATAGTTTCAGGAAGATCTGATTCGTTTTGACATGCAAAACAGCAGAGTAATAAAAGCAGCCAAAACCTATTTTTCATTTTTAAGAATATTAAGAATGGTTTTTATTGTTGAGACATCTGATTCGGTTTGCACAGTGTCAAACATTGATTTTTTATTGTTATTTACAAAAATTTTGGATGCAGATGTATGAATTTCTGAAAATCCAGCATCTTTATACAATTTTGCATTACTAGGATTAATACCACTTCCTGGAAGAATTGTAATCCTTCCTTTCGCTTGCTCTTTAAGTTCTTTAAGTAATTCTATTCCCTTTTCGGCTGAAGTTTCTAATCCAGAAGTAAGTATTCTGTCAACTCCTAAATCAATTAATTGTTCTAAAGATTCAAAAGGATTTGGTACGCAATCAAAGGCACGATGAAAAGTAAACTCTAATGGTTTTGATAACTCAATCAATTCCTTTGTTCTTTCCTTATCAATAGAGTTGTTCTTGTTTAATATTCCAGAAACAATTCCTGTACAGCCTAAGTTTTTAGACAACTGTATGTTTTGCTTCATAATGTCAAATTCCTCATCTGTGTAGACAAAATTTCCACTTCGAGGTCTAATAAGTACAAAAACTGAAAGGGATAATGTATCTATTACTAGCTTGAGTAAACCATAACTAGGCGTAATGCCACCAACAGACAATTCTTGGCATAATTCTATGCGATGTGCTCCTGCTTCTTGAGCATTTATTGCAGATTTGTATGAGTTGGCACAGATTTCTAAAAGCATATTAGTTTATTATTATTTCATCAATAAATGTCCAAGCCTTATTACCAGAGCCTTGTTTGCCTTCTGGAATAATTCCATAGTTTGGGATTTTTAGTTTGATAAATCGAGTTTTAATATCGTTTAGGTTCCAGCTTTCATATTTTGCTAAACGAGAAAGTCTTGACACTGACTTTCCTATTTTCATTTCTCTTTTATCAGACTTTAATTCAAGTTCGATATTTTTAGGAGCATAAATCCATTGTCCATTGCCATTGTGGAATCTTGTAATTACTGAGTTGATTTGAATTTCTTCACCTAAATCAATTGTAATCTCAATATCGTCTCCCCAAAACCCTAACCATTCTTTATCTCCATAGCGTGAATCACTTCCAGAAAT
>Ga0316189_10003498_pt1 | contig 15229 bp, 17 predicted proteins | sample LowCovwburrow_MG_FD_204930 | JGI IMG/M metagenome (GOLD analysis project Ga0316189, IMG submission 204930) | Coastal sediment microbial communities from Maine, United States - Lowes Cove worm burrow | ecosystem: Environmental > Aquatic > Marine > Coastal > Sediment | place: USA: Maine... | reverse complement strand
ACGTTGATCAGCGCGTTCTCGGTTACCTCGGCAGGGCTTTGAGTCTGGAGCTCTCCGCGGTGCAGCTCTACAGCACCCAGGCAAAACTTGTTGAAGCCTGGGGGCTGGCCGAGGTGGCCGGGAAGCTGAGCGCCGAAGCAGGCGAGGAGCTGGCGCATGCCGAACGTATCATCAGTCGCATGCTCGCACTTGGCGCGGCCCCGAACGCATCACAGTTACGACCGGTACAGCTGGGCCGCAACCTGCAGGAACTATTGCAGGCAAACCATGCATTTGAATCGGAAGTCGTCAGCCTGTACGAAGCTGCAACTCGACATAGTGCCAGGGTTGGCGATCATGACAGCCGGCTGTTTTTCGAAGCCTTGCACGCCGAGGAAAAACAGCATGCCCGGCATATGCTGGATTGGTTGCAGGAGCTGCAAGATGTTGATACTACAATTTCCACTTGAACACTGGTCAGTATAGGAGAATAGCAATGAGTCAAAAGTGGCAGGAACGCGCCCGGCCCGAGCGGTTGGAGCGGCGTTACCAGTTTGTGGATTATGAAAGTTTACGCGATTTTCTGGATCGGGCCGCCGCGTTATCGGAACGTGAAGGGCTGTATCCTGACATGGGTTTTGGCCGTGATTATGTCAATATGACAATTCACGGCTCCGAAGAGGACAACACTCTGGGGGATCAGCAGCGTCGCCTGGCGCAGGAGCTTGATGCCCTCGCCATGCAAAAAGCCGGCTGAGGTTGAGGTAATGTCCATCATTGCATTGGTGGGCAACAAGGGCGGTGCGGGCAAAACTACGCTGGCTGTTAACCTCGCGGCAGGCCTGGCACGCCAGGAAAGTGTGGCGGTGATTGACGCCGACCCACAGGGTTCGGCACTGCAGTGGCGCGCGATTGCCGGGGATGCATCGGCACCACCTGTTGCTGCAGCTGAGGCCGACCTGAAATGCCAGGCGTTTAAACTTCTGCAGGACTACCGTTGGGTGGTGATCGACTGTCCGCCTTCCGTGCACGCGCCCCAAACCGGCGCGGTGCTGGGCTTTGGAGATCTGGCCCTGATCCCTGTGCAACCCTCGCCAATGGATTTATGGGCAAATGTGCATATCGAACAATCGATTGAAGATGCACATAAAGTCAATCCTTCGCTGCGGACACTCCTGGTTATCAACCAGCTGGAGCCACGCACCACACTTTCGCGCCTGGTCCGTGATGCCTTGTCAGAGATTGCCTTCCCGGTGGCAGATACCGCAGTAAGGCGTCGCGCCATCTATCGCGCCAGTGCGCTGCAAGGCAAGAGCGTATTTGACATGGGACGCCGTGGTGCGGATGCTACGGCAGAGATCGATCAATTGATCCAGGAGGTAAGCACAGCATGAGCAGTACAGACAAAACCCGCCAGCAGCTGGTGGATTCGATGCGCAAAACCAAAGCCGCCGCGGCTGGGAAAACAGCGGCCGTGAACAAGAAGTCGCCGCGGCCGGTTAAGCGAAAGGTGACGCCGAAGCGTGCGAAGGACGCCGCAGCGACCATTGCGGGAAAACACTCAGCTAACGCTACGGGCGGAATACGATCGGGAACGTCGGATTCTTACCAGGCGGGACGTCGAGTGTGGCCGGATTAAACCGAAAAACATAGATAATAATCTATTGTTAACATAATAATGTTCAATTAGTATAAATATATTAGACTGCACATACTCTATCAGTGTCTGGATCAGGAACCGCTGGAATAACAGGCTTCACCAGCCCTGAACCGGACAGTAGTGAGTGTATTTATCGACTCTGAGGACCGGGTCTGCAGACCGGTTTAAAACGTCCTGCTGACTAATTGGCGGGACTGGTTTTCGGCTGGCAAGGCCGACACTAATGGATAGAGGAGGCAAGACCGATGCAAAGGTTGTTTCCGCAAAAACTACTGACCATCATTACCATGGATACACTCGAGGACACCCTGGCCGAGATGTTTCGTCGCCGTGGCGCCAGTGGTTTCACGATTGTTGAGGCGCGTGGTGCCGGGTCCAGCGGCGAGGTTTCAGGTGAACTGGATGTGGATACCAGTATAAAATTCCATGTGATCGTTCCCGCGGGCCGCATGTCCGGTATGCTGGATGATCTGGAGGACCTGCTGCGGGAAGGCCACCATATCACTGCATTCGTTTCCGATGTGGCTGTTCTGGGGTCGGAAAAATTCGAAAAACCCCTGGCAGGGTCTTAAATGCGTTAAGACGAGGTGGTTGCCACCGGAGCCGTACCTTCATGACCGTCACATCCTGCGCCGCAGGATAGCAAAGGCTTATTCACATGGGTTCTTCGGACGACAACGAGTACACACCGGCAGCAGCGATGCCGGATTACCTGATACGGCACACTACATTGCGTCAGTTACAGGTATTCGAAGCTATCGTCAGGCTCGGCAGTTTCACGCGTGCAGCGGAGGAACTGTTCCTGACTCAGCCAACTGTGTCCATGCAGATCAAAAAGCTGACCGACGCCCTGGGCTTGCCTTTGTTCGAACACGTCGGGCGTAATGTTGAACCAACCGAGGCCGGTCTGGCACTTTATAAGTCGAGTCGTGAGTTGTTCGAAACCCTGGCAAACCTGGAGATGACGGTTGCCGATTTAAAGGGTCTTAAGATCGGACGCCTGCGTATGGGGGTGATCACCACGGCGAAATACCTGGCACCCGAAATTCTCGGTGAGTTCAGCCGCCTTTATCCGGGTATCGATCTTGCACTCAAGGTCACGAATCGTGAACGTATCATCGAACGTATGCACAGGAATGAGGACGACCTGTATATCATGGGTCAGGCACCCGATGACGAGCTTGAGGTCGAGGCGTTCCCTTTCGCGCCGAATCCATTGGTTGTCATGGCGCCGCGCGATCACCCTTTGGTCGGAAAGAAGAACATTGCGCTGTCGGAGATTATCGAGCAACCGTTTATCATGCGTGAGCCCGGATCAGGTATCAGGGATGCCACGCTCCGCTTATTCGCTGCCCAGGATTTGCGGCCGCGGGTACGTATGGAACTTGGAAGCAATGAAGCGATCAAACATGCCGTGGTCGGTGGCTTGGGGTTGTCGGTGCTTTCACTGCATACCCTGGCGCTGGAAGGTGCCGATGGACCTGTCGCTATCCTCGATGTCGAACAATTTCCGATTCACCGGCAGTGGTACATCGTCTATCCCAAAGGCAAGGAGTTGTCCCTCGTTGCCCGTACCTTCCTCGAATTCGCTATTGCCAGTGAAGCCAGAATCCGTGAACACATGATATCGATGTGGCCGCTGTTAATGCAGCAGTCCAAGACCCGGAAAAGAGCGACACCCCGCAAGAAAAAGACAGTGAAAAAATAACAACCCTCCGGCCTGCTTATCAACGCCAGGCTATAGCACCTATTGCCAGAAACAATTATTCATCGAGTCCGACTGCTCGCATAATCAATAGCACGTTAGAGTCGCCATTGAAGGCTCACGAGGCAGGTGCTGGAAGCAATGCGGATAAATACAATCTTCAATGAAATAAGTTTGCGTAATCCGCGCGGCGATATATTCGGCGGCATAACTGCGGCCGTAATCGCCTTGCCGATGGCGCTGGCATTCGGGGTCGCCTCCGGTGCCGGCGCTGAAGCCGGTCTTTACGGCGCTATTCTGGTTGGACTGTTTGCTGCACTGTTTGGTGGGTCGCCGACGCTGATCTCTGAACCCACCGGGCCGATGACGGTTGTATTTACGGCAGTCATTGCCAAACTCATGGCGTCGGATCCCGTTAACGGGGTCGCTATGGCATTCACCGTCGTGGTGATGGCCGGTCTGTTTCAGATCCTGTTTGGCATTATGCGCCTGGGCAAGTATGTAACCGTGATGCCCTACACCGTCGTGTCCGGTTTCATGTCGGGTATCGGCATCATACTCATCATCCTGCAAATCGGGCCGCTCCTGGGGCAGGCATCGCCAACTGGGGGTGTTATCGCTACGCTGAATAATCTGCCTGAATTATTGGCCGGTGTGCGTGTGCAGGAGACAGTGCTGGCCCTGTTGACGGTAGCCATCCTGTTTTTTGTACCTGCCAGAATGAAACGTTATTTGCCGCCACAGTTGCTTGCCCTGGTCGTGGTTACGCTGGCATCCATTGCGGTGCTCGGTAGTGCGGATGTTCGCCGTATCGGCACAATTTCAACTGCGCTGCCGGAACTGAGAATGCCGGTGTTCAGTGTCGAGCAGTGGCAGATTATGCTGCTTGATGCTGTGGTCCTGGGTATGCTTGGTTGCATCGACGCACTGCTGACTTCTGTCGTTGCCGACAGTCTCACCCGTACTCAGCATAACTCGAACAAGGAGTTGATTGGTCAGGGCATCGGAAATGTCATGTCGGGCCTGTTCGGTGGTCTACCCGGCGCGGGCGCGACCATGGGCACGGTGGTTAATATTCAGGCCGGCGGGCGCACTGCGTTATCCGGGGTGGTGAGGGCCGGCATATTAGTGGTCGTGGTACTGTGGGCAGCAAAGCTTACAGCGGTGATACCACTGGCCGTGCTCGCCGGTATTGCGCTCAAGGTCGGCATCGATATTATCGATTGGGGGTTTCTCAAGCGCGCCCATCGTCTCTCCGGAAAGGGCGCGATTATCACCTATGGCGTTATTACGCTAACCGTGTTCGTAGATCTAATAGCGGCTGTGGGCATAGGTCTGTTTGTCGCGAACGTAATGACGGTAACGCGGCTTTCCGAGTTGCAGGCGGACGATGTCAAGGCGGTGACCAATCCGCGGGAAACAGATCTGGCGCTGACACCCGACGAGCGAAAAATCCTGTCCTTCGCTGCCGGCAGTGTTTTGTTACTCCATCTGCGCGGCGCCATGATTTTCGGGACCTCGCGTGTCATCAGTCGCAGGAACTCCGAGGTTGAAGGCATCAGAACCCTGATTGTCGACGTCACCGACGTGGTGTATCTGGGGGTGTCGGCGGCGCTGGTGATTGAGGAGGCAATTTTGGACATGATCAAAGCCGGGCGTTCCGTGTATGTGGTTGCCGCGCCAGGGCAACCTCGGCAGCGACTGGAGACCATGGGTGTCCTGCAACGAATGCCGCAACACAATGTGGTCGAAGACCGTTTGACTGCAATGGAGCGTTCGGTATATCGCGACAGATCGCCGCTGGAAGCAACCGGCGCCCCGACAGACGGCATGTGCAGTATTGGATGAATCGGCGCAAGAATTTATCGACATGGTATTGACCCTAAATCTAACCCATTAGAGCAAGTGTAAAAAAATACTGAAAGTGAGCCACGCGAACGCAATACAGGAGGATAGGAACCATGCAGTCAGATCACAGTCAGGCATCCGTCGTGAAGGTGCAGCATTACCTTGATGAACTCGAGAGGCTTATAGAAAACACCTTGTCGCATAACTGGTTTCTGCGTATAGAGCATACGCAGGACGTTAATCCTGTCTGCACGCAATGGCAGCAATGGGGTAAAGCGCAGTATTGCGTCAAGGAGGCAAGACCTGTAATCCGCTGTATTCAGGCATGCCGGGCAGAATATCCGACGCACAGCGTTCGACTTTATGCGGAAAAAACCAGCCCCCGAACGCGATTTATATATCCGGTGTATTGCTCGGAGGGGGATACCGGTTCCGCGCAGGTACTGCCCGGAAAATGGATGGCACAAGCAAGCCGCTTCGACGCCTGGTGGAAACCACTCCAGGCCGGCGCCATTGCAGCACGTACACGAATAGGGCGCATAATGATCGTCACGGGTGTGTTGCTTGCCTCGCTCTTAGCCTTTGAAGAAGTAATAGCCTGATGGAACTGCCGGATACGCGATGGCCCTATTGTTCGATCTTTATCTCCTCGGCTGACGCCATCATGCGAATGGCATGCTCCAGATCAATCTGGTCGGGATTCTCGACGCTCTGCTGTTGCAGAGTTTGTACCAGCTCTTCTTGCTCAAGGGTGAAATAATAGCCGTCGCTGTCCTGGATATAAGCGGCCCAGGGGACGAATTTGGTGAGTGGGAAAAGCTGACCTGATTGCGGAGAAATGTCGATGTTCAGCCCGGCAATGAACACGACCTTCTTGCCTTTATAGGCGTGCTCTTTCACGATAGTGCGAAACGTGCGGTCGAATTCTATCTGAGTGGTAATCTGGGCGGCCAGCAGGGTGGGTGAGTTAGAGGTGACGATTTGTGGCATGTAGTCGATCAGATTAAGCTCGAGGTGATGCGCACCTTCTTTCATCTGTGGAATATCACGCCGAAAATAAAACATGTCCGCGGTCAGGCTGGCGCCAATTGGCTGTGGTGTAATGCCATTGAAAGCCGTCTCTCCCATTCTGTCGATAAACTCTTGTGATGGTGAATAGACTCTCGCCGTACTCAGTATCCTCAATGGTATGGGTTGTTCCTTCGAATCAATGGCGATAAGCTTCTCGAGACGAAGCAACAGGCTATTGTTACGGTCCTGGCGCAGCAACTGGTTATCGACGATGATTATATTGTTGCCGTCTTCGTTATGCAGCAGAATATTGTGGCGGGCGAATTCATATTCGTTCTGATACCAGGAAATCACCTGCTGAATCTTTCCGCAGCTTGAGCTGCATTCCATGTGAGTGGTCTGGGCACGCCGATACGTGCCGAACACCTGGTTTTCCGGGTCGTAGCCGACGTGGCTGGCCTGGATGATGAGCATATCCTGACCGTGTGTGGCGTGCGGGGCGTGCCTGTCTGTGGCGACGATTCCACCGACGACGCCATGATTGAACGGAAAGGTACCGAAGTGTTTGGCGATCATTATGATGGGGTAGCCCTGGCTTTCATCGGAACAAAATGCACGCGATGGCATGACTTTCCCGGGAGTAAAGCCAAGCGATATGCACCAGTTGTAGAGACGGGGCACAAACACGTTGAAACGCATCATCATGTCGTGGATTGGGAAGCCTGCAGCGGGCTCAGCCTTGTTCGCGGCTAGTTCTGGCATTGGGTTTTCCCCAGGATATCATAAAGAATGCTGATAAAATTACTACGGATTATACCCAATCACGCACAATTGTCCCATCCGACTCGATGGCTGGCTGGCTAACCTGTGAATGGCGAATTGCTACTTAAGTGGCTACAGGCAGCTGGTATAAATTGCGGCAATGTGATTTCCACTGGAATTGGCTGAGGTCAGCGAGGCAGATTTTGCTTTTTCCGGACATCTCTGCATGAGTGCTATCGTCAAGTGCAGTATGCGCGCGATGCGAGTTGTAATACTCGCGAAAATCAGCCAGCTTTCGCTGTGACACTTTAACAGGATGGACTCGCAGCGGAGCAGGTCAACGCTCCTGAGGCTGTCCTGCGTGTGTCCGAGGATGGTCAGCCACGATGTCCCACCACCGGGAACTAGTCGGTAATGGGTAGCAAGGACACGTCGTACGACATCTTTAGCAATATCGGTGCCGAAGGCTTTATTAATCAGCTGCGTGATTCGCGGACAGTCAAACCGTGAGTTGCATCGTTTTAGTTCGACGATAGCCTGGATGAGTTCGAGAGAAGGCCCTTCGGGGTCGGGTTTGCCTTTACGGTCAGACGATTACGGCCGTCGGTACTTGTGTTACTTGAGCAGGTGGTGAAATTTCAGCAGCGTTGATGGTCTGATAATCAAGGCGGCCTGCTGGACATGCCGTGGAATGAGAAAGAGTGACCAGAAACCGAGCAGAAAGCGATCCAGGGCGGTTAGATAGGGAGTGATTTCATGTCTTTCTATAACAGTCCGGTGTCCTGCAAGGCCCTGGTCACCGTAGCTTCGAAAAAACCATGGATACGGTGCTGACCGATAAACAGGATTGGCACGCCCCTGCCATTGACCTCCTTATAAAGCCTCGCTCCGATGGCATTTGTTTCCATATCATATTCACAATAGTTGATATTGTTTTTGTCGAGAAAGCGAATCGCGGCCTTGCAGGCGGGGCACCAGGCCGCACCGAGCATCAAGACATCCGGCGCGCCTTCCATATTCAACGAACCAGCCTTGTTGCCCTGTTGGCCGGGTACAGGCACCTCGCCCTCGCAATAGGTATGCTCGACAGACATACGCTGTGCCTGAACAATGATAAGCAGGATGACCACTGCAAATATGGCAAGCCCCGACAGGGGTTTTCGTGGTGGCTTGCTGGCTTTCGTTGTCATCGGGTTTGTCTGGATTTAAAGCGGAAACTGCTTATTTCGACGCAGTGTCATGCTTTGCCTCCAGGTGGAGTATGTCTTCCAGTGCAAGCCCGGTCATGCCATGGATGGTTCTCCACAGGTAATAAAAAATGGCCAGGATCATGAGCATTGAGGGGACGGCGATTACCGGATAGCTGAGCAGGGTCAGGCGTCCGAGTTCCTCATTGAAAGCAGCGCTGCCTGCCGGGCTGTGAACGATCCACTTGGCGAGGCTGTAGTTCATTACCGATGAAAAGAAAAAGGTGCCACCCAGCAGGTAGGTGGCATTTAACAGGCGACTTTCAAAGGCGGCAGTATTTCCGAGCGCTTCGAGTTTACGCTTGATCTTCCCGATATCCATAACGGTCGGGTTATAGAGCAGGGTTCTGATCAGTGGATAGCGGGTGCGCGTGGAGACCAGCACTGCAATGCCAATCAGCCCGGGGATAGCCGCCTCCTTGACAGCCAGCCACTGCGTGTCCAGCTGCAGCAGGCCGATGCCACCCGTGAGCAACACGCTGATCAATCCCAGCAGTGCAATAAAATTATATTTCCTGTACTTGAGTAGTTCGAACAGACCCCAGCCCAGTGGAAAGGACAGCGCCACGATCAGGGATGTACTCGCTCCAAGGGCATCATCGCCGCTAAGCTTCATCAGGATAACGGAGGGAATAACAATGCTGACCAACAGGTCAATTATCGGGCGTGGCTTATGGCCAGGCGGCTTTTCTGTATAGGTGGCCGGGAGTTTTGTCATGACTTGTTTCTATGTATGGTCGGTTTTTTTACAAGTGTGTTACCGGTCGACCATCGCTGATCCATCGGGTGATGCCGTTGCGTACGTTGTAGACCTGAGTGTAGCCCATTTGTTCGGCCAGATGGCGCGCCAGTGTACTGGTACGATTGCCAGTGCGACAGATCAGAATCACCGGGTCATCCTTGTCTACGGTTTGGCTGAGATGGGCCAGAAAATCTGGCAGCACGCGTCCGCTGCCATCCACAAAGGTCTGCAACCGGCTACCCTCGATCACCCCCGTCTGATGCCATTCTTCCGCACGCCGTATGTCATAAATCGGAACTCCTCGTCCGAGCATGGTTTCTAACTGCTCATTATCCAGATTGCTGTAAGGCGGCTCGGCGCAACCTGACAGTGCGATCACCAGTAATAAAAGCCCAGATAATCGAAACAGCATGATGGTTACTTGTTGCTGTTAAACGCGCCCGGCAGGTGCAGCAGGCTGGTGAACAGGTTTAAGATTGCAACAAACAGGTTGACGGTGGCCATGATGTAGTTGGTGTCACCAGTGTGGATGATGTTGCTGGTTTCGTACTATGCCGTAGATAGCAAACATGTGGCATCTCATGCTTTTTCCATGCTCAAAACCTGCGTGAAGCCACCGGCGTTCTCATTCCGGAAATCCGGTTGATACCGCAGCAAACAACCGACGCCGCCCAGATTCATCAGCGCGTCGGACTGTTCGACCACTTCCACAGGGCACTCCGATTGCCCGGCCAGACGCAGTAATGCTTCCCTGACATCCGTCGGCCGTGTGGATGGTTTGCCACACTCTGGATATACGGACGTTTCGGGCGGCTCGATGCCGATGGCTCGACAGGCGGTGCAAGTCCAACCGGGATCAGGCTGATAGCCGCTGGCCATGACCAGCGTATCCACTTCACCCCAGCGCAGCGCATCCAGGGTGTCTTTCGTGCCTGCGACCGCCAGGTTCTGACTGCGCAGTCCTTCGATGAGACGCTCGGCAACTGACCGGGATTCCATCTCCTCATGTTCGATAAAACTGGATAGGGTCGCCATCACGATGTCAGCCTGCTGATCGCGTTCGGTGGCCGGGATTACATTCACCAGTTTGTCCGCCAGTTCGTTGGGCAGGGCGTTGGCCAGCGCGCCGCCAGCCAGTCCCCCGGCAAAACCGCCAGCAGCGCCGCTGCCGACGAGTTGATCGAGTAAGCGTTTGGCATCAAACATGATTCTTCTCTCCTGTAGTTGATATTATGAAAACTATGTATCCGTCCAGTCGGATTATGTCTGGAGTGATGTCTGTAATACTGGTATTGCGACCGGGACAACCATCACGACCACATGGTAAGCGGCGGATCATTCATCACCGCACGCAGGATGTCGCTGCGCGCAACGATGCCGATTAACTTGTCCTGATCATCGGCAATGGGCACGGAGTGGAGATGGTATTCCAGCATGACTTGTGCAACCCTGCGAATGTCCGATACCGGATCAGCGGTAATGACCCCTGGCGATATGGCATCTGCCACACACTTGCCATCCACATACTGCATCTTGCCATCGTCCATGATGATGAACTGCAATAAATCCTCAACCGAACATATGCCGACAATGCGATGTTCTGCACTCATGACTGGCATCTGCCGGAACCCCTGTTGCTGAAAGTGGCTCTGGGCATCTAGTATTCCCATCTCCATGGACACGGTACTGACCGGATAACTCATTAATTGGTAGGCGTGGTAAACCGGTTCTCGCTGGTTAAGGTGGCGCATTTCACGGTAGGCCTCTATGGCCTTGCTGGATACGGGTGCCTTCCCGATTTTACCGCTGGTGCTGTCCGGAATCAGTCGTGGTTCTTTTTCAGGCGCGTTCAGGGATGAACGTATCCGCGCGCTGTCCCGGGCTTCACGCACCTTGCGCAGATTCTCCAGTGTGTCACGGAAGCTGCGGCCCTGGATGTCGTAAATGGCAAACATGAACTTTTACTCAGAGTGGTTCGTATACATTAAATCAAGCATATTAATCTGGTTGCGCCGCAACCCGTGACGTTGATGTATGCTCCTGGATCAATCGCCACGCTCTGAAACACATCACTATTCCTGGCCGCTTGCCGCGCCGAGCAGATGGTTGTAGGCGCGAATATTCAGTGCCGGACTCAATGGTGCGTCGGCCAGCACAAGATCGAGCTTATGCACCGACAGGTCGACGAGTAAATCGGCCAGCGCCGCTTCCTGGCAAACGAGTCGCACGGATTCCTGCATATGCAACACGGGCTCCAGTACGCGGTAAGCGAGCAGCTTGGGCACCACCATCGCGACGCCAACCGTCAGTGTGAGTGTTGTGCCCGGTATGCGTCCCTGCATAACATCCTGCAATTCATCACCGAGGCGAAACATCTCATCTGCATAGGAAAACAACAGACGGCCGGTCTCGGTCAGAGCCAGTTTGCGGCCGCTTTTCTCAAACAGCCTGGCATTCGTCTGTTCCTCGAGTTCACGCAACTGGCCGCTGATAGTCTGGGGTGTGGCATGCAGCATCTCGGAGGCGTGGGCAATGGTGCCGTTTGCGTCAACCGCCCAGAAGTAACGCAGGTGTTTGTAATTCAGGCTGGACATTACCGCTTGTGAAAATATGGTTCAGACATTCGTGACACTATAGGGTAAAACGACCGCAACGCATAGGCGCAGCCTGGTACAGCAAGGTCGGTTTGCTACAGTATCAGGCTGGCAGAACCTCACGGCGCTAGGCTATCGGTGTCACGAAGCCATTCGGCTTGACGGTTAGCACCGCGGTCTGTGCTTCACGCAGGACATCCTCCGCCGTATTGCCGATGAACAGGCCGGCAATCCCCGCTCGACCGAGGCTGCCCATCACAATGAGATCAGTACCCCGTTCACTCGCATATCCGGAAATCACCTGCGCAGGCCGACCCTTGATCAGGTGAACATTGTCTTTCTCGGTGTTCAGGCCGTAAGGCTGGAGCAGGTCATTCAGGGCCTGGCGATGGCTGTTTTCCGTCTCCTCAAGCAATAATTCGAGTTCGATGCGAGGAATACGCCCTCGACCGTTGTCGAGCATTGATTCACCGGGCAACTCCCAGGCATGCATCACTTCCAGCGTCGCTTGCTCTCGTTCGGAGAGCGAGGTGGCGAGGTCCAGTATCAATCGCTGCAGATTACCGGATTCATCGTCAAACGGATCAACCGCGGCAAGTATTCGCTGGTAGGCAGGTTCGTTTCCCGCCCGGTCGATCCAGACAGGGCAGGGGCATTTCCGCATGAGGTGCATGTCGGTACTGCCGAACAGCGAAACAACAAGTCCGCTGTCGTGCTCTGCCACCTTCATTACCAGGTCATAGGTATTACGTTGCACGGCACGCACCACCTCGATGAAAGGTATTCCGCTGGCTACCCTGGTGTAAACCGGAATATCCTTGTCTGTATAGCGCAGTGTGAGCGTTTCCAGGAACTGCATGCGTTGTTCCCTTAGCTGCGCATTCAGATCGAGGGAATAAGTTCGCTGGATATAGTCGGCGATACCAATCTCGGCAGTCACATCCATAACCGTCAGGCGTGCGCCGTTGGTCTTTGCAATATCAACAGCCCTGTCGAGTGACGCGGACAGCCCTTTGTCGCGATCCGCAAGAAAGAGTATGTTCTTGAAACGTTTCATCAGTTGCCTCCTGCTCGCCGCTTCTATACGGTGAAAATAAATCCTGTCAACAATAAACCACCAATGACCAGCCACAGGCCGCCAGCCAGTTGCCAGCGTTCATTATCATTACTCGAACGGCGCCGCTGCAAGAAACCATGTTCCATGATGTGCCGAAGCCGTTCATAGTGGCTGCGCGCTGCTGACCGCAATGTCTCGATAGCAAGCTCTCCTGTATGAGCCAGGTGCCGGATTCGGCGTCTGTGTCGCAAGGCAAGACCTCTTGCCACTGCTCGATAGGGACGGGTAGTGATGCGTACGGGAAAACGCCGGGTTGCCAGTAGTACCAGTACGGACAGGAACACCCCGAGGAATACCGGTACCGTGTTGGCCATGAGTTGCTCAGCCTGCGCAATCACAATGGGATAGACGGCAATGATTGCCAGTAGCATCAACCACGCGGTTATCGATTCAGTCGGGAGGGGCGAAGGCTTGCTGACGCGCAATCCCCGGACGAGAAACAGGAAGCGCACCATCAGCAGTGTGGTTGCGAATGCGGAAGCCGCGAGCAGCGTTATCAGGTGCTGCGCGCTCTCGGGAAGACTGGATGTGAGTACGGATTTGGCGAAGGCGCCACTGGTCAGGGGCGCGCCAGCCAGGGCGAGTGCCAGAAAAACGAGTCCCACCTGAATCCACGGACGCAGACCATCACGCTCGACGAGGCCCAGTCCGAGAAACAGGGCCCCCTTTACCAGTGCGTGGTGCGCCGCATAGATGACCACTGCAGCGATCACGACAGGCGCCGTCTCAGGCCAGGCCAGTGCAGCTCCCATACCGCTCGTCAGCACACCCATCTTGCTGATGCTGGAATAGCCCAGCAGCAAGCGTGGACTGCGTTGTAACAGCCCGGCCATTGCACCGAACAAGATACCGGTAATACCTGCGGCCAGCAGCACCTGACCCCAGTCGACGAGTGCTGTATCACCAGCCGGCAGGAAGCGCAACCAGCCCAGCAGACCGGCATTGATCATACTGCCGCTGAGTACCGCAACGGCAGGCGTTGGGGTGACCGCATAGGCTTGTGGTAACCACAGATGCAAACCTGGCAGCGCCAGCTTGATGCCGAAGCCGATGAGAAGCATCAGCATCACGAGCCCGGCAGGCGGGCTTGCCTGCAGGACGCTGAAGGACATGACGCCGCTGTGTTGCGCCGCCAGCATGACGATCGCAACAAACAATAGCATTTCACCGGCAATGGTCCAGACAAGGTAACGGCGTGCCGCCCGCCTGGCATGCTGTGATGCAGGATGCGCGATCAATCCGTAGGCAGCCAGGCCCATCAGCGTGAAGCCCAGGTAGAAGCTCACTGAATCCTGGGCCACGATCAGGCCCAGATTGCCCGCCATCGCCAGCAGGAAGAAAATACGAAACCGCGTCGCCTTGTGATCGCTTGCCTGGCTCCCGACTGCATACAGGCTTGCAACCAGCCACAGCAGGCCGCTGAATAGAAGAAACACGCGGCCGGTGTCGTCCAGGCCGAGTTCCACGCCGAGCAGCAGCCAGTTTAGCGTAACGCTGCTGCCAACAGGTACGATGGCTGCCGAGAGCAGTGCTGGCAGCGGTGCAATCAGCGTGATCCAGCTGGCGTAACGCTGACCGGCAAGGACCGACAGTGACAGGGGCAACAACCAGACCAGTAGGAGCAGCAGGCTGTTCACAGGCCATACTCCCGGTGCGCAATCAGTGTCGCCCACTCCAGCGGGCTGTAAGGAGCGGCGGCGAACAGGCCGGCCGCCAGTGCCAGCGTGGCAGTCACCACGGGCGGCCACAGCAGGGCCGCGCTGGTTTCGAAGCGCGCAGCCGGTATGTGCTCTGCCGGCCAGGCCGGGCCGGGCTCGCGGAACCAGGCCCGGTACAACACGGGAAGAAAATACGCTGCATTGAGCACGCTGCTGATTATCAGCACAGGCATCACCCATGTCGCCATACCGGCCTCAAGGGCGCCCAGACCCAGATACCATTTGCTCACGAACCCCGCCACCGGCGGCACGCCGATCATGCCCAGGGCAGCGACGGTGAAGGCCAGTGTAGTGGCGGGCATGCGCCGGCCGACGCCGTTCATCTCGCTGATGTTGTGGATACCCAGTGTTTCGGCATAGTTGCCGGCGGTAAAGAACAGGGTGATCTTCATGATGCCCTGGTGCGCCAGGTGGACAATGCCGCCGATGGTACCTATCGGCCCGAGGATGGCCGTGCCCAGCGCGATGTAGGACACCTGGCTCACGGTGGAGTAGGCTAGTCGCTTTTTCAGGTTGTCCTGAAACAGTGCCATCACGGATCCGTACACAATGGTGATGGCAGCGGCGATACCCAGCCCGGTGAGCAGTCCCAGCTGGTCAGTAAAATTCACCCCGTATACATCGTAGACCACGCGCACGATGCCGAAGGCGCCCGCCTTGACCACGGCGACGGCGTGCAGCAGTGCGCTCACCGGTGCCGGGGCGACCATCGCCTGGGGCAGCCAGCCGTGCAGTGGAACCAGCGCCGCCTTGACACCAAGACCGATGATCAGCAGCAAGAAGATAACTTTCAGCTGGGGGTGATATTCAGCCGGCAAGTGACCCAGTATGCCGCCTTCAACAAAG